>Ga0065719_100017_pt1 | contig 70483 bp, 73 predicted proteins | sample GBSCel85sediment_FD_59106 | JGI IMG/M metagenome (GOLD analysis project Ga0065719, IMG submission 59106) | Hot spring sediment microbial communities from Great Boiling Spring, Nevada - Cellulolytic enrichment CS 85C v3 (version 3) | ecosystem: Environmental > Aquatic > Thermal springs > Hot... | reverse complement strand
CGCCGGGGGCGGGATTTGAACCCGCGCGGGGGTCAGACCCCACCGGCTCTCAAGGCCGGCCCCTTAGACCGCTCGGGCACCCCGGCGCTTTTAACTTTCTTAAGCTATTCAGTTCTCACTCACGTTTTTATTTTTAGCTGTTCATGAGTTTGCTTTCGAGATAGTAATACTTTGTATCCTTTTTTTGAGGTCTTTACCTCCACGTTACCAAATACCTGTTGTAACATGCTCTTGACTTTTTCTGCTCCTTTTCTGACAACTATTTGTAGTGTGGCATTTAGTTTCATATAGTGCGGAGCCTCAGTTATTATTCTTTCTACGATATGCATTCCTGCGGCAAATGGGGGATTACTATAAATAGCGTCAAAAACCATGTTTTTAACAGGTTCGTAGACATCTCCTTGTAGCACCATAACTCTATCTTCATTTAAACCATTTCTTATAACATTTCTTTTTGCTACTCTAACTGCTTCCTCGTTTATATCCACCATATAGACTTTCAAGCTTGGATTTAATTTAGCTATTACAATTCCTATTACACCATAACCACAACCTACGTCAAGTATTGTGCCTTCGGATGGGATTTCTGCGTACTCAAGTAAGAGCCTCGTGCCCTCATCTATATGTTTATAGGAGAAGAGCCCTGGAATAGCCTCAAATTCTACAGTAACTCCTCTAATAGAGTCTGAAATAAGCATGTACTGTGAGACTCTTTTATGTGGGCTCTTATAATAGTGAGCGTCACTCACTTTTTTCTTCCTTTTTAGCCTTTTTCCATAGAGGCGGGTAAGTGCCCCTATCCATAACAACACGCTCAATTTTTACAGCAACACCTTTTTCATTTTTAACAATTTCCTCTGCCTCCATAAAGCTTTTACCAATAGCTACAAGCTCTCCTTTCAATGTAAGTATAGCCACTCTTTCACCTTTCTTAACATCATTTGATAGCATTACTATACCTGGTACAGCTAACTGTGCTCCATGTGCAATTGCATCAACAGCAGAATCTTTTATAATAATTTTTGGTAAATGTGCCACAATGTACTCTACAGGTAGAACAACCTTACGAATGAGAGTCTCATCACCATACTTCCTCCACAAGTACACAGCTTCGCTGACCTCATGTAGTGTAACTACGGGTAGCTCCTCCCTTATGTGGGCCACGGCCACTCTTCTTAGCTCTCTCATATGTGCTTCAACGCCTAAAACAAGCCCTATGTCATGGCAGAGCTTCCTTATGTAAGTCCCAGACTCGCACTTAACCCTAAAGAGGACATGCCTGTTGATAATTTCAAGCAGGTCTATAGAATAAATCTCTCTAACTCTCAGAGATCTCTTTACAGATGACCTTAGAGGAGGCCTTTGGTAAATTTTCCCAGTAAACATTTTAAAAACTTCATAGAGCTTCTCTAAATTTACATCGCCATGAAGCTCCATAAGTGCCACATACTCCTTACTCGAATGCATCAATAGACCTATGATCTTTGACGCCCTTCCTAACGCAATGGGGAGAACTCCTGTTACCTTAGGGTATCCCCACCCAAACCACCTAAATAGGTGGTTTGGGCTCTAGGGTCCCTCCATGACCAGCCTTTCCAATGCTAAACATTTTCTTAATCCACGCAACGACTTCATGACTCGTAGGCCCAGGCGGCTTGTCTAAAGGTATAAAACCGTACTCTATATATAGATTGATAGGTCTTTCAAATGGATAGTAACCATATCTTTCATCAGTTACATCTTCAGACTTAACTATGTAGTCAGACTCTCTATTTGCAATGCTATCTAGCCTCTTCACAAATTCTATACCCCTACCTTCTAAAAGCTTCAGAAAAATCACCTCACAAAAGAGTTGTANCTACTAATTATGCTATAGCGTTAAATAAGTCTTTACTAATTCTAAACTACTTTTGAGACAAATCATCTTCTGAGCAGGACTGGTGTTAGTTTTACCTTTACTCTTTCCTTCATGAAATCTATTAAACCTGCTTGCTCTAATGCTCTTAGCACCTCTTCATCCGAAGCACCTTTCTGAATCTCTATTTTTTTATCTAAAACCTCTACGTGATTTAGGTTACATCTCCTCCTCTTTACACCAGTCAACTGTTTAGGGCCTGTTACTAGTATAAAGTTCTCGTCTATTATATCAACTATGACGCATTTTCTTCCTGCTTCTCTACCTGCTACTTTTACACATATTCTACCCACTTCTATTACAGGCATAGATGCTGTACCCCATGAACATCACTTATTAGTTTTTATGAAAGGGTTTTTAAGCTATACTAAGCCGATTTAAACTTTATACAATAGAGCGTCAAACCCTAATTACATGGGCTAGCTATTAAGTTTTAATTGGTCCCCACACTTAAAATTTCACTGAGGTGCTAACTTAGGTGAGGCTTAAGATAAAACTTTTCTCAGTGTACAAAGAAGCTTTTGGCTTACATGAAATAACAGTAGAGTTACATGCAAATGAAATAACAGTTGAAAATCTTATAAACACCTTAGCCACAATTAGTGCAAAATTCAATAAGATTGTTAAGGAATTCCCCCCAGCAATACTAGTCAATGGATTGCCTTTACAAAAATCTGATAAAATATACGGAGATTGTGAAGTGGTGCTATTTCCACCTGCATCTGGAGGGTTTTTAGTAAAATCATTCTCTAGTCTTAGAGGTACTTCTAACAGTAAAATCTCATGATATAAAGCTACATTGATTATAATTATGCTATTTACACAAGGTGGCATTAGCTTAAAAGGCTTATAATTAACAGGAGTACACGCACCTTTGTCCCTCCGTACTGTGATGATATGTAGCAAATCTGAACTATATGATGATGGGCTCTAATCTGATTCCTCTAGGCAACTCTTGATCTTCTTCCATGTAACGTTCACGTCTTCCGGAATTACCTTTACACCAGCAATAACAGGCATGAAATTTGTGTCACCATTCCACCTAGGTACAATATGTATATGAAGGTGCCCCTCTATGCCAGCCCCTGCCGCCTTCCCTATGTTTGCACCTATGTTAATTCCATGTGGCTGATAACAAGTTCTAATGGCCTTAATTACCTTGGTCAAGGTCTTTATTAGATCAAGTAGTTCTTCTTCTGATAGCATTTCAACACTTGGTACGTGTCTTATTGGAGCGACCATTACATGCCCATTATTGTAGGGAAATCTATTAAGCATAGCTATGCTATGCTTAGATTTATATACAACTAAATTCAGCTTTTCATCCTGGCTCAAGGCCGAGCAAAAGATACATTCATTGTTACGGTATTGTATAACATAGGACTCTCTCCATGGAGCCCATAACAGCTTTCTAAACTCTATGTCAGACATTCTTTCTAGCACCTTTGATTTACTGTACTACATATTACTATATCACCCTTATTAATTTTTAACTCAGCATCACCAATCTCTTAGCTCTTCTACATCTATTATTGATAGATAAGCTCTTAGTTTTAGTTCAAAATCATTGTAATATTATCAAGATTATGATGTATAATACAATATATACCGTGATGGCTAAGGACATGAATGTTATCATTGGGATACCCCATGAAACTACTATGACTGAATCATCAGGAACATTACTCAGTTTCTTTTTCCATTCCTCATCATCTTCATATATGTTAAATGATATTCTATTCACAATTGACTGTACATAGACTGGGTAGTAGAACCTTTTCTTGCGATATTCCTTCATGTACATAAATTTGCAGAAAAGCACATATAGAATTTTGCTTAGCAAGGGCACTTCTAATGATGCTATTTCTCTATAGAACTTGAGATTGTTAAGCAAATTAAAAAGNATTAAGAAAATCATGGTTATAGAGTACATTGTTAAAATCCATAAAATTGGTGGCAAGAAAAAGAATACCTGCAATAAAGTATTTGATTTCAAATAGGTTAAAATTGAGAGCCTATTGAATGGATAAACTGCAGTAAATGAAGCTANGGCAAGAAAATCAGCTCCACCAAGTATCTTAATAGCAAACACTAAAATGCCTATTACACATAGTAGTATTAGTGAGAGAATTAGTTGAAATAGTTGGAATTGAAATACGTATTCGCATAAGGTATCAACGCAATTACCATAGTGAGAGAAGTGATGTAGAACATTCACAAAGATTCCAAAAATTATTGGTGCTATCCAGAGAGCTGGTGGAATTTCTCTCCATCTCCAATCAAGTATGCCAGCAAGAATAAATGTTGCTACAGTTATTGCAGATGCTACTAATTCAAGCCACATTATATTGGCGTTCAACTTGGATTCTCGTAGTATTCATCTTTAGCAGCAGTTTAATAAGGTTTATCAACTAAATCAAATACTTTAAATGGGCTCAATTGCAATGCCAAAAGCTTAAATGCTTGATGAGGAGGCACACATATGGAATTGCATCTTTAGGGTACTATGAAGGGATTTTATTGTGAATGCTGAGGGTAGTAAGACCACACTCTCTAAATATAGTTATTCTGGGTCTCTTATCCCAACGTCAGTAATTGCAAACACGGCTTCACTTTCTGGTAGATGCGGAGCATCAACTATTCTTGCAATTCTTCTATTGCCCCTGCTTTTCTTTAGCTGAACTCTTATGCCAGGAGCATGGTATAATACATGTCCTCCTATAGCTGTTGTAGGGTCACCGTAAAATACATCTGGTCTTGCCATAACCTGGTTTGTCACTATTACTGCAACATCATAGAGTTCAGCTAGAGACATTAACTGGTGTAGGTGTCTATTAAGCTTCTGCTGTCTTGCAGCCAAGTTTTCGCGACCAGGATACTCAGCTCTGAAATGCCCAGTTATAGAATCCACTACTACAAGCCCTATGTTATCCTTCGAGATGAGCTCTTTAAGCTCTTCAACGACAGCCATTTGATGATCGCTATTCACAGCCCTCACATAAAATATGTTTTCCATAGCTTTGTCAGGATCGAGTCCAAGTCCCCTTGCCATAGCATCTATCCTCTCCCATCTAAAAGTTCCTTCAGTATCTATGTATACTGCCTTTTTACTAAGNCCACCTTTCTCCATTGGCAACTGAACGTTTACTGCTAGCTGATGGCATAACTGAGTCTTACCACTACCAAATTCGCCAAAGAATTCAGTTATTGTCTTTACCTCTACACCCCCACCAAGAAGACTGTCAAGATTTTTACTACTTGTAGTAATCTTAGGAAGGCTCATTCTCTCTTTTTTAATTTCTAAAGCTGTTTTAAAGCCTAGCCCCAGCGCTATTCTTGCTTGGGAAATAAGCTTTTGTATTGTTGGAAGGGGTATTGCGAGATTTTGACTAAGCTCCTGGGGGTTGGCAGCTGCTAAAGCCTCTAGAGTTGTTATACCCATTTCCTGCAGCTTCTTAAGTATAGTTGCTGAAATTCCAAGCTCTTCCAAGCTCCTAATTTTCCTCTCACTTTGAGACACTTTACTCACACTCACCACCGTATTTTTCTCAAAGAGCTAATATATTGTTATACTGTAGCCCAAAACTATTCCTAGCGTAATATAATCATGGGCAGTACCAGTAGTAGTGCATGCACTATGTTCAATAGAAACCCCTTAACTTAGTAAGAATTTCTCAGCGTTATTACCTCTAAATATTCAAAAGATGATTTCATAAAACACCTCTAAGGTCTCTGTACACAGTTTGTCCGCACCTGCCATGACTTAGAGTGAGTACCTTAAATAGTACCTGAAAGTGTTATTTATTTATAGCTTATAATTTAAGCAAAGAAATACTAGCTCGAGTTATACAGTGCAAGTATCCTTTTCAATGGTGTACGCTATGCGCGTACTCTTGATTCATGCTAAAGAATTTTGGTATAAAGTTAAAGAGCGGGCCGTTGATTATGCTGATGAGATTACTGCAAGTTCTGCTGAAAAGGTGTTGGAAAATGTTTTAGTTGTTTTTACATCTGTTGAGGAATTCGATGAAAATAACGTTGAAGGAGTAATAGAAAAGGCCGTAAAGGAAATAGTCGATATGTATAAAAATGTTAAAGCAAAGCACATCTTAATCTACCCATATGCTCATCTATCACCTTCTTTAGCGCATCCCAAGATAGCTCGTACAATTTTAGAAAAGCTCGTTCAAAGATTGTCAATGGAGATCAGTGAAGAGGCTGTCCATAGAGCCCCATTTGGCTGGTATAAAGAGTTCAAATTGCATTGTTATGGGCATCCACTAAGTGAATTATCTAAACAAATATTCGCTACTGAAGAGACTAAGAGGAGAGTTGTTGAAAAGAGGTATTTTATATTAACACCTGAAGGGAACCTCTTGAAACCAGAAGAATATAGCTTTAGTGATGATGAGTTCAGAGTTCTTGTTGAAAAAGAAGTGTTTAAAAAAGAGATNGAAGGTGGGCAGGGAAGGGTATATCAGTATCTAAGAAAATTTGGATTTGAATGGGAGGAATTGTCAGATAGAGGGCATATGAGGTTTGAACCTCATGCTACTATAATGTTAGAAGCCGTAAATATATACTCATGGCGCTTAGCCAATTCCCTTGGGATTCCTGTTTTCAGAGTTAAAGGTACTAATATGTTTAGTTTGCAGGCAGAGCCTGTTAAGCAGCATGCTGAGCTATTTGGTGAAAGAATGTATGAAGTTAGGATTGACAGTGATAGATTTGTATTGAGGTTTGCCGCCTGTTATCAACAATTTTCTATACTAAAGGATTGGGTTCTTAGTTACAAAGACTTGCCACTAGGCATGTTTGAGGTAGCAGATAGTTATAGGTATGAGCAAAGTGGGGAATTGGTGCTAGGCTTCAGATTAAGAAGATTTCACATGCCTGATCTACATATTCTCACAAAGGACTTAGAAGAAGCAAAAGTCATAGCCTTGAAAGTCAGGGAAAGAATAGTTAAAGAAGCAGAAAAAGTTGGACGAGGGTACTTAGCCATATACAATGTCACTGAGGATTTTCTCAATACCAACTTTAATTATATAGTAGAGCTCGTAAAAAATGAAGGTAAACCAGTTCTTCTTGCTGTCTATCCAGCTGGGATATACTACTGGGTTATAAATGTAGAGTACATAATAATAGATGAGCTTAATAGGCCTAGAGAAATAGCAACTTGGCAAATAGATGTGGGAAATGCGAAGAGATTCAACATAAAATATGCTGATGAACATGGAAATGAAAAGTACCCAGTAATAATACACACAGCAATTCTAGGATCTGTAGAGAGATATATATACATGTTGTTTGACACAATAGCGAGAAATGAGAAGAAGGGTATTCCACCAACGCTACCATTGTGGCTTTCACCAATACAGGTTAGGATAATACCTATCGCCCAAGAGCATCTAGATTACGCTATTAAAGTGGCTCAATCTCTACTAAGTAGAGGTTTTCGTGTAGATGTTGATGATAGGAGTGANGGGCTAGGTAAGAAAATTAGGGACGCTGGCATAGAATGGATACCATATGTTGTAGTAGTCGGAGCTCGTGAAGTAGAAACAAATACACTAAATGTTAGAATTAGAAGTGAAGGGATTCAAAAGGTGATGACATTAGATGACCTTCTCTCAATGCTCGAAAAGGAGATGGAGGGGTATCCCAAGGTGGATATGGCAGTACCTATGCTCATAAGTAAAAGACCTACGCTAAGCTATATCCAGCAGCTAAAAAGCACATAATATTTCATGTGATGAACTGTCGCCTATGCTGAGAGCTTGGTAGATGATGATATGAACCTCCTCTGACAAATGTTGGTGATTGAGATTGTACTTGGTCAAGGTGCCTTTAAAGGTGACGCTGTTTGGTGAATATGCTGTTGTTTTTGGAAAGCCTGCCATAGCATCCACACTACCTACACATATTATAATGAGGGTTAGCAAAGGCGACGATAAGGACTTTATACATATAAAGCTAAGNAACATCTCAGTGCCCATTCTTAGTGCGTCAATTAATAGAGATAGTTCAAAAGTTGTTAAAACCTTAGTCTATGAACCTGAAGTAGAGAAGTTGTTACAATACATCATAAAGGCCATACATCTATGTGAAAACGAATTGAAACCTGGGGCACTAACAGGGTTCAATATAGAGATTCAGAGCCCTGTTCCAGCAAGCGTTGGCTTAGGTACGTCAGCAGCAATCTCAGTTGGTTCAGTTGCAGCATGTTTAGCTACATACATGAGTGAGGAGCGCATAGATAAAGATCTTATAGCAAGAATTGCCTGGAGAACTGAGCAGATAGTACANGGTGCGGCAAGTCCTATGGATACATACACTATAACTTTTGGTGGCTTAAGATACATAGTGCCATCAATACCGAGAGCAGAACCACTATTGATGACCAAAAAATTACCTATATTAGTGAGCTATACTTTGAAGAGGTATACAACTGCAACCCTCGTGAATAGCGTAAAGAAGAAGTTAACTACTCTAACAGCCACTATTAATAAAATTATAGACACAATAGGCATTGTTGTAGAAGAGGCAAAAAAATGCATTTTAAATAGTGATATGCAGCTACTTGGCATGCTAATGAATATAAACCACGGCCTTCTTGACTCATTAGGAGTAGTTTCAAATGAGCACCATCTCATCATAAACGCCCTTAGAAATGCCGGAGCTCTAGGAGCAAAAACATCTGGTGCTGGTGGTGGTGGTGCATTTATAGCGCTTGCGAAAGACGAAGTCGACGTGATAACACTTAGCAGGATTTCAGAAGCCTTAGGAGCAAAGGTAGTATCTCTTGAGCTAGGTTCTAGTGGTGTAGAGGTTACGCGCACTTAATACTAGTGTGACTATGATGAGTAGTTACATATTGCTAGGAGACATTTTAGAACAATTGTTTAAGTATAGGAAAATCAATCAAAATGATATCAGGTTTCTAAAGCCTCAAGATAAAATTACTTTTAATAACATTCTAACACTTGGAGTAGAGAAAGGCTGTTTAAGAGACGAGAAGAATGAGATAAATCTTTTAAAGCCTATAGAATTTCTTTTATTATTAGAGGAGCATATAGTTATTGATGCTGAGAAGCTTGCAAAACATGTGGAATGGAATGAATTCGAAAAATACATAGCTGAAAAGCTAAAGTTTATGGGGCTAGATTATGTATCTGGCTACAAGCATAGTAGAATAGCACGTTTTCAAATAGATGTCTTGGCATTAGACTTAGTTAATAAGATGGGCTATGTCATAGAATGCAAACACTGGAAAAAGTCGTTGAGCACTTCTCAAATACATCAGGTTGTAGAAAGCCATATAAATAGAGTAGAGAAATTATTGAAAAACTGTGAGTGGGTTACTATAGAGATACCTGCAATCCGCAAGGTTAAGTACTTCGTACCATTAATATTCACACTTTACACATCAAAAATACAATCTCTAAACGGTATTCCAATAATAGCAATAAGATTTCTAAACGAATTTTTCACTAAAGTTGATACATACATAGATTTACTAGAAATTAAAAAATATGATAACAGATGTTATAGTTCGTGATCATTTGTAGAATAATATGGATGCATAACCTACTGCAATATCCTCTTCGCCCGTTACCTCAGCAGAGTTGTAGTATCTTAATAACTTGGTTTTTCCTTTAACAAGTTTTGCATACTCCATAGCTATGGCAATGGCTCCAAACCCACATACGGTAGCATCATACTTTCTTATTAAAGAGAGGAACTTCTTTGTATCGAGTTCTAGTACAGCATTTATGAACTCCATGTCAAGCTTTTTCACATTACTTGAAATATTTGATGTAAACACTATGTAGTCGTACATCGAGCCATGATGAGTAAAATCTGATGATGCTATGACTATGACATCCCTACCTAAGGAAGTCGCCGCATTCTTTAAAGAGCTGGCAAATTCTCCAGCTTGAACAAAATCAAGCGCTTTAACAACTATTGGTACAATTTTGAATGTATCTCCGTAAATAAATTGCAGAAATGGTATTTGTACTTCAACAGAATGTTCCCGTACATGGGCTAGGGCATCATCATCTAAAGCACCATATTCTTTCTTCAAGAGCTTTATAAGTTCTAAATCTACTTCCACACGACCTAAAGGAGTTAGCCACGCAGAAAAGTATGTTGTTGTCGTTATAGTACCTCCAAATCCACTGTGATTTGTACCAATTAAAACGACCGTATCAACTTGAGGCTTGTTTTCACCAATTTCCTTATATAGCCATGCAGCACAAGGACCAGAATAGCTGTACCCTGCATGTGGAGCTACACCACCTATTACTTGAACTAATTGTTGTCTTCTCCCAGGCAATGCACCAGGTCCTAAAGTAGAGTTTTTAAACGACTGCTCTAGCTCTTTCAGCAGCTCACTACGTTTAAATGAGTAGAACCCCCATAAGGCTGCTTGCGGCTCTCTAACGTTTGTTAAGCTCATGCTAGCACCAAGGACCTATATTGCACTCCATTTATGTTATATCATACTCAGTTTATTTAAATCCTCTTCACCCAATCTCAAGTTTATAGCCTCTTTATCTTCAACTATATGATCAATCCTTTCGCTTTTTGTAAGTGCAACCACATGCGATCTCGCAATTACATAGCTTAAAGCAACTTGAGCAGCGGTCTTACCGTATTTGCTAGCTATTTGAAGTACCACTGGGTGTCTTAAAACATGTCCTTCTTCTAATGTGGTGCAAGCCTGGACAGTGATACCTGTTTTTACTGCAAATGGTATTAAGTCTTTTTCTATTCTCTTATTCAAAACACTATACCTGCTCTGAACCATAACAATATCATGTTTACGTAGCATATGTAATACATTGGCAATCTGCTTTACCTTAAACCCACTTAACCCCAGATGCCTCGTCAAGCCTTTGTCAGCTATATTCTCCAAGGCCTTTACTTCAGCATCTAATGATATGAAGTCTACATAACCAGCGGGCATTAGGACATCAACAAAACTTGTGTTCATTTTTCTCAATAGTTGTTCAAATCTTGCAACGGCATTACTTGGATCAGACAGTATTATTGGTGAAACTCTGAACACTATAAATAATTCATCTCTTTTAATATTTGTCAAGATCTTCTTAATTAAATCCATACTTAGACCAAGAGCATAAGAGTCTGACACCTCAATAACATTTAACCCTAACTCTACTGCCTTAAGTAAAGCTTTTTCAGCATCTATAAAGTCTCTAATGTTGAGAGTACCTAAGCCTAAGACAGTCACTTTTTCACTTGTTTTTCCAAGTGGTTTTCTATCACTATAATCTAGTGCAAGGTATGCCATGGAGGTCCACAAACAGTCATATCCTTGTACGCACTAGTCTATATGACAATGCGGCGTCCCAATTAAATCTTTCATGCACATGAGAATATAATGAAAGCAGTAGAACTTCGCAACAATAATCCGAATCTTCGAGTTTACTCCTCTAAGACAAGGAATGCGATTCTCAGTCCTTATAAACTATCTCAAGCTTCACATGAGTTTCTAACTGAGTGTACTTGTAAGTAATTTCAGCAATTAAGAGAATTATTGAAAAGCATAGACTGTTTAAGCCGTAAGAGCTCTTAAAAACTGCCTCATGCAAATCATCTTCTGTTCTTGAATGTACCTTCTAACTCCTACTCTTTCTCCCTCTAAAAACTTGATTACCTAGACTTACTGATCCTAGAGAAATTATAAATATACACTCGCGGATGCTAAACCTCCGCGTGCTAGAGGATAGAGCTCAAATTCTTCACAGCTTGTTGGGATCTCATCATCAAGATAAAGCATTTTGTCGTCGCATATTATAAGTACTTCGTCCTCTTCTACAACTATATCCAAATGTTTAAACGCTTCCTTAATTACATCAGCTATTTTACCCCTTTCTTCACTTAATTGAATACTTATTGTAACTGGCTTAGGGAAACCCCTAAAGCCCACAAGCCTAACCCTAACTTGCATTGTGTGAATGCCACCCACGATGTTTTATGATGCACTAGGGTACGCAATTATATTACGCACATATCTATGGAGAGCATATTTATCTACTCTTACAGGTTTTGGTACAAGAGGCCTGGAGTTTTTTAGTACAATACCCAGTCTTCCATTATAAAAGTTATACAGTTTTTCTAAAGTTCTCTTTTCATCTTCACTAATGTACTCCTTACCCAATTCTAAAGCTATGGCAAAGTCTATGTTAAGTGTTTTCGATTTGTGTAGTTCTAGAATTGAAAGAGGAATGCCCTGAGACGCTACATCCACTAGATCTACAGAAAGAATCAAGTTGGGGGTCTCTGTCAAGATCTTTTCAATAATCTTACCTGTGTTTCTTAAGTTCTTGACATAGAGTATTAAAACAGTATCGCAGGCTTCAGCAATGTAGCCGTAGGATTCTATTACAAACATATCCTTATAGCCGTAAAGAAGCCCACTACCTGTTTCACTAAGTTTATGTAATGTGGTCTCAGATATCAGTAATACTAGAGGTTTTAAGTCACAAAACCTTTGTACAATGTTTCGAGTGAGGAATACTAGTGCAGATGTTATATTAGGTTCTAAAAGCAGAGCTTTATCTTGATAATATATGTTCTCAGCTAATTCGAAGAAGCTAGGCAAGGCAAATCCTTTACATGTTGCAAGCTTAGGAATATGAGGACGAAATTCAAGTAACCTCTCTATGAGCTCAATACGTAAACAGTATGTGTTGCTATCTAGAGGTTCTATAGCATTGCTCTCAGCTATGACACTGATATAGAACTTCACCAGGTCTTCTACTAATGGTGATAGAAATAATATTGAATCATATTCACTTCTATCGATTTCATCATCTATAAAAGGCCCTACGTACATAATTGAATTCATACCGTAAACACCTAAAGCACTTTAGTTAAAAATTATGGCTTAAAATTGTTTAATAGAATTTTGAAAGTATCAAATAAATTTAAATACCAATAGAGGGACTATTAATGGGGTCATCTATGATGAGGCTCACCATGCTGAAGATATAGTGATGAATTTGAACCTCTCTGAAGATTTCACCCTTATATGAAGATAACCTTAGTCTTTGAGTTTATTACTATGCCCTTAAGTAGTAGTGAGATCCAAACTCGCTTGCTATTTATTGCACCAAGCTCTGCAAATAAGTCTTGTACAACTACAACCTTTACGATTTTCGGTATAGTGCCTCTTGAAGCTAACATTTTCGCAGCGATAGTGAGGTCTTTAACTGTTGGTACGAAAAACCACACATAATCATAGTTATTTTTGTCTAGATAGGCTGTAGAACTCCAGAACTCAATAAATACCTTCTCCAGGTTCTTATGCGAAAACTTTTGAAGAAATTCAATTTCGTTACTAAATGAGTAAGGAGAAGAAGTAGTGACATCTATGCATGTCAACGGGTTGCACATTTCTTTGCTATCCTGATGTAGAGGAGTAGGAGTAATAATGTGTGTTTCAGCTTTCGATTCTATTAAGAGGTCTTTAAAAGCATTGTAAGCTGTAAATTGTGTTATGTAAACTTCTCTNCATTTAGCAATATTTAATACTGCTTTATAATCTATGGTTATAATAATTGGGATGTAGCGTAAAAGAATGTGCCACAAAGTTTCCCTATCATAGTAAATCATGAAGCGTATTTCAGGACGTCTACTCAGACTGTCAGAAGGTCTGTGCTTTAAGATCTTATCAATCCATGTTGTAGCATCTTGTAATATCATTTCGACGCTTGTGGGGGAGGTCATGAAACCTCGTCTAACCATAATGAGTACTTGATGAGTAAAAAATGGAATCCTAAGAATCCTTGACATGTAAGGCGCAATTCCTAAGACTGGTGTAAATAAGCAATAATCATATTTATTCTTTGTTATACTTTGGAGGTATCTATCTAACACTCTCCATAATGTAGTGATATGGTCTATACACGAGATTTTAAAGATTTTGATGTGATTAAGTATGTACTTGGTACTATGATTTAGAGTGGACAAAACTGATAAGTTAGAGCTTGTGGTGAGAATTTTAGTAGACATAGTTAAGTCTCCACAACAAAATATGATTTATAAGAAGAGAAGCTAGGCACAGTAATAAAATTCTAGGATAGTTGAAAATACCTTTATGGATACACTATGAGTCAATAAATAATGCAAATCCCATGAGCTAAAGGCATTATAAAGCGTTTTTCCCAGCATCTGGGCCATCAACTTAGTAACCGCATAAAGCATATTATCACTTCTATGGTAAGAGGCTATATGGGTTAGTTGTTATGGTATTTAAGCATACGCACCGTGGTGATGATGGTTATACAGATATTGTTGGAGACAGGGTTTCAAAAGACTCTCCAGTTATAGAGTTCATTGGAGAATTAGATGAACTTGTTTCATTTATTGGTTTAGTTAAAGCATATTTAAAGAGCAAAGATAGTGAGGAATACAAGTGTGTAATATCATTGCTTACTGAGATTCAGCAGAGACTAATGCATATATCAAACTACGTCGCCACTTTAGGAAGAAAGACATCGCCTATTAGCAAGGATACGCTAAGTAAAGTTGATGAAATTATAGAGGATTTGTCAAGTAAAGTCTCTATACCTAGGGAATTTGTAATACCAGGGGCATCGGTGGCCTCCTCACTATTTCATGTTGTAAGGGCTATTTGTAGACGAGTTGAAAGAAGGGCTGTTAAGCTGTTTAGGGAAAAAATCATTGATAGTAATACTTACGTGTATATCAATAGACTTTCTGACTTACTATATCTCCTAGCACTATATTTAAATAAACTCAATAATGTTACAGAGGATTTGCTTTTACCATAATTTATGGCTTTGTCAAAGAGAATGCAATAGAAATGCTAAAATCCCTGCAAAAGCTGCTGATTTTAATACTCTAGTGGCCTTTAGGGCATCGGAAGGTCTTAAAGACCTTGCATAAATAAGAGAAATTACAATTATAAAATCTACTAAGAGTGCTAATGCAGTATAAGCTATGCCGTAACAGAAAGTAAAGATAGGTATTATACTGAGTGCAACTAGCACTGTGAATACTACTGCAGATGAGTAAAAAGCTGTACGAGGTCCATAAATTGAGGCAATAGTGATTACACCAAACATTTTATCACCCTCAACATCTTCAATGCCCTTCAAAAATTCTCTCCCCAGATTGAATAGGAATGCATATAGAGATGCTAGAATTACATGCGATGAAATACGTGAAAATGTAGAGCCATAGATTATTGCTAATGCTGTTAGAAAAGCTATTGTAATATTGCCTATGAGGAACCTCCTCTTTAAGCTATGTGAGTAGAGATATACTAGGGTTACCGCACTAATAGCTATTACGCCACAGACGATAGAACATAAGAACGCTAGTACTATTCCACTGACGAAAAAGATTAGCGAGGTTATCAAAGCTTCTCTTGGCCTTATTAGCCCTGAAGGTATTGGTCTCCAAGGCTTATTAATAGCGTCAACAGCTCTATCGTAGTAATCGTTTATAATGTTACCTCCACCACCAATAAGAAAAGCTGTAAAAAATAGCTTAATCATATCTGAGACGTTATTTCCCTTACCAAGCACATACCCTGCAACGGAAGCTATTCCTAGTGCAATGGCATTGCCGATCCTGATGACACTTAACCAAGCAAAAAATCTTCTTTTTAAACTAGAAGAGATGACGCTTCACCTCATTTCAGCATTAAGCCATGTTAAATATTCGTCAAAAAATCTTTGCTCTTGTATACGCCATTCAACATATTTACCTGGATCATGTGGGAAGTTTAGATAGAGTTCTCGAGCTTTATCCATGTACTGCTTAAGTTTGTAAAGTTTTAATAGAAACCTAGGCTTTGTCAGAAGCGAGGCAAAGGATCTTGCCCTCTCTAGAATTGAAAAACTCAGATTTCCTTTAGAGCCCATATCATAAACTTCATCGCCACTAACAAGCCTCGATCTAAATACAAAGTTTAGCTCACTATTTGTCATCCTCTGTAAGAATAATCTTAAAACATCTAGAGATGCTTGTTTTGCACCATAGGCCTTATGAAACTTTACATGATAGCTCCAGAGATTTTCAATGTTTGCCTCACCTTTCTCAAGAGCTTCAACAATTGCTTCACTAGCAATCTTGGCACTAAGCATTGCTGAGCCTATTCCACCACCATGAGCAGGATTGGCTGTAGCGGCAGCATCACCTATAACTACGAGGCCATTCCACACCATACATGGTATAGGTCTACGTGTAGGCACAATGCCACCACCTCTATGAACAACCTCAGTAATTCTGTTACCCAGCTTCTGAAGTATGTACTTCTGATATTGAATTTTTGGATTAGGCCCCCCATCCTTCCACTGAACACCCAAGCCTATGTTATATACACCTTTACCCTTCGGGAAAAGCCACCAATAGCCGCCAGGCGCAACATCAACATTAAGGTATATGTAAGCNTACCTCTCATCAAGTTCAAAATCCCCTACCACTACCTCTCTGTAAGTCACATTATAATCTTCCTTGGGGATAGGCTCAGAAACCCACCAACTNCTAGGAAGACTTCGTCGAACAATAGCTACAGCACCAGAAGCATCNATAACAACCCTACCTTTTAGCGTCTTCTTAAAGCCTCTTTTATCCACAATCTCAGCGCCTACAATTCTCGAGCCTTCAATAATAGGCTTCGTAAATGAGTGCTCTAAGAGTATTTCAGCACCTTGATTTACTGCCATTCTATATAAGCGTAGACCAAAATTTCTCCTGTTTAAGGAATAACCTCTTCCAGTAACGACAATAGAGTTACTCTCATCAGGTGAGACCAGCGCGACTCCATTATATTCATAGTCTTTGTCAAAGCCTTGTATCGGAGGCTCTAACCCAAGTTCTATAAAATGATGCTCCCCAACAGCATCACCACATACCTTATCACCAATACTCTTTTCACTTTTCATTTCTATTACAGCGACATTTAAACCACCTTTGGCTAAAAGATATGAAGCATAGAGTCCTGCCACTCCACCGCCGACTATAAGTACATCGTACTTCACGCTCATCAATATTCAACACCACTTCACAATGTAGACAGGAGTTATTTTTAGCTTTAAGGTACCTTACTAAGTAGACATATAAAGTAACCCTCCATGGAGTGTCTATGAGGCCATATTCTAATACAGTTTCTAACACCAGGGTGAAATTCTAAGTTAGAGAAATTAGTGAAGCCATGTGACCAGTAATTGAATGGGGGTCGCTCAATAACTATCTTATCATTCATTTGAAGCACCTTTGTAATAACATACTCATTTTCTTCTGGTGCAATACTACATGTTGTGTACACAATTTTACCACCGTTTTTAACTAATATCGTAGCAGCATACAAGAGCCTTATCTCTCTTTCAACAATTTTTGACAGGTCTTTAAGAGAAGTTTTATACTTTCTACTAGGATCAAACATTATGCCCCCTTCTGCACTACATGGAGCATCTACAAGTATATAATCGAATTTTAACTTCAGTTTCTCTACAAGCTTAATACCATCTTCATTGAGAATAATGTACGATTTAAACCCCATTCTCGTAAGGTGCGATAAAAGCGACGCTGTCCTTCTCATGGAAATATCGTTTGCTACTAGAAGTCCAGAATCACGTATTAGTAATAAGATGTGAACAGACTTACCGCCAGGAGCTGCACAAATATCTAAGACCAGCGAACCTTCACTAGGATTCAGAATTAGGGGTGGGATTAGAGAGGCCATATCCCTATAGATATAGTAGTATCCTTTAAGATATTCATGAGTAGAGCCTATAGAGGGGGATGTGGGGGTTGCGGCAACAGTATAGCAATAATTACACCAACTTATTCTCTCTAAAGAAAAACCTAAACGAGTGAGTCGATTTATGAGAGTTTCGCAACCAATTTTAAGGTAATTACACAGTATTGCAGGTCTTTTCTTAAAATTTTCAAACGCTTCCAAAAGTTGAATCGTTTCATCATATCCTAACATTCTAAGGTATCGCTCTATCATATAAGGCATGTAACCATACTTCTTAGCAATATCATTAGCCTCACTAGAGACAGTATAAATGCTTATGTCTTTCAAGATCTTATCTAATGTAACTAAAGATAGACCTTGCATTAAAACATCAGATGCGGGTTCACCGTTCATCGCAATCAGCTCACACCTTGTAAGTCTCATCACACTATTTTCTCGAAATTCACTAAGCTAAATATTATGAGAGAGCATTAAACTCTAAATAACTTCATTATTTATCTGCTTGATAACTCTATAGTAATGATACCTTGCTCATGAAGCTCATGTATAATGGTGATGGAGCTAAGGGTCTGCTTTTGAACTCCGGGTGAGATTGCGTGCCTATGAACAGAAGGTGATTGTTTAATTCCATAAATTCAACAACGCTTTCGTTATCAAGACTCACACCACTTACAATAAAGCCTGTGGACTCAAGCACATCAATATACTTTGTATTTACACCATACCTATGGCGATGTCTTTCTGAAATTATTTCTCTGCCGTAAGCCTCATACACCTTACTACCTTTGCGTAATTTAATACTTATTGCACCAAGCCTCATAGATCCGCCAATAGTATTTATTTCCATTTGTGAAGGTAAGAGAGCTATAACTGGGTGTGGTGTTGAGGGATCAAGTTCGGAGCTATTTGCATTGTTTAATCCAATAACATTTCTTGCTATTTCAATAACCATTAGCTGAAAACCAAAACATATTCCAAGTGTTGGTATGTTTTGCTCTCTTAAGTATTTAATAGCTTTTATCTTGCCTTCAGCACCACGTTTACCAAAGCCAGGGAGAATTAGAGCCCCCTTTACATCCTCTAGCTCCTTCTCTAAGTCAACGTAGCCATTTTCTATATCTGTAGATTCAAGCCATTTAAAGATAGGTTTAACACCTATATATGCTGAGGAGTGTTTTACAGCTTCTGTGATACTCATATAGCTATCCTTTAATCTAGTATACTTTCCTATCATCGCAATTTTAACAGGTTTTAAACTCTTAGATAATTTCTCTAAAAAGCTAAGCCAAGGTGAAAGATCAGGCTCTCTATACTCAAGGGCAAGTCTCTGTGCAAGTATTTTATGCATCATCTGGTTCAATAAGATAACTGGGATCTCATATATATTAGAAACATCATAATTTGATATAACAGCCTCCGGAGGAACATTACTAAACAATGCTATCTTACTTCTTGCCTCTGGATCTAAAGGTTTTTCACACCTTGCGACTATAACATCTGGCTGTATACCTATTCTCCGCAACTCCTGTACGCTATGCTGTACAGGTTTTGTCTTTTGTTCTCCCGTGGCCTTAAGTGTGGGAACTAATGCAACGTGGATAAAGGCCACATTATTAAAACCTTCCTCTAGCCTCATCTGTCTCGCTGCTTCGAGAAAAGGTAACCCCTCTATATCTCCTACGGTTCCACCAATTTCTATAAAAACTACATCGGCATTGTATTCCTTACCAACCTCCTTTATCCTCTGTTTTATTTCGTTAGTTACATGGGGGATAATCTGTACAGTAGCACCTAGATACTCACCCTTTCTCTCTTTCATTATAACTGCGTAATATATTTGTCCCGCCGTAATATTATTCTTCTTGCTTAAGTTAATACCCAAAAACCTTTCATAGTGACCTATATCAAGATCTGTCTCACCACCATCCTCTGTTACAAAGACCTCGCCATGAGCATAAGGATTCATAGTACCTGCATCAACATTAAGATATGGGTCTATTTTTATCACAGTAACATTGAAGCCCATAGCTTTGAAAAGCAGTGCTATGGATGCTGTAGTAACACCTTTTCCAACACTGCTCAACACGCCTCCTGTTACAAATACATACTTTGTCATGTGATTTAATTACGCCTAAAAGCAAAAATAGGTTTTTGAGGATTTCAACAAGGACTCAGGGAGCAGACCGAAAGTAATGTGTTCATTTACAGTATGCGAAGAACCTCAGTTTCACTAGGAGCGACGTATCATTCAACTATATATTCATGAACAATTAAGTATGGGTAAGAGCATTTCAAGGAATATTACCTGGGTATGTTTGAAGTCATATACTAGTAACCCTTATCCCTCCTTAAATACTAGTAACTTTCAAAGTTATTTTATGGTGATACAAGGTTGGATCAAGTTCTTTCAATAGTCTTAGTGTTGACGTTTATTGCGATGGCATTGATGGCCTCTATGGTAAATTACATGCGATATGAGAGCTCTCATAGACGGAAAAAAGAGGAATTACCTTTTCTAAATATCACAAATGTATTTAAACATGTGAAAAAAGGATACGCATATAGTGTTGATTTGGGAGATTCTGTAGTTTTTATAGCAGTTGTAGAAAAGGATTCAAAGTCATTGCAGTTGAACGTCGAACCTCAAGAAGCTACATCAAAGATATTTAAGTAAAACACCTTCTAATAATTACAACAATTACTATTACAAATTATATTTCATGCTCTTTAGGTACATATTGTATTACTATATTTGACATTTTTGCAATGTAACTCTCTATGTTTTCCTGAATGACCCTTCTCTCGCTTTCGCTTACGCGGATCTTCCTTAAAGCCCATTCTAGAGCTTCTTGCGTTATAACACTTTTTCCTTTGCTAGCAGCAATTCTAATAACAGAATCTAGCTCAGCGGCATTGAACCACCTAGTTCTTGAGACAACATCTTCTAGAAGTTCATCACTTATTTTCACGCTATACATTTTGCACAAATTTGAAATTATTTTCCTTCTCATCTTCCTGTCAGGATAACCTACAAAAATTGATATATCTAGTCTGCCAGGTCTTAGCATGGCTGGGTCTAGTATTTCAGGGGTGTTTGTAGTCATAACAACTAAGGGTCTTTGCCTTTCTTGGAGAATATTAAGCCAAATGTTCATTTCTGCTATAAATGCCTCATGAATAGCATTAAATCTATTTATTAGAAAGTCAGCATCATCTATTAAAACTATGAGGTCCTTTCTATTTCTTAGCGTTGAGAAAATCGATATCAGGGTTTTTTCAGTCATTCCATACCACATAGATCTGTAAATACCAGGATTTATTCTGACAATCTTTTTATTAAGCCCCTTAGCTATTGCCTCAGCTGTTACGCTTTTTCCAACACCAGGCGGACCTATGATTATAACACCCTTAGGGGCATATTGTGCATTGCTATTAAGAGGCTCAATAATAAGTGCAACAATGTCTTCCCTAAGTCTATCAGGTAGATTTTCCGCATCCCATAAAGGTGTGTTAATAGGTATTGTAAGTGAAGCGCCTTTTCCATATTCCTCTCTTAACTTAACCCTTATTACATTCTTATTATCAGTATCTAAGATTATGAGATGTATACTTGAAAGCTGAAGTATTTTTGAGAATCTTTTATAATATTTCTTTGCGTGATTCTTCAAAAAGTTAAAGCAAAGTTGTGCCGCTTCTTCAGGGTCCATATTTCTGTCAGATATTATAATTGTAACAGCATTAACATTTTGATTACCGTAGCTCATCGCAGTAATCTTGTCCTCCCTGTAGATGATTGCAACATTATAGACGTTTTTTGTAAAAATCATTGAAATTACAGCAAGATCCACATTCAATAACTTAGCTTCAGAAGCTATGTGTAATGCTAATTGTTTAAAATTCAAGAGAAGAGATCTAACAATTTTGTTGTACTGCTCTCTGTCTCTGAACATTATAACCTTTTTAGTGACATCTCTATATAAAGCTGTAAGTACCTTTGGTATCAGAGGTAATACTACTTCACTATACTCTCCCATAACCCCTCTTCTGATTATAAATCCTTGTAATCCTGCGGGCAGAAAATCGTTCAAAGACTCCATATTCATCTCATCATCTCTTTCAATACTACTGCTCATCATCTCCATAGCTTGCAACCACACTGAGAAAATAACCTATTTGAAATTTAAATCTTTGCGTTTTACAAAGCTTATTAAATCTATAAACCCTAAACATAGCATAAAATAACTACTCTAAGTATCTCAAATACCTTACAATGATAGATTGATAGTGGTGTTAAGCCTTTTTAAGGTTGGTCAACGGCTAAGCTGCAAAATTACTTTAGTCTATCATAAACAGTTTCGTGATTTTTAACTATTCTGATAACTCTATGGATGGGTATCACGTTAATCTCATCATCATTAGTGATATAGATGTAGTTGTTATCTACTCTAGCTATAATAGTGAATGGAACCTCTATGTAGCCTCGTGGATTGATTCTATCAGTTATAATTAAACGATATTTTTCAAGCTCTTTCCTTTCTTTCACTGTCCATAATATTTTATTTACAGCATCTTTTACTCTCATAAATTATAGTACCACACTATTTCACATATAAAGAGAAAATTAAAAAGTGTTTTTGAAAGTTCTACAAAGTATTAGCCATAATTCATTGTAAGGGTTTTAGACTATATAGGGATAGTATTGTTAATTACTGTACTAACTAACCTTAACAGCTGCACTTTAAAGCAATTTAACCCCTTTCAAGGAAAGAGGTTTTTAGCTTACGGGGGCTAAGGGTGTGAATCGATTTGCTTAAGTATACAGTATTAAGATTGAATGTTAGCACCAAGAAATGGTCTTTAAGTAGTTATAGTGTTGGAGAGGTACTAGGACCTATAGATATTGGAATTAAGATACATAATGAAATGGAGAGTTGGAGTAAGGACGTGTTTGACCCTGCTAACGCCCTCATAATAGGTTCAGGAGTCTTTGCTGGCAGCAAACTCTTTGGAACACATAGGCTTGTCACAGTATTTCGAAGCCCTGAAACTGGAGGAATACATGTATCAGAGATGGGTGGAGCAGCGTATAGGTTCATAGGATGTGGGGTCAATGCAATTTCTATTGAGGGTAGAAGTGAGGAACCTGCAATAGTCTTTGTGAAAGGCGATGAAAAAGGTGTTAGAGAGGTTAGCATAGAGAATATTGATAGAACTAAGTTGAATGAGATATATAAGGGGTATGGAGGGTACATAGGGGCTTACGCATTAGAAAAGTACTTGGTAGATGTGTATTGGAGTACCATATCAGCCTTAAAGGCGAGACCCATAGTCGTAGGGCCAGCTGCATTAAAGACAGTATATGGAGCGCTAGTCTCAATAGATGTCGATTTTGTGAGAAAAAGGTTTATTGAGGGTTCTGAAGATTTTGCTGCAAGAGGTGGGCCGGGAAGCGTATTGGCACAAGCACATAATGTAGTAGCTATCGTTGCTGGAGGGAGTTATAAACCGGAATTACCTAGGCAACTAACAGACTTTGCTGAGCTAACAATGTTCATGAGGAATGTGTTAGGTAAGGACTTTGTTAGCACTGTTAATGAAACTACAGTTAAGTATAGGTATGATCCAGGCATTGGAGCTGGTGGAACATTTGGTGTAAACTATCCTCACTATAGAGAGTCTTTACCTATGTTTAATTATAACACAATATATTTGCATAGAGCAGTAAGGAAGAGAGTAGTGGATCTTCTATTAGAACACTTCTGGAGACCAGTAAAAGAAGAAACATTTGATAAAGCTAAGACCTGGACAACTTGTGGCGAACCATGTCCAGCGGCATGCAAGAAGATTTGGAGAGGTAAAAAGCTAGATTACGAGCCTTCAAATGGTTTAGGACCTTGGATAGGAGTATTCAAAATAGAGTTAACAGCAAAGCTTATTGACTTAGCAGACCAATTAGGCTTTGACGCTATAGCTATAGGACATGTTATCGCATGGCTTCTTGAGGCTACATATAGAGGTCTTCTTCAGCCTCAGGAAATAGGTCTTAGCGAAAAACCGAGGTTTGACCCAATGCTACTAAATGTAGATGAGCTAGCAATTAATGCTAAGCTTGCTGAAGAGCTTCTGATACATTTAGTTGAAGAGAGAACAGAGGTACTCAAAATAGTTGTAAGGGGTATTAGAGAAGCTGCAAAGAAGTTAGATGAAATGTTTGCAGACAGGGTAAAGAAGCTTGGAATGAGATTTGAGGATTTGGTAGTATATCAACCTTATGGTGAGAGATGGTATATGACTCCAAACTACTATTGGACTCCAGGTCTACTGTTACCTTTGCCTGTAACAGGTAAGTATTGGACAAATTACACATCAACGTTTATAGAACCTGAAGAGTTTGGAAAGACTGTTGCTACACGCATTATTAAAGAGGTTGAGATATCTAATGCAGGGCTTTGTAGATTTCATAGAGGCTGGGCAGAAAAGGTATTACCAAAACTTTATGAAGCATTAGGGGTAAAGATAGACCTAGACCAATACACTAAAATATTATATCAACAAATAGCTGAATATAACATTAAGGCTGGTGCAAAACCCAGAATAATTGAGGGAGATAGAGCAAAAGATGTTATAGTACTTTTAGCTAGCGAGCTTGGTGTAGAGGAATGGAGTAAAAAATTTGCATCGAATAGGGATGTGGCATTGCGAGAATGGATTGAGAGAACAATTAAAGTTGTTGCATCGCAACTAGGTCTAACAGAGCAATGGTATAAGGAATTGTAATAAAAGTAATTTTATAACTCAAAACATAACTTCTGCTACTCCACGCACAGCTTTTGAGCCTCCTAAAGAGAGTCCCTATATTTCAAATTGAGAAAGGNTCTAGAAACACATATTATTGACAAGTTAATGAGAGGTGTAAGCCTATTATAGAATTGAGAAGCTACATAATAAATTTAAACACCTCTAAGGTCCTCGTTTACCCTCTGTTTCATTTACGAGAAGGCGAAGACTAAAGAGTAAAATACTTAAACTTTCCAGAAGATTACGAAATTGTGGTGATTATTATGACTGAAGAAATGCAAAAAGAGTCTAAAGCACGTAGAGGTATTTGGATTGAAGGGGATGTAATGTACGTAGCTGGTGAAGAGTTTATAGAAAAAATTGCTAGTGCTTTAGCATCATTAACAAGGCTGAGAATTGTCGGACTTACATTTAAAGGTGATATGGGAATAGAGGACCTGGCTGAGAAACTCAGCCAAAGTAAGGCAAATATTAGTACCCATGTTAAACGTTTAGAAGAGGCGAATATAGTCAGAGCCATTTACCTACCTGGGCATAGAGGAGTCAAGAAGATTGCTAAACCAACTGTAAGGGAAATAAGAATAATACTTTCAGAACTGGCTGAGGAAGTTGAGGAGAGAATTAAAGAAGTGCCATTACCTCCAGAAGAGGGAGAGGAGGTAATAAAATCAATGGGAGAAACAATATAGACATAGTATCTCAAGTAGAAGAACTTAACGTATTTTTTAGCTGAAAATAATGCTCAGTAAATTGCTCAATTCCTTTTAAGACCATTTTGAAGGATTGAGTTAGAAGCTTTTAGTGAAACTTGCATAGTGATATACTATCTCTCAAATATGTATTATTATTGTATTAGTAGAGACTTTGATTAATAAACCTCTGAGAAAATTATGCAATGGGCTACATAGAATACATGTTCTAAACCTTAGAACAGTACCATAATTAAAGAGTAATATTTACAATGACTCTGGTCTTTATTAGCACTCATATGTGAGAGGTAATAACGCTCTAAAGCTGCGCCCTGTCTTTGGACTTATGAAGAGCCCTATCTTCACTATTTTGCCTCTGCTATTCCTTATTACAAAAACCTTCTCAGGAGCTATTGCTATGTCTAAATGAGATGTGGGGTCCCTCACTTTTACTTGAGTTCTACATGGCATAACTCATACAAACCTCTTTACAATTGTATGAAAGGTTATCATTGAAAACTTGTATATGCTAAGGTTTATAAGCTTTTAACTCATAGTTTCTAGGAAAACACAAGCACTAGTTTTCCTTACCTAATGTGGGATGTAAGCTTTAATATGGTTATATAGGANTCATTTCATAGGGTTAAGTATGAGCTTCATAAGATCCTTTATAGCTATAGAAATAGAGAATGAAGAGACCCTGAAAAAGATTATTAAATTAAAACATGATTTAGAGAATTTGGGTCTTGATGGGAAGTTTGTTGAAGACGAGAATATTCACTTAACTATAAGATTCCTAGGAGAAGTAGCAATAAGTACTATTGAGCAAATTAAAGAAATATTAAATTATGTAACTAGTGTTGTTAAACCATTTGAAATAAGAATAGCTGGTTTAGGTGCATTTCCAAATACACATAGACCTAGAGTTATTTGGGTTGGCATAATCAGTGGGTTTGAAAAATTAGCAGGAATTAGAAGAATAATAGATTCAGAAATTGTGAAAAGAGGTTTAAAAGATGTGCAAAAAGATCAGCACGAATTTTCTCCACATATAACCATAGCTAGGCTAAAAAGCTATAAGAACTTAGAAAGACTTAAACAGCAATTTCTTGAATATGAGAACTACGAATTTGGGGTCACAGAAGTTACTCAGATTAAGCTCAAGAAGAGTACCCTTACGCCAAGTGGACCAATATACTCTGACATATATGTTGCAAGGTTGCAGAAACCCATTTAAGGTTTCTCACTAAAAGATAGGATATGGAGAAATTAGTGAGTGAAGTGAGTTCAGAGGAGAGTTTGATAAATAGAATTCTTATGGAAGTATTACCAAAAATAAAACCTGCTGAAATTGTGAGAAGTAGATTGATTGCTATATATGAAGCAATTAGGGGTATTGTCCAGCGTTGTTTAGAGGCAAAGAGCTTAATGAACTTCGAAATCTCTTTACAGGGTTCTGCTGCTAAAGATACTTTCTTAAATGACGAAGTAGACCTAGATGTATTCGTCCTTTTTAATCCTGCTAATTATGGAATTGAATGGATTAATAAGGAATTTGTTGGCATCATTACAAAGTGCCTTCAAGATCAGGGCTACAGTACAATTGTAAAATATGCAGCCCATCCTTATGTAACAACGTATTTCGATGGTGTTGAGGTGGATATAGTTCCAGCATTAAGAATTGAAAATCCTAAGAACATTATCAGTGCAGTTGATAGAACACCATTCCATACTCAGTACGTTAAGTCAAAGCTTTATGAAGAAAGAAGTAAAGATGAAGTGAGGTTATTAAAAGCTTTTCTAAAAGCTTGGAACCTATATGGAGCTGAAATTAGAGTACAAGGATTTTCTGGGTACCTAGTTGAACTTCTCATCATAAAATACAAATCTTTTCTAAATGTACTTAAGGCGTCCCAATCATGGAGGGCTTACAAAACTTGCATAGAGATTGAGGAATATTACGGAGATGAAAGGGTCTGCAGGAAGAATTTTAAAAAAGATGTATTAGTAGTTGTAGACCCTGTGGATCCAAATAGAAATGTTGCAGCGGCTCTTTCTCTAAAATCATATGCATACTTTAAAATGCTGGCAAGGCTCTTTCTAGAGAAGCCCGCTAAAGAATTCTTTGAGGTAGAGCATGAAACTGGGGTAAGTATTAATGAACTCGTTAAGCTCATCGAAGAAAGGCAGAGAAACTTGGGTAGCTGCATTATAGCATTGTATTATACTGTTACCAAGAATTCACCTGATGTTGTTTGGGGTCAATTAAAAAGAATTCAAAGGGTTATCAGGAACACCTTAGAGAAATACGGATATAAATGGGTATATGTGGATTCGTGGGTTAATGATGAAATGAGCAAAGCATTNACAGTAGTGGAAGTAATTGATTGTAGTAATTATGAGGTTCACACAGGCCCTCCCGCCTATGATGTTGAGGCTATAAACTTTTTGAAGAAGAATTTCAATGCTATTATAGGACCATGGATAGAAGAGAAAGGCAATATTGTGTGTATTAGAAAGAGAAAGCATGACCCTGTTGAAATAATACAAAAAGCCATTGAGGCATTTACGCCCACTTCAGTTAAAGTCAAAGAAGTGAAAAATATTGCCTCTGTCAACGACATACAGTTAATAAGTGATTCAAATTTTACAATATGGTTCAAGAACTTCTTGTACAGAAAGCATTTTAATAAAATAGCTAAAATAGTGGGTAAAAATTGAGTAGATAATTCACTTTCTTAAGGTAATGGTTATATGATTTAACTCTATGTTATTACTTAACGATTTGCCACAGTTTGGGCACGTACTCCTAACTCTTATCATGAGTTCTGAAGGCGATGGAACACCGTAGTAGTCTTGCCCAGCCCTCATAAATTTGTAAATAACTGTTCCACAATTTGAGCACTTGTAAATTACAGGCATAGGTTAAAAACACCAGAGCTATACTATTGCCAAGAAATCTAACTAAATCCTATTCGGTAGTAATACTGAAACATACTTACAGCACATCTTTACGAAATTTTACTTAAAGTATTACTATTAGGTACTATTCATGTGCTATTAAAATAGCGGTATTTAAGTTATTTAATAAATATGAAATCACTCATAGTAGAGATGTACACTTACTTCAATTAGGAAGTAGTGGGGCCGCCGGGATTTGAACCCGGGACCACCAGCGATCTGGGCTACGGGGACATCTCCCCAGGCTGGCATCCTAGCCAGGCTAGACGACGGCCCCTAATTTGGCCTAATTTGGTGTAGCTTATTAATACAAGTAAATGTCTAGATTTTAAGCTAATGGTTCAATCAAATCTTTACAACTCTTATTTCACTTGCATTTTCGCATTTTTCCATTTCTCTTTTCCATAAAATGGCAGGCGTCCACGCTATCCATGCAGGGACCTTCTTCATAAATTCATAAGCCTCACTCCATCCATCTAAACCAAGCTCCTCAGCTAGTTTCTCTAGATTCATTTCGGTTCGAACATATGTATTAAGTATTTTCACAACTCTTTCATTTATTTCAATCTCTTTTTCACCAACTTTAATAACATACTTTTTACATGTACTCAAGTTGCTCACCCTGTGCATATTTATCCAAACTCTAAGTACAATGCAGATAGAATTGTGTAGAATTTTAAGCTTGATGCATTATTAGATTAAACAACTGGTGCATAGCAGCCTTCTCTTACTTCGTATATTAATCCCTCTCTTCTCATCCTAATCAAAACTTCTTCAACTAGCTTATCCTCAATATTCTGTTCCCTTGCTTTACTTACTATGGCCTTGACTTTTGCACACCCATCTTCTTTAGCCAAGTTTCGCACTATCTCCTCTATAATTATCATTTTTTCCCTCTGCGACTTGGGTTTACCTGTCATAATTACGTCGATATCTATTTCGCCGCTTTCAACATCTATTCCTACGCTTTCTAGCATACTTTTTACCAACCTAATAGCCTCAGCAGCGTCTTCCTCTGTAATCACACTCTTTAAAGCCATTTTAGCATGAGCTTCAGCAAGTCTTATCAACGCCTCTAATTGTCTTGCAGTTATCGCTACAGGTGAGTCTGGAACTTCAAGGCTCTTCTTCCTCATTTCAACAAAGAACTCTTCCAGCATTTTCCTAGCTTCTTCACTTAGTGTAGGTCTTACAAACTTTCTTGTGTATGCTATGTATTTGCGCAGTGTCTCTACATCAATTGTTGGTTTCACATCCTCTTCCCTCATATGTGTATATGTAATGTGTCTAGCAAGACGCAAATCTTTCTCGGTACTGGGGACATCTCTCATTACAAAGATCAAGTCAAAGCGTGAGAGTATTGTTGGAGGTAAGTTGACGTTTTCTGCTATTGATCTATTTACAAGATATCTACCATACCTAGGATTACCAGCTGCTAGAACAGATGTCCTGGCATTTAACCTTGCCACAATACCTGCTTTTGCGATGGATATTGTCTGCTGCTCCATAGCTTCATGTATTGCTACTCTGTCCTCTTCTCTCATCTTATCTATTTCATCAATACAAGCTATGCCACCATCAGCTAGGACGAGAGCCCCAGCCTCAAGGTAATATTCACCCGTTTGCTTATCTCTAACCACAGCTGCTGTAAGACCTGCAGCTGTCGCTCCCTTGCCTGTTGTGTATATAGCTCTTGGAGCGATGCGTGCTACGTACTGGAGTAATTGAGACTTAGCTGTACCAGGATCACCTATTATTAGTATATGTATATCTCCTCGTATTTTAGTACCATCAGGAAGGATTTTAGGAATGCCACCAAAAAGAAGAAGAGCAATTGCCTCCTTAATATCCCAAAGTCCATGTATTGCAGGAGCTATTGAAGCAATAATCTTTCTTCTTATTAAGGGATCTTTTGCAAGTTCCTTTATCTTTTCTTCATCTTCTTTTGTAATCTCTATTTCCTCTAGTATTCTCTGAGAAACTACAATGTTGTTAACCTCTATGTACATATCACGCAAACTTCTTAGTCTTTTACCATTACTACTTCTTAGCTTAAGAATGCCTATTACAACAACTCTATCTCCAGGTCGTGCAATATCGACTAAGTTATCATAGACATCAGCTTCAATAGATCTAGGCATTCTGCCTGCAGGCATTTCTTCAGGCTTCTCTTGAATTACTAAGCGCTGGAAGTCTCTAAATCTAGATTTCCCTTCATTAAGCTTCCAATTTCCTGAAGATTTATGGCAGTAGGGGCATTGTAGGGGTCTCTCAACAGCATCACCAGTGACAGGTACCTGGACCTCATTTCCACAGTCATGTTGGAAAACTGCTTCTATAATTTTTTGTTTTGGTGGAGAGGCTCTTACTACAATACCTTCAACAGCTATTAAGTTATTTAATAGATTGCTCCTCAAGTCTCTAATCTTAAATGTCAGTGGGAGGTTTCTAAACCGTGGTATTATTTCATACACTCTCTCAGCGTAATCAGGAGCCTCATACTCCACTATCTTTTTCAATGTTTCTGAGAATTGTCTTAGCATGTATTCAGGGCTCTTTATCGTTACCTCAGCTAATTTTGGGTTATAAGACATAATATCGTTGAAGTCTATTTCAATATCAAATCTTCCTTCTAAAATCATCTTTCTAATAAGCTCTCTGTACTTTGCTTTTCCATCCACTTTAAAGTTGTGCAAGAAATCCTCTATGCCACTAATTACATCGAGAAGCTGTTCACCGGCTCTTGGTGTGACAAGAATGTGTTCTTCCATTTCTATTAGATCACCTCACTAAGGTATATCTTCGAAGCCAGGATTCTAAAAGTTGGTAAAGCAGTGTAGCTAATGTCCGTTCCTCCAGTGTGAGAAACTTTGATATTGTATCCAAGCTTCTGAATTGAATGGCCCTAAAAATGTTTGATATTCGAATATTGTAAACCTCACTAAAATCTTCTTTAGCTCTTTCCACCACTTTTAATAGCATAATGTCGGTCTCTTTCTTAGCCTTTTCCTCTAGCTTTGTAACCATACCGCTTACAGAAATATAGAAGTAGTCGTCCAACTTCATTAATGATGATCTTTGTTGTATATGAGAAAACCTAAGCTTAGTGAGTTCCTGAGGACTTGGCAACTTGTCTAAGATTTCAACATAACCTAGTTCTTCTAGAATTTGTGCGTAAAGCCTTGGAATCCTCTCCTCAGAACCTTTCTGAAGGGACGCTCTTAAAGTCGGAATATAAGGTGTGCTCTTCAATACCATAACTTTTACAGGGCTCAGAGCATACATGAGGTTAAGTATATCAAACTCCAAGCTAATTTTATAGCACCCAATAACAACTGTATATGTTATCTTGTTTAAAATCTGTTTAGCTTTTAGTTAAGCAAAAANATATTTAGCGTCTTCTTGATACAATATCTGTTTTAGAAAGAGAGGGCGTTAACTGTTGGCTTCATCAATCTCAGAACTCTTATGGGCTGAGAAATATAGACCCAAATCCCTAAAAGATATGGTTAATCAGGAGGAGATTGTTAAGAGGCTCATGAAGTTTGTTGAAGAGAGGAGCATGCCCCATCTACTGTTTGCAGGCCCTCCAGGTACTGGTAAGACAACAGCAGCTTTGGCATTGGCGCACGACATGTATGGAGAGGATTGGAGAAGATATGTTTTAGAGCTTAACGCTAGCGATGAAAGAGGTATTGCTGTAATAAGAAGTAAGGTTAAGGAATTTGCTAGGAGTAAAGTTCCTGGTGAAATTACATTCAAAATTGTAATATTAGATGAAGCTGACAACATGACTGCTGATGCACAACAAGCATTGAGAAGGATAATGGAGATGTTTGTTGAAACTACACGCTTTATATTAATAGCAAACTATGCAAGTAAAATAATAGATCCTATACAATCAAGATGTGCAGCTTTTAGATTTACACAACTTAAGAAAGAGGATGTTGTAGCTAGGCTAAAGTGGATATGTGAGCAAGAAAAAGTTTTGTGTCATTCTGATGGACTTGAAGCCATATATGAAATCAGTGTAGGTGACTTGAGGAAAGCTATAAATATACTTCAAGCAGCAGCATCATTAGGTGAGGTAACAGTATCTACAGTGTATAAAGTTATTGGCTTAGCACATCCAAAGGAAGTGAGGGAAATCATCAACTTAGCTTTTGCTGGTAAATTCATTGAGGCTAGGGATAGGTTAAGGGAACTCATGGTGACTTACGGTCTTAGTGGAGCAGATATTCTAAAGCAGATGCATAGGGAGATATTTTCAGCAGATTTAAAGATACCCGAGGATGTGAGAGTTGCAATAGCAGATCATATAGGTGAAATCCAGTTTAGGCTTGTTGAAGGAGCTGATGATGAAATACAGTTAACAGCATTGCTAGCTAGGTTAAGCCTTCTTGGAAAGAAGCTACTACAGGCAAAACTATAGTAAGGGTTTTGCACAGTGCCACAACAGATAAAGGTTCCATGGATAATAAAGTACAGACCTAAGAAACTGGAAGACGTTATAAATCAAGAGGACGCCAAGTCGAAGATCTTGGAGTGGCTTAAAAAATGGCCTAGTGTTACAAAAAAAGCATTGCTACTTTATGGACCTCCTGGCTGTGGAAAAACCTCACTTGTAGAAGCGATTGCAAATGATCTTGGCTTTGAGCTTCTTGAAATGAATGCCAGTGATTTCAGAAGAAAGGAAGATATAGAGAGAATAGCAGTTAGAGCTTCTACAGTACAAAGCCTTTTTGCAAGTGGGAAAAAGAAGCTAATTCTATTAGATGAAGTAGATGGTGTAGCTAATAAAGAGGATGTTGGTGGGCTTGAAGCAATTGAGCTACTTATAAAAGTAACAAAGGTACCTGTTATTATGACAGCAAACAATCCATGGGATCAGAAGCTAAGGGCGTTACGTGACTTAGCAGAGTTTGTGCAATTTAAAAAACTTGAGAAGAGAGATTTGATGAAACTAATGCAACGCATTTGCAATGCTGAAAATCTTCTATGTGAAGCAGAAGCTCTTGAGTACATAATTATGAGGGCAGAAGGAGATGCTCGTGCAGCCATAAACGATCTACAAGCCGTTGGGGAAGGGTTTGGTGAAGTTACATTAGAAAGGGCTAAGCTACTTCTTAGACCAAGAGATAAAGAAAAAGATCCATTTGAAACACTAAAATCATTATTTTCATCACGATATGCCTGGCAAGCAAGAAACGTCCTAAGCCAGTCTCAACTAGACTACGAGCAGCTTAAGTTGTGGTTAGAAGAGAATATACCATATCAATATACAGATATAGAGGACATCTTTAGAGCTTATGAAGCCCTTAGCAAAGCTGACATATATCTGAGCAGAATTGTTAAAAGTGGAGACTGGGATCTACTAGCCTATGCCACAGATCTCATGAGTGCTGGAGTTGCATTAGCCGCAATAAATAATCCTAGAGACAAGGATAAGTGGACTAAGTATAGCTTTCCACAAAGGATATCTATGATGGCCAAATTCAAAGAGGCTAGAAGTATTAGAGAAGATTTAGCAAGCATTTTAGCAAAACACTTGCACATATCAACATCTACTGCAAAAAGCGACGTTCTACCTATATTAAAGGCAATATTCGTTTCGAACCCAGAGTATGCAGCAAAGATAGCATTGGGGCTGGGGCTTTCCGAAAAAATGATAGAAATGCTTGCTGGGCCTAATAAGCAGCTTGTGCTAAATTATTACAAAAGATTTGAGGGACTACTAAAGAAGAAGGCAGTAGAAGCTCTAGCAGAGGCTAAAGCATTAAAACAAGAATTGAAGAAAGAGAAGCCTGAAGGTGAAAAAGGAAAAAAGGAGGCAAAGGATATACTTTCATTTACAAAGAAATGAGTTAACATCTTACCTTACTTCACAGACCTAGTATATCAATTATTGCTTTAACGAATTCGTTATCTACATTTAACTTTATTAATCTAACCCTACCTACTCTAACCTCTTGGATCATGTCTAAGGATTTCATCAGCTCAACACATTTTATGNTATGATTATAATTACTGTTTAATTTAGTAATTAAAGACGTTATGTTTATGGTTTTATCATCCAAAGAGTTGAGATGCGCCACAATATTCCAAATGCATGGCCTTCCTAGTACATCAATTTTCCTCCTTATATGCTCTGGAATGCTTAGCGCATACTTCTGCAATATTGTCATTCACTGGCCCCAATATCTATAAAAATAGTTATATAGTGTTAACATCCCTTTCCACAATTCTCCTGTCTATTAATTCATCAACCCTCTTTTCGAGAGGATCTAGGGGTACAGGTATTGATATAAGTGTTGTTCTACCCCTAAAACCTTTTCCTGATATTTTTGTATTTACCACGCCCATGTTTTTAAGGTTTCGAATGTATTCATAAACTTGTGTATGTTTTCTGGGTTTGATCTTACGAATATTGCATAAGTAACTATATTCTTCTTCAGCTTCGCCAATCTTAATGTAGCTTTCACCACTATTCCTAAGCCTTCTAATAATTGCCTTTAATATCAAGAGTTCGTGTAACTGTAAAAACTGCAGGTTGTCTGAGATATCCACAAGCAGTTCTTCACGAATTTCACCAACAGCCTTTCTCACATGCTCTACTTTTACATATTGTGAGCCCTCATAATCTGCCATAATTCCTGCACGAAGGAGCATTTCTATTGCTGCCCTAGCATTCCCCTTCCCACCCTTATCGTAACCCTCTATTTCTGCAATGTATTTCAAAATTTCATCGCTTACAGTATTTTCATAGAATGCCAAATCTCTTCTCTGTTTAAGAATATCAAATAATTCTTCGGCTTTATATGGCTCAAATTTAATTATATGCTTAGTTATGTAGCTCTCTGTTGCGGGGTCTAGAGTTCTCAAAACCTCAAGGCTCCTAGTAATGATTATATAGTGCAACCGCTTTTCTGCCTCTGGGTACTCATCATATATCCTTATTAAGAAATATACAGCATCATTACCAGCAACTTGCACAAAGTAGTTAAATTCATCTAATGTAATTACTGCATGTAAATCATGCTTCTTCATATGGTTTAGTACAATTAGCATCATTTCCCTTGGTGAAAGCCCTCTAAAGGGGATGCTTAGACTAAATGTGGTAGCAATGCTCTGGACAACGCCATAGAGAGTTCTAGCACTATGACAGTTGATGTGAACATAACGTAACTTAATGCCCTTCTTCTCAGCCACCTTTATAAGATCTCTTCCAAAAACATATGCTGTAACTGTTTTACCTACACCAATGTCGCCAACTAAGAGAGTGGTTATAGAAACACTTCCAGGAGACGTAATAACAGGCTTAAAGTGCTCTGCTAATAAAGCCAATTGACGCTCTCTATGTGGAAGTTGATCTGGTACATAGGATCTATCTAAAACGCTCCTATTTTTAAATACACTAGCTCTATTAATAACACTTTCGACAATGTTATCAATAATCATAAACACTTGCACCTAACATCATGCAACACTATATACTGTATACCGCAAGCAAATTATAAAATATTATCGTTTGAATAACTATTAACGTTTCCGAAATTTTCAGATGGTAATAAATCAGAAATTAACAGAATCGTCTCACCTAACAACATTCATATGCTATTAACTACCATGAACATGAAAATGTGGTTATACATCAAATGCCTTAATACTGAAGTGTTAGACATATTAAGAAGCTGGTGAAAGCTCTACAGCTGTTGAGCAATTGATATAAGCCAAGACATAGTGTTATAAGGAGATCCCAGCCTGTTGAAGAGCATTATATGAAATGCAGATAAAATTAGAGTACGTTATTATGGAGTAGAAACAAGAAATAACTAGTAGTGAGAAATGCTAAGGCATCAATTTAAATATCTTACATTATTACTTATGGTAACGCTTAAGAGAGCTGAATAAAACAGAGAGATTAATTTTTAAACCTTTGCTTCAAATTTCTATAAATGAAATGGTGTAAACAATGTCATTTATGCCTGCTGCTATGGGCTATGATAGGGCTTTGACAATATTTTCACCAGATGGTAAACTCTACCAAGTTGAATATGCTGCTGAGGCTGTTAGAAGAGGGTGGACATCAATAGGTTTAAAGTCCGAATATGGTGTGGTGCTAATAGCTGAAAGGAGAAAGGTTGCGCCATTGCATAACGTGGTGGATCTTGAAAAAGTATTCATAGTCGATGCGCATATAGGAGCAACTTTTTCAGGTCTAGGTCATGATGGAAGAGTGCTAATAGACTATGCTAGGCTTATAGCAGTAAGACATAGATTAACATTTGATGAAGCAATAGATGTTGAACTGCTTGCTAGAACAATATGCGACATTAAGCAGGCATACACACAGCAAGGGGGAGTAAGACCGTTCGGAGTTTCAATAATATTTGGAGGAGTTGATAAAAAAGGCGTCGAACTAATAAAGACTGAGCCTAGCGGTCTTTATTTCAAGTACTATGGTGTTGCAGCAGGTGTAGGAGAACAAACAGTTTCAAGCTACCTTGAAAAACACTATAATCCTAAAATGACCGTTGAGGAGCTAATAATCCTAGGTCTGAGGGCTTTAAGAGCATCGCTTGAAGAACCACTTAAAGTTGAAAGAGTTGAAATAGGATTTGCGGACATTTCAATAAAGGCCTTTAGAAAGTTGACAGCAGAGGAGGTTCAGAGATTTTTGGAAAAAGCAGGTGTTACTTCGTGAGCAAGAGGGAATATGTCATTGCAAGACTTGTTACAAAAGGGAAGAGATTCGAAGTTCTTGTAGACCCTTATAAAGCATATCGCTTTAGAGAAGGAGAGAAAATAAACCTAGAGGAGGTAGTAGTAGGAGATTATATTTATAAGGATGCAAAAAAAGGCTTAAAGGCATCACCTTCAGAGATATTAGAGGTTTTTGGAACTGAAGATATTTACAAGATTGCCGCTGAAATTATAAAAAATGGGGAATTACAGCTGACTACAGAACAGAGAAGAGAGTTGCTAGAAATGAAAAAGAAGCAAATTATATACGCTATTGCTAAATCAGCTGTTGATCCAAAAACTAAAACTCCTATTCCCCCAACAAGAATTGAAAAGGCTATGGAAGAGGCTAGAGTAAGTGTAGATCTATATAAATCAGTTGAAGAACAGGTACCAGAGGTTGTTAAGGCAATATCTAAGATAATCCCAATTAAAATAGCTAGAGCACTAGTAGAGATTGTTGTCCCCCCTGAATATGTAGCAAAGGCATCAGGACAATTAATGAGGTTGGGGGAGGTTAAGAAGAGTATGTGGCTTGCTGACGGCTCTCTAATGCTAGAAATAGAATTACCTGCTGGCATGCAAAGCGAGTTAATAAATAAGGTGAATGAGCTTACAAAGGGTACGGCGACGGTTAAGGTGCTAAGCGTTGTCTAGTTCGGTAAAGAGAACAATTGCAGTACCTGGAGATATTATAGTAGTAGATAAGAACGTTAGTATCGAAGGGGCGAACCTATATAGACTCAATGAAAATACCTACATTGTTACAACAATATCTGTGCAAGATTATGAAGAAGGTGAGAAAAAAAGAGTAAGAGTTGTGAGTTTAAAGGGCCGCTACATTCCTAAGGAAGGTGATATAGTAATAGGCATCGTTACAGATGTTACTTTATCCTATTGGCTTATTGATGTGAGATCCCCATACCCAGCAATACTAAACGCCTCAGACTATCTAGGCAAATCATTTAACCCTGCACTAGAGAATATCCGTAAATACCTCGATATAGGTGATGTTATAATAGCAAAAGTGATGCAGTTTGATAGATCAAGGTTACCTACCCTAACAGTACAGGACAAGGGGCTAGGTAAAGTCATTGCTGGCTCTCTAGTAGAGATTGAGCCGAGCAAAGTTGGTAGACTTATTGGTAGGAGGAAGTCCATGATCACAATGCTCACAGAACAAACGAAGTGCGAATTTGTAGTAGGTATAAATGGCAGGGTGCTCCTTAAATGCCCGAATAGCGACCTTGAATACATAGCCATACTGGCAATAAAGAAGATAGAGGAGGAGGCCCATATAATTGGTTTAACTGAGAGAATAAAAGAGTTTATTATAAATGAAAAAGTTAAGAGGGGGTTAATAAGGTATGAAGCAGCATAAGCCGCAGCTGATTGTTAATGGCAAGAGAATTGATGGTAGGAAACCACAAGATCTAAGGCAAATAAGAATGGAGGTTGGAGTACTAAAGAATGCTGATGGCTCAGCTTTAGTAGAAATGGGCAATACAAAGGTCTTAGCTGCAGTTTACGGGCCTAGAGAAGTTGTGCCAAGGCATCAGGAGCAAGTTGACAGGGCTGTGATAAGATGTAGATACAGGATGTTGTCATTTTCAACACTAAGTGAGAGAAAGAGCCCAGCACCAACAAGACGCGAAATAGAGCTTTCAAAAGTTATTAGAGAAGCTCTCGAACCAGCAATACTAAGTACACAATTTCCTAGAGCAGCAATAGACATATTTGTTGAAGTTATAAATGCTGAGGGAGGGACTAGGACTACAGGAATAACAGCGGCATCACTAGCACTAGCAGATGCAGGAATACCAATGCTAGATCTAGTAGCAGCTGTAGCTGTTGGAAAAGTAGATGGAGTTATAGTACTCGACTTGAACGAAGTTGAGGACATGTATGGTGAAGCGGATATGCCAGTAGCAGCAATGCCGTCATTGAAGAGAATAACAATGATTCAACTTAATGGTGTTTTAACACCAGATGAATTTAGAAAAGCCCTAGCATTAGCATTAGAAGGCATTAATAAGATTTACCAACTTCAGAAAGAGGTCTTAAGGAAAAAGTATGTGGAGGTAGAGGAATGAGGTCGAGGTTACATGTCTTCAACACCAGAAATCCCTGTAATTCCAAGAATAAAGCTTGATACAATACTTAATGTTATATCAAAAGGGTTTCACATAGATAAAAGACCCTTGCTAAGCTATAGAACAGTTGAAGTAATTAAAAACATAGCGCCTAACGCAGACTCATCTGTTCTTGTGAAATTAGGGCATACTCAAGTACTAGTTGGAATAAAGATTGATATAGGGCAGCCTTTTCCTGATAACCCAGAAGAAGGCGTGCTTATAGTCAATGCAGAGTACATACCTGCAGCCTCACCTAGCTTCGAGCCCGGGCCTCCGGATGAAAATGCTATTGAACTAGCTAGAGTAATAGACAGAGCACTTAGGGAGTCTAAGGCTATCGCACTAGATAAGCTCACAATAATTCCTGGGAAAAAAGTTTGGATGCTTTGGCTGGACATATATGTGTTGGACCACGATGGAAATTTAATAGATGCAGCAATGATAGGCTCAATGATGGCATTAGCACAACTGAAAGTACCTCATTTCGAGGTGGATCAGATAACAGGTAGCGTTAAAGTCGATAAAAGTAAGTACACAGCCCCTCTGCAAATCAATAGATATGTTGCTACAGTAACAGTCTATAAAATTGGTGACATGTTACTTGTAGACCCAACAGCTGAAGAAGAAGCTATAGCCTCGGCAAGCATAACGATCTCTATTAGCGAGGAAGGAAATATAGTTGCTATACAGAAAAGAGGNTTAGGCTTCTTCTTGGAGAGAGAAATTGAGCAAGCAGTTGAAATAAGCTTAAGTAAAGGTAAAGAATTGATTGAGCTCATAAAGAGGCTTTCATCATAGTACAGCAAAACGCTTTTAATCTTAAACCAAAGTAGATTTTGTAGCTGAGGAGGAGAGCTATGGGTAAAACTAGGGTTGTAGGTATAGCAGGAAGATTTGGAGCTAGATATGGATCCAGCTTAAGAAAGAAGTGGAAAGAAGTTATGGAGAGAAGATATGCTGAGTATCTGTGCCCTCATTGTGGTAACATTACGAGACTTAAGAGAGTTGCTTTTGGGATATGGCAATGTCCAAAGTGCAGAGTTAAATGGGCTGGTGCAGCATATACTCCTTGGACTATGGAAAGGTAGTATAGCTTTTGCAGTAGACGGAAGCAATAAAATCTCTTATTCTTAAAACTGATAGTATTAATGATGCCTAAGAATTATAAAATATGTTTAACGCAGCTAATTGATGAGCAAGTCCCTAGCACTCAATAGGGGATGATCTATCTACTACAAGGTCATGCTTACAACATCGCGCCGACCTTCAAGAAACGCGCGGCGCCTAGTTAAGGCACTTGCAAAGCTCCTACCAGGGTCTGTGAAGATAAATAGAGGCAAGCTCACATTTAAGCTTCTGGCTCTTCAAGCACTTGATCTGAGTTACGATAAACTTATAGTTGTTAGGAATAGGAAGGGAAATCCAGGTTATTTAGATCTCTACGTAGTAAGACCACCTGGTGAACTAATTAAGGAGTGCACATTAAATTTATGTGGATATAACATAGCAGATAGTTATAGTAAGGTAACAAATGTTAAAAGAGTGCTTCTGAATCTAACACCAACACTACTAAGTGATACAGGAGTAGAAAATATCGATGTGGTGCTTGAGACACAAATACTAGAATGCATTATAAAGATGTTTAATGTTACAGTAGTTCGTAAGGATGCAGATACGAAGAAGGATGCAAGAGACATATGCATGTATATAGTTGCACATACTTCAGCAAAAAAGAATCGCAGTACAAAGAGAAAACTCTTTGAAATAGAATTCACTGGCTGTTCTAATAGTGAGAAATACCTAACACTAAGCATATGTAAATATGGAAGTTAGCACCTCTGCATGTCTTTAGATAGTCATTCCCTTCGTTTTAAGTTCTTCCAGTGTCTCATTTAAGGGTCTCTACTTTGTCTACGCTTCATGGGGCGATCTTCATGGATTTGCAGGCAAGCTGTCGAGCCTAACGCCACGGGATCCCATCCGGGTCTTGCTATGTATTATTGTAGAGTAGGTCCTCCAAAACATAGGTGAAAGCAAGAATATTTAAGCCCTGCTTAGCATTGCCATATTATTTCTCTGCATCGTTTTCAAATTCGCATTCGTCCTTAGGACGCCTCAAAGCTCTTATATCTCGAGCTATTCCTTATTGTAACTTTTGAGAGGATGAGATTTATTTAATGAGCTGACCGCTCTTTTTATTGGCCTACTGTAATTGACTTTATATTAAGTGCAGAAGTTCACGGCACACAGCTCCCTTGTTAAGAAAGGTTACATAAAATTAGTTGTAAGGAATATATTGTGCTTTTTTAACTTAATTTACTACTGGTATAAAGCTGTGAATAATGTTAAAGACAGTTTAGGTAATAGAGCAGAGCTTATACTAAGCTTTAACGATGCTGAGTGTAACCTAACTGAGGTAATATATAACAGTATTTTTGCTGAAGTTGTAAATCCTGCAAATGTTGGTAAAATATCAACAAAAATAATCTCAGATAAATGCTCAATCAAAATCTATGTAGAGGCTGACACTATAAGTCATTTGCGAGCATTTTTAAATTCAATTTTTTACTTAATTAACACAGCTCTTGAAGTCATAAAATTGGGGGAAGGCTTAAGCAGTTCAAAATAAGATTTAGACCTCTATCCTTTACTCAAGATAATCAAGTGGTCATGGGTTGCGGCATCAAAATCGTAAATTTAATTCTTGTACAGCACCTTTAATGACATTAATTGTTCTCAAATATTCATTGTAATCAAAGACTTTGTGTGTTCATAGTGAAGATAAAAACCTTGCAAGCCTCTTCTATTAACTAAAGCTAAGCTCTTGTAAGTTGCGTGCTGTCTTAAACCAAGGGCCTTCTTAAAATCTCTATCCCTTATAATATAGGGAGAGGGAGGTTTGAAGGAAATCCGAAACTGTTATAAGTGTGGCTAAATACATAAATTTTATGAGGTTTAGAAAATGGCTGAAACAATACCTCCAGAAGTACAACAGCAAGTGATAAAATATCAACAACTTCAAGCCCAATTAAATCAAGTATTAGCAGAAAAAGGTGTTATTGAACAGGAGCTAAGAGAAATTAACAGAGCTCTTGATGTACTAAAGAATGTGGCAGACAATGTTGAAATGTATAAAAGTGCTGGGCATNTACTAGTAAGGATAAGTAAAGGTGATGCNGAAAAAGAGCTAAATGAGAGAAAGGAATTGTTAGAGTTACGCCTAAAGACTTTGTCGCGCCAAGAAGCTTTAATAAGACAACAGCNAAGTGAAATCCAATCTAAGCTAACGCAATACGCCTCTACGCTGTATAAAAAGACAGCGTAGGATATAAATTTCAAACACTTTAGTCATACTTGTTTTGATGTTTCATGAGGAGTAGTAAGGCACTAAACTTAGACCTAAATAAAATTTGCGTTGATGACTTAGCACAACTTACACATATAATAGAAGATGAGATAGTAAAGTATCTAAATGAGGTTCTGGGTCCAAGACTTACTGACTGTAACATAACAATTAGTGCTGAAATAAAGGGAGAAGAGCTTGTAATATCAGTTGATGTAGAGGTAAAGGCATATTTTACAGATAACGTGAGTTTAGAAGCAATGTTGGATAGTGCTTTAAGGAGGGCTTTCGATGTTGCTGAACGGCATCTCACAAGATATAGAATCAGCAGTGAGCATGTTGCAGACAACTCAGAAAGTGATAATCGTAACTCATGTTAATGCAGATCCTGATGCTCTTGCATCTGCTTGTGCAATGTATAAAATAGTTCAGAGTCTGAACGCGCACTCCAATGTAAGGGTACTAATACCAGAGGGTGTAAATCAGGAGGGTAAGAAAATATATGAGTTATGTAGAGACCTTGGCGTACGCATTGTCGTGGTCAAGAAATTCTCAGACTTAGAAGAAATTGAAGAGAAGCAACTCGATCTATGTATAATTGTGGATGCCGCATCCTTTGAGCAATTAAGACCGGTAAAGGATTACATTAAGCAGAAGTGTGAACACATTTTAATACTAGATCATCATCATTTTCAAGACTTTAGAGAATTAAACACAATACCAAAAACTGTTTGTATAGGAAATGAAACGCATTACAGCTCTACATCGGAAATTACATTTCTGTTTCTAGAAAAAGTTCTAGGTAGAATTGATTTGGAAAGCTTAAAGAAAATCACAACAATACTTCTAGCAGGGGTGCTATCTGATACAAAGAGATTTCAAAGAATAGCTAAGAACACCTTTCACATGGTAGCCAACATGATAAAGTATGGGGCGGATTACGAAACTGCTCTAAAGATGGTAGTGGTGGAGAGACCGCTTGCAAGCAGAATTGCTAGAATAAAATGTGTTTTAAGGCATAGAGGGTTTAAAATAAGGATTAAAGGCAAGGACGTCTACATAGCTATATCAAATGTTGGTGCGTTTGAGTCTGATTGTGCGACTTTTCTCATTACATTAGGATATGATATAGTGTTTGTATTAACAGAGGATGAGAAGTTGAAGGCCATTAGGCTAGTCTATAGGGGTAGAGAGGATGTTATTAAGCAACTAGATGTTGATATATATACAAATTTTGTTCAGAAACTTATAGAGGTGTTTGGTGGTGGCGGCGGGGGTCATAAGGCGGCAGGGGGCGCTGTTTTGAGGATATATGATTTTAAAAGCGCTATTACACAATTGCTCAAGGCAATGGATTCTGTCAGTGAAATAGGTGTTGTAGAGATTGTAGAAGAAAAGGTTTAGTTAGGTGCTGGGAGTATGCCTGTGGTGTACGTTGATGAAAGGGAACGGAGTTCCAAAGTACCACAGCTACTAATAGAGAAAGGTGTGACAGTCATATTCAAATTTTTAGATGTAGGGGATTACGTGATTTCTAATAGAATTGGAATAGAGAGGAAAACAGCAATAGACTTTGCAAAGTCCATTGTCGATGGAAGGCTGTTTGACCAGGCCTCTAGATTATTGCAAACCTTTGAAAAAGCCATTATTGTGATAGAAGGTAGCCTTAGGAGAGCTACAAAAATGACTAATTTAAAAAGACCTGCTCTTATAGGAGCATACATAGCACTGACTTTGGATATGGACATAGCAATTTTAAATACAAGAGATGAAGAGGAAACGGCGGAGGTCATTAAGAGAGTTGTGCTAAAAGAATTCAAAAAGAGCCATGCATTGAGCTTTAGAAAACCTGTTCAAAAGCCTACCACAAGTGAAGCAATAGAATGGCAATTGTATATACTTCAAGCATTTCCACATGTAGGTCCAAAAATAGCTATTAGAATTTTAGAAAAGTTTGGATCTATAGTTAACTTCTGCAATGCATCGCTTTCTGAGCTATCTAAAGTAGATGGCTTAAGTGAAAGTAAAGCAGCTGAGATATACAGAGTTTTGCATGCTATATACAAAGAGTTCAAAAGAGAGAGTAAAAGTGGAGTATCCAAATCCCTGGCGGACTACTTACAGCATCAAAAAGAGGAAAAGCAAGAAAAGTAAGCATATTAGAGGAGCCTATTGTACATCATATTGTCAGTGCGAAAAACTAATAAGCTTAGGAATTGGAAAAGGAGTCCAAGGGTAAGCTTAAATGAGGTTCGTAAAGTCAGTAGACCAAATACTAAAGATAATGAATAACCCGGAGTACATTAGGAACGTTGGGATAATAGCCCATGTAGATCATGGAAAGACAACAACGACAGACAGCCTACTAGCTGCAGCAGGGCTAATATCGCCACGTCTAGCTGGACAACTACTAGCAATGGACTTTCTTGACATTGAGCAGAAGAGGCAAATGACTGTTAAGGCTGCTAACATTAGTCTCTATCACGAGTTTGAGGGAAAGCCTTACGTCATCAACTTAGTTGATACTCCTGGTCACGTTGACTTCACCGGGAAAGTTACAAGAAGTTTGAGAATGATTGATGGAGCTATAGTAGTAGTCGATGCTGTTGAAGGGGTCATGACTCAGACAGAAACTGTACTTAGACAAGCCCTTGAGGAGAGAGTGAGACCACTTCTATTCATAAACAAGGTAGATAGGCTGATAAAAGAGCTTAGAATGAGGCCTGAGGACATTAAGCAGAGGTTTGTAGAAATTATTAAAGAAGTTAATAACCTAATTGAAACATATGCAGAACCTGAGTTTAAAAAGAAGTGGATTCTAGATCCAGCCCAAGGTATGGTGGCTTTTGGTAGCGCTAGAGATGCAATAGGTCTTACAGTACCGCTAAGTAGAAAGAAGGGTGTGAAGATAGATGATTTAATAGAAGTGTATTCAAAGGGAGATAAGGAGGGGTTAGAAGAGCTCAAAAAGAAGATACCTTTACATGAAGCATTGCTAGATATGGTGGTAAGGTTTGTCCCCAATCCCTATGAAGCGCAGAAGTATAGGATACCTAAAATATGGAGGGGAGAAACAAATAGTGAAATAGGAAAGGCTATGATGGAGGTAGACCCCGACGGCCCTCTAGTGTTCTTTGTATGTGATATGCGTTGGGATCCGCATGCGGGTTTCGTTGCTACAGGTAGACTATTTTCAGGTACTATCTATGGTGGGCAGGAAGTTTATTTGGTGAACACTAGAACTACACAAAAAGTACTACAAGTAGGTATATACATGGGGCCATATAGAGAAGTTGTTGACAGGCTTCCCGCAGGAAATGTTGCTGCAGTTCTGGGGCTCGATTTAGCAAGAGCGGGAGAAACTGTAGTTGATGTGAGGCTAAAGGAGGTTATGACACCCTTCGAGAGAATGAGATATATATCAGAGCCTGTTGTAACTATGGCTGTAGAGCCCAAGAAGACAGGTGATTTAACGAAGCTCATAGATGCTTTGAGGAAGATGAGCATTGAAGATCCAAACCTAGTTGTCAAGATTAATGAAGAAACAGGTGAGTATTTAATTTCTGGAATGGGACACCTGCATTTAGAGATAGTATTAACTCTATTAAAAGAGAGATTCGGTTTAGAAGTTGATACAACACCACCAACAATAGTTTATAGAGAGACAACCAGGGAGAAGAGCAAGATTTTTGAAGGGAAGTCGCCAAATAAGCATAATAGGCTTTATATAAGTATTGAGCCATTAAATGACGAAACTATAAAACTCATTCATGAAGGGATTGTCACAGAGGACATGGATGCCCACAAGAGGGCTAGAATACTGCGTGATCAAGCTGGGTGGGATTATGATGAAGCCAAGAGGATATGGGCAATAGACGAGAACATTGATGTATTTATAGATATGACATCTGGCGTTCAGTATCTTAGGGAAGTTAGAGATACAATAATACAAGGTTTTAGGCTTGCAATGAAAGAAGGACCTCTTGCAGCAGAGCCTGTAAGGGGGCTAAAGGTGATACTACATGATGCTGTTATTCACGAAGACCCAGCACATAGAGGCCCTGCACAGTTGTATCCAGCTGTCAGAAACCCAATATTTGCAGCTATGCTTACATCGAGACCAACACTTCTAGAGCCTTTGCAAAAAATCGAAATCAAATTCCCAATGGATTATCTAGGACCTATATCTTCTGTAATAACTAAAAGAAGAGGCAGAATAATAGAAGTAATTCACATGGTTGGTAACATGGTTAAAATGATTTCAGAAATACCTGTTGCAGAATCGGCAGATCTGGCCAACGAATTGAGGAGTGCTAGTGCTGGAAAAGCGTTTTGGGGGATGGAGTTTAGTCGCTGGGCTCCAGTGCCAGATTCAATGCTAATGGATATAGTGAAGAAAATAAGGCAGAGAAAAGGGCTAAAACCAGAGCCTCCNAGCCCAGAGGACTTCATATCTCTCTAACTCTAAAGTTTTCTGAGGACATAGTACGTGAACGCAAATTTTGTANAGATCTTTAGGTCTGATAAAAGTATTTCGAGGTCTATTTTAGAGAATATTTATCGATATGCCAAAGAGCTGAATGGTAAAAATGTAAAGGTAATAAACTTCTGTGGTACACACGAATGGACAACAACACACTATGGAATTAGAAACATCATTCCTAGAGAGGTAGAATTGATAGCAGGACCCGGGTGCCCTGTGTGTATAACACCTGCTAGTGCCGTAGAAGTAGCAATAAAGCTTGCATTAAGCGGCGTTAGAGTATACACATTTGGAGATGCATTTAAACTACCCACTTCCTCCATGAAAAGTCCTAGATCATTAGCAGAAGCAGCTAGTATAGGTGGGAATGTCAAGGTCGTTTATAGTTTTATAGATGCTGTAAAAGATGCAGCAGAATACAAAAAAGAAGCTGTATTTTTAGGAATAGGTTTTGAAACTACAGCCCCCTCCTACGCAATACCATTTAAATATGGAAAGGTTCCTAGAAATCTAAGGTTCTTAAGTGTTTTAAGATTAACACCACCTATAATGAAACACACTATAGTTGTTCATTTTAAGGAAGGTTTAATTGACCTTGTAGGAGTTGTAGCACCAGGGCATGTATCTACAGTCATCGGCGCCTCAGCTTGGGAGTTTCTTCCAAGGGATTATAGAATACCTACGGTTGTTGCTGGGTTTGAACCATTAGATGTTATGCTAGCAATAGAAAAGATCCTCTACATGTTAATTAAGAAAAAGCCAGGGATATACATAGAGTACTCAAGGTCAGTAACATGGAGTGGGAATCTCTATGCAAAGGCAGCAGTAGGAGAGATATTCACAGTAATAGATGCCACGTGGAGGGGTATTGGATTAGTACCACAAAGCGGCTTAGCTTTAGCTGATAAGTACAAAGAATGGGACGCATTTCTACAATACGGAATTCCAGAAAGCTCTTCACATGACACTATCGAACCACCTGGATGTAGATGTGGTGAAGTAGTGCTAGGTATGGCAAAGCCTACACAGTGTCCATTATTTATGAAGATGTGTACACCAGAAAGACCCTACGGACCTTGTATGGTGTCTTCAGAAGGGACATGCCTCATATGGGCTCTGTACGGTGGGTATACGGATGTATAGCCACATAGCAGAATTATTAGCATATTATATAAGTGAGTAAAAGTGGAATAGATAAGACATAGAGTTAATGACTATTGGTGCAAAAAGCTTAAAATGCAGAGGATTATAGTAATGTACATGAACTACGAGGGCCCGTAGCTCAGCCAGGTAGAGCGGCGGGCTCTTAACCCGTAGACCAGCTATGGGCGGAAGTCCCGGGTTCAAATCCCGGCGGGCCCGCCACATACTGCATTACTGCAAGGGTCCTACTACTTTGAATATTTTTTCAAGAGCTCTACAGCTTTGTCAAACGTGATCTTTCCCTCTTTAATCATCTCTTCTGCAATAATGTCTATCAATTCTCCTTGAGCGCCAGCAGTTATTGCAAGGTTTCTAGCGTGGAGCTTCATGTGACCTGCTTGTATACCTGTTGTCACTAGAGCTCTTAGTGCTGCGAAGTTTTGTGCAAGCCCTACTGCAACCATGACCTCAGCTAATTCTTTAGCTGTCCTAATACCCAGTATCTTGAGAGCAATTTGAGCAATTGGGTGTGTCTTTACAGTCCCACCAATAGTTCCTATTTGTAGTGGCATTTCTAAAACTCCAACCAAGTAACCTTGAGCGTCTATATCCCATGTGCTAAGGGGTTTATACGTACCACTTCTTGCAGCATATGCATGAGCGCCTGCTTCAATAGCTCTATGATCTTGGGCTGTGGCCAAGGCCACAGCTATTACCCCGTTCATAATTCCTTTATTATGCGTCACAGCACGAAATACATCTGCTTCAGCAATTGCACTAGCATCAACTAGTTTTTCAGCGACTTCTTTACCACCGATATGATCTGGATCTATTCTAACCCATGCCCTAGCAATTCTGTAAACAGCGTAGTTAGATACAATTCTAAGTCTGGCTTCACCACCTATGATTCTCTCTAGGTAGGGAGCCACTGCCTCAGCCATAGTATTAACAGTATTTGCCCCCATAGCATCGAGAACATCAACTACTAGATGTACTACTAGACAAACCCCTCTCCTAGTCTCTACAACTCTTACTTCAATATCTTTTGCACCTCCCCCCAGTTTAACAAGGGTTTGATTTGTAGAGTTTGCTAATTCAAGTAGCTCCTTTTTTCTTCTCAGAACTTCCATTGCAGCGTAATATGGCGATGGAACGTTCATTAAGTGGATTTGCCCTATCATTAATTGCTTTGACGCCTCAGCCCTTATACCATCGCCGTCATTGGCTTCGCGAAGCATCCGTGCAGCATTACTTGCCGCAGCTACAACGCTAGGCTCTTCCAACACCATTGGCACTATAAAGTCCCTTCCATTAATTCTGAAATTTACAGCAACAGCAAATGGATAGCTCATTGCACCGATAACATTTTCTATCATTACCTCAGCTACTTTAGAATCTAAATTGCCAAAGTTTTTGAGTAAATCTACTTCACCATCACTTAGATTTGCCCATGTCTTAACGATCTTTATTCTTTCATCTATTGGTAACTTGTAAAATCCTGATAATCTCGAACTTTTCACCAAATCCACTTGACCCATACTGCTACTCCCCTAAGAAATGTGGTGAATGCGCTGTGCAAATATAAATTATGCTTATGCTAGTTATTGCATAGTAATTTACTGCAGTATTACTTGAGGTCTAGGAAGAGGTCTATAATGGTGTTCAGCAACGCTTTCTCAGCTCTTATGGGATCTTCTGAAAAAGAAACTATAATTGCATCTCCATTACCTGGAGCTAGGAACTCCTTCAGCCTTCTTAGGCTACTGTACTTTGTTTCATTGAACGAGTAGTCTGGAGGTATATATGTATGCTCATCGCTAGCAAATATTATTAGTGAAGCTTTAGAACCGTGGGTAACAACGCTATCTCTAACATTGACTATACCAATCTTTTCTATTAAAGCAACTCCTTGTTTTATTAAAGAAGCCCATGCATATTTAGCTAGTCTAAGATCTTCACCAATGATTCTTGAAATGTCGCATATTCTTGGCACTATGCTTAGGATCTTTGAAACGATTTCCTTACCTTTATTTGTAAGATAACACCCGCCAACAGTGTCTACAGATATGAGCTCCTGCTCTCTCATTCTCCGAATTAGGGTTCTAACAGATGTAATACTTAGACTCAGCATTTTAGACAAGGTGTTTCTTCCTACAGGCTCTCTTTCATAAAGAATAAGCAGTAACTTGACTGCATGAGCAGGCTCAAAAGATGGTTTAACACCCTTTTTACTAGCAACTATCTCGTAAAAGAGGGCTCTTAGTGTAGTCAAAATTTGACCCATATAGCTAACTTGTCTCAAAGTATATAAACACTTCTAGTGGTCTCTATTTAATTTTGAAAACCTTAATCACTTGTGGGATTCGTTATGACAGAATTGCTGTATCAGTATGATAGCTATTTAAAGGAGTTCACAGCGAGAATTGTAGATATTGTTGGTGGCAAGTACATAGTTTTAGATAAAACAGCGTTTTACCCTAAGACTGGTGGTTTAGAAAATGACACAGGTTATATAATCAAGGGGAGTATTAGGTATAGTGTAACAGAGGTACAATTAGAAAAGAATAGCGATAGGGTTTTACACGGGGTTCGAGAAACAGTTGCAGACTTGCGTATAAATGATGAAGTTGTTGGTGTGTTAAACTGGGAGAGGAGGTATAGAATGATGAGACTTCACACAGCTTCTCATATCATAGCTGCCATAATGTACAGAAAGCACAGTGCTCTTATAACAGGTGGCAATATTACACCAGAATACGCGTATGACGACTACAGTCTTGAAACTTTTGACAAGAAAATATTTGAAGATGTTATTGCTGAGGCAAATAATGTGGTTAGAAGAGGTATCGATGTCAAGATATATTGGCTTAATCGAGAGGAAGCAATGAAAATACCTGGCATAGTTAAACTCGCCTCTAGAATGCCTCCAACAGTATTGAAACTTAGAATAGTTGAGATACCTGGCGTAGATATACAAGCTGATGGAGGGCCCCATGTGAAGAACACTAATGAAATTAGTGAAATAGTGTTTATAAAAGCTGAAAATAAGGGTAAGAATAGAAAAAGGCTTTACTTTACAGTAAAGCCATAGCTAAATAAGATATGCTCGTGTGCTAACTCTCAGCAAAACCATGACTAGATTTTTCAATAGAGGGATCATAAATTAGTGCAAGTCTTAGCAATTGAATCATTATATTATTGGTAAAAGAATCCAAAGTCTTAGGGTCTACGCCACGTTGCTTTACAAGGTTCTTTACAATATTCTCAACTGTCGCGTAACTCTTGTACTCTTCATTGAGTTTCTTCCAAGGTATTCCAGCAAGAGCTCTTGCTAAAGTTTCATCATATGGTAATACGCCCTTAATCATGAGAAGTGCTATTATGGGGTAACCCACATAACCTCTAAACTTAGTTCCATTATCATCACTATAAACTATACCCTTTTGTAGATCTACATAGACTCTGTACTCTCTGCTACCATCTGACGAAATTACCCTAGCAAAATTATCGCCTAGAATCTTTATTCTCCCATCTGCTATACACCCAAGAGCCTCTAGAACTTTTATCCTTGGAGGGCTCCTGAGCTTTACAGCCATAGACGACCCTTAACACAGATTTTTCTTAACAAATTTTAAAATTTGCTACACTAGTGTTAATTTTATGGATGAAGAATCCCGCGCTCTTGACTAGAGGGATGAAGAGAAACGCGGCCGCCACGGACATTAATATGTAGAGGTGCTAGCGATACGAAGATTGGTACTGTGTACAAAAAGCTTGTAAATGAAGATTTTCAGTTACTAGAGTACATTGTCTTTAACTTAAAAAAGTTCGAATACATGCCACTAGAAATTATCGTTAAGCATTTCAAAAAGGAGCTCACAGAGAAAGAGATTATAGCACGGATCAAGAAGCTTGCTAAGATGAAACTAGTAGAACGTCATCCAACTATGGAGGCATACAGGCTACGTTTCCTAGGACTAGATTGCGTAGCTCTTCATAAACTAGTAGTGAAGAACGTCGTGAAAGCGATAGGTGATGAGATTGGAACAGGTAAGGAAAGTAAACTATACACGGGCATTTCTGAAGATGATAGTGTTGTAGTCATAAAATTTCATAGGATTTGGAAAAGCTTTAGAAACATAAGCAAAGTGAGAAGCTATGGTAATGGCGTTGAAGGTGCGACATGGCTAATTAAAAGCATTGTGTCTGGTAGAAGAGAAAGAGAAGCATTGACGATATTGAATAGGTGCTTAGTAAATGGGATTCCAAAACTTTATGGGGGCGCTCTACATGCAGTTGTTATTGAGCATATACCTGGAAGAGATTTGTACACTGTGACGCACCTCGATAATCCTGAAGAAGTAATGCAACAGATAATTGATATTGTTAAAGAGGCTTACATTAAGGCAAAGCTTGTTCATGGGGATCTCAGCGAATACAANATTATGGTTAATTTAGAGAATATGAGAAGCTACATAATAGACTGGCCTCAGTATGTTTCTACTGCAGATCCTAAAGCCTATGAAGTTCTTAAAAAAGATGTAGGAAATGTACTGAAATTCTTTAGGAGAAGATTTAGGATAAATAAAGATTTAAACGAAGTTGTAAAGTACATAGTAGAAGGAAGCACTACTTAAGCAAGTTATAGTGATAATATGAAGGTAATGGGTATAGATATAGTTAGAGGAAGTCCTCTTTCTCAGTCCAATCCTCCTCTCTACGCTGTCGTAGTAATTAATGAGAACTTAGACATTCTTTATGAATCCGTTGAAGTTCCCCTAAAAGGTCTTATTAGAATTGCCTGGGAGTTCAGAGTTGATAGAATAGGAATGGATAACATATTTGAACTTGCTCCCACAAAGAAATACCTAGGTAAAATTTTTGAGCTTTTTCCCTCGAATACGCTAGTATACCAAGTCACATTAGAGAGTGAAAGATTCATTGACTTATTGAAGCAAGCTGAAAAGATTGGAATAAGTGTAGTGTCAAAACCAAAGCCTCTACAAACTGCATATATTTGCGCCATGCTTGCACTTAACAATGTAGGGACTGTTGTCAGAGGTGTGGGGACTAGAACTAAGATTATAGTGTCTAGGGCTAGGTCTCCAGGGTCTGGTGGAAGCAGAGCCAGCATCTTTGCTCGTGGGATGAGAACGGCTATACTCAGGGCTGTAAAGGAAATTAGAAAAAGACTTGATGAAGCTCAGATACTTTATGATATAATTCTTAAGAGGGGTAGAGGAGGATTAGAAAGCGCGGTGTTGGTAGCTTATGCAGATATTGCAACAATTAAGAAATTTGTAAAGCCTTTTCACGGTAATGACATCAGAGTGCTTGTAAAACCTGAATTCACGACAATAGAGTTCGTTGATAAAGAGCAGGCTAAAAAACCTGTTATAGTAGGTATAGATCCCGGTATAGAGACAGGTGTTGCTATAGTAGATCTCTCACTCAAGCAATGCTACACGTTTTCATCAAGAGAATTTGATAAGCTGTCCATAATAAACAAGGTGTATGCTATAGGAACACCTGTTCTTATTGCTACAGATAAGAATCCTTCACCTGATACTGTCAAGAAAATAGCATCTATACTAGGATTACAGCTATATGTGCCACAAAGAAGCTTGACTGTAAAGGATAAGGAGGAATTGATAAACTGGGTTCTTAAAAGAGGTATAGCAATAGAGATCAAAACCACGCATGAGAGAGATGCGTTGGCCGCAGCACTAAGAGCATACAAAGCCTTTGAGAAAAAACTTATTGAAGTTGAAAGGAAAATCGCTGAACTAGGTCTAGACGTAGATGTAGATGACATTAAGTTGCAGATATTAAAGGGGAAGACAGTTAATGAAGCCATAGAGTATGCCATTGAAGAGCATCTAAAAAACATATACTACTCTAATGATGCAAGCACTGGAATTACCTTCTTCCGTAATATTACTGATACCATTAACTATAGCGAGAGAATAAAGTTGCTAGAGGAGAGGCTAAGTGAATTAATTAAAGAGAGGGAGCTTTTAAAGAAGCGCATAACTGAATTAGAAAGTAGGCTTCAGGATCTAGAATTTGAGAAAAAGTTTGAAATTAAAAATGCTATTGATATTGAAATCGCAAGGGATAGAACAGTTAATGAATTAAAAGAGCAGCTCAAAAAGCTACGATCATACATATCGACACTTGAAGATAAGCTAAGAGCGTATGAAGAAGAGAGAAAGAATATAGGCAACTTTCTTAAGGGTATTGCAAATGGCGAACTACTCTTAGTACCTGTAGCTAAGGATATGNAGCCTCATGAAGCTATTCGCATAGGTGATGTTAATATAGTCCTTGTTTCAAAAAGCTTTATTGAATTAGACAAGTTAAAGAAGCTAGAAAGACCTTTGGTTCTAATATTAAATGAATGCACAAATGAAATGACTTATAAGCTATTAGAACTCGAAGTGAGTGTTCTATGTAGAAAACCTCAACCTCTTGCATTATTTGATGACATGGCCATATTCAATAAAAATGAAGTTATAGAGGCTGTAACACGAGCATATAACGAACTAGTTGAGTACATGCGTAAGAAGCGTGAAAGGGAGTCACTTGACCTTAAGAGGATAAGGGAGATAGTTGAGGATTATAGGAGAAATTTGCATAGGGAGACGGTTCAGAAGAGTTGAACCTTATTTTCTATAATATTATATGTTAGCTCAGGAATTTTACTAATAGTCTCTTCAGCTATAGACCTAGCATCGTTAACCATATCAGATACTAGCCTCTCTGCTGGCACAATCTTTATGTCAATAATCTGGGGCTCATTTATAGGCTTACCAATTTGGCTTAGAACATTTACATAAACTTCTCTAACCCCTTTAACCTCATTATAAATTCTGTTAGCTATAAGATTAGCTACGACATTGTATAACTTACCGACATGACTTACAGGGTTTTTACCTGCAGTAGCCTCTAAACTCATAGGCCTCATTGGCGTTATAAGCCCGCTTGCCCTATTACCTCTCCCAGTAGTACCATCATCTCCATGCTCTGCAGAGGTGCCTGTTACAGTTAAGTAGAATATACCTTCATCAGGCTTATCAGCAACATTGATCTGCACCTCCACGTCATAGTCAACAATCTTCTTAGCTACGTAGTCGAGTATCACATTCTTTATAGTGTCCTTGAGTGATAGATACTCTTCCTTGTCTCTAACAAACCTAGACACCATGGCTATGGCAACTGTGAGCCTTATCTTCTTGCCCACTCTAAGCCCCATAACCTTCACATCTTCACCCACAACAGGGAGTCTACTTTTTAATTCTTTTGAATTCAAAAACCTTTCAATACCGTACACAAGACTTTCTAAAGTAGATAGTGGTGCAAAACCCGTGCCAAAGCTAGTATCATTTGATAATGGCATCTTTTTTAAACCTAGTTCAAAAATGCTAACCAAGTCCACACTTCCATGCCCAATCTTATAATCTACAATTACGTGCTCTTCAGGGTTCAGAAACCTAAAGTTCTCTCTAATCCAGTTCTTAGTAGCTTTTAACACTAGGGTTCCAATGGGTACAAACTCCAACCCCTCTTCTGTTTTGATATATGAAGATGCTCTGCCTGATACTATTACGTATATTGGTTGCAAAACCTCTCCTCCACCAAATATGGGATTGGCTTGACCTCCTACAATAAGAACTTTATCTACGTTGTGATGAAGTATTGTATTAAATTTTTTAATATAGTATTTGCTTAACTCTCTGCTTACAGCTTCAGCAATGCCATCAGCCATATAGTCTGGATGCCCAACGCCTTTCCTTTCAACAATTTCAACATCAAGATTTTCAATGCCCATCCACTTATATTCAGATACGTTAATGTTTATCATAGCCCCTCTCCACAACTATCTTTAGCCACTTTAACTTATGTTGAGGCTTATATACTTATGTCTGCCTTACAGTGTTAATGCTTTAATCATTTACTTCTCTTACTAACAATATTCTTACTTAGCTTTTCCGCTTTTGCAAAAACGTTAAGACACAAATCAAAGTATTTACACACCTTGCACTCAATATTGTCAATTGAGAACTCGAAGTTTATTGGACAAGTGTTAGGTAAGCGCAATCTCTTCATAACAGTTCACTATGCTGAAGCCTGCCTTAACTGAGCTTCGGTGTAGTCTACGCATATGTATAGTATTTGACTTCCTCTAATCAGTATCCTGCCATACTTTGCAATAACCTCTATTCCACCATCTTTGTACTCTATGGCTTCCTCTAAAACCACATTCATTGTGGGATCCGTCATAATAAGCCTTCCAATGAACTCAGTATTTTCCTTGACTTTGACTAGCACTGTCTTATTCATAGCCCCCCTCAAGATCTTTAGAGGTGTTAACGAAACTCTTTGTTGTGTCGCAACCATTATATTCAGCCTAACAACTTCACTCTATTTGATTACAATTTAAAAGTTTTTATGATGAAATTATAAAAGTGAGGACACAAGAGATGTTTACGCTCATTATAGAGCACCTAGAGCCCTGTTTAAATAAATGGCTTTTAAAGGAGTATGAAATCGCCTCAAAACTGTATGAAGGGAGGGTTGTATTTACAAATGTGAAAAAGCATGAAGCAGTATTAGAAAGGCTTGGTATAGTGGTTAAGGAATCAGTAACAGAGCTATTGAAGGATAGAAGTGATGTCATAATTTTAGACCCTAAAGCAGATACCTTTCTTAAACCAGATGAACTGAAGAAAGCTGAGTACGTTGTTGTGGGGGGTATAATGGGATCCCATCCGCCCAATGGAAGGACGTGGAGATTTATAACTTCAAGGCTGCCAAATGCAGTTGCAAGGAGTATAGGAGAGCATCAGTACACAATTGCAGGAGCTGTGCACGTCCTCAAGCTTATTGAAGGTGGAAAGGATGTAAATAATGTAAAGTACATTTTTGGATTCAAGACGAAAAAGAAAATAAACTCATTAGTTGAACTAGAGGTGGAATTACCTTATGCATTCCCCGTGGACGATGAGGGCAACTTACTGCTTCCAGAAGAGTACTTAAAGGTCATAGTCGAGCATGTTCCTGTGTACGAGGCTAGGGTTCTAGCTAGCGATCAGGATGTGTGTAAGGATGAATGAAACAAAGTATACTGAGAGACCTCTAAAATACAAATCGAAGCCCCTCTTCGCTTTAAGCATTTTTGCGATTGCAATGGTAGGTATGTAGAGAATGAATATGAGCGTCCATATAAAGAAAGGTGCCAGTGAAGAGCCTATTAAACTTATTAAGAGATGCTGATACAATATGTGTACTGATGTGAACTGTACTAATATAGCTGTAAAGAGACCGTATAAACCTCTTGAAACTATTAGTTTAAGGCGTAGGCTGAGTTCTAATGAATCAACAGCGCGGCTCTGTTGAAAACTCATCAAGTATCCGCCAGAAGAAGTCTATGAGCTGGCTAGATATAAGTGTGTGGCTTAATGAACAGAAAAGCCTTCTCATAGGGGCATTTGTTGACAACGTATACATCTATTCAAAGAACTTAGCGGTGCTGAGGCTTAGAAAAAGTGGAGAGCAACCCTATCGCTATCTCATCATAGAGCCTGGGAAGAGAATATCGTTAACAACATTTCAATTAAATCTCAATATACTGAAAGGTCTAACAGATACGTGGAGAAGGCATATTAGAGATTGTAAAGTATCTCAGGCTAGTCAATACAATAGGGAGAGGCTAGTCATTCTCACCTTAACGTGTGGCAATGAAGAAAAGAACCTGATTATCGAGCTCCTTCCCAGAGGAACCATGGTATTAACAAATTCCGCTATGGAGATAATAATAGTGCTAGAAAGCAAGAAAATGAAAGATAGAGTTATAGTTCCTAAACAAAAATACGAATTTCCGCCTAAGCTATGGGAGGTAGATGTAGAGGGCATAAATTCAGACAGGGTCTTAGAGGAGCTTGTTAAGAAGAAGCAGAACATAGTATCATATTTTGTAAGAGCCCTGGGATTTCCACCTGAAATTATAGAAACAGCTCTGTACTTGTGTAATTTAGAGGGTAGCAGTTGTAGAAGCATTGATAAACATGTAGTGGAGTGCCTTATTGCAAACATTAAGAGCTTGCTAAAGGAAGTAATTGAAAGTCCAAAACCATGCATTGTATACGCACACCATGTGCAGATAGGTTTTTATCCATTCATACCACAACATCTTGTCAAGCGTCATGAAACTGAGGTTGAGCTCTTTCAAACACTTAATGAGGCTATAAACAAGTACTTTATTCATGACATTGAGGAACTTGTGCAGAAGGAGAGATTAGGCCCCTCAATTGATGATATTGAAAAGCTAAAGCACGCATTACAAGACATGGACAAGAGGTTGCAGGAACGCAAAGAAAAATATGAGCTCTTGTTAAGGGCTTTAAGGGTTTTTGAAGAGCATTATCCTGAGCTGGAGGAAATACATAGATGTGTACAGAGAGTTGTGAGGCAAGAGGGTTGGAGTAACCTAAGTTTGTGTGGCACTAGCATTAAAGCCGTTGATAAGTTCAGCGGTAGATACCATGTAGTCATAGAAGACACGGATCTAGAACTCGATGTCAGAATGAATTTAGTGGATATATACAATAGTTATAGAAAAAGGCTTAGTGATGCGAGCAGGGATATAAAGAGAATTGAGAGTGAAATGGCGAGACTGAGGGAGGAAATAAGTAAAATGCAACTAGCAATTAATGCTGAGAGGAAATCTATTGAAATGGCGTTGCACAGATCAAGAGAATGGTATGAAAAGTTCCACTGGGCAATAACCTCTGGAGGGTTTTTAATACTTGGTGGAAGAGACGCCCAACAGAACATTTACTTAGTTAAGAGGTTTTTAGAGGACAAGGACATAGTGTTACATGCTGATATACATGGAGGCAGCACTGTGATCATAAAGACCAGTGGAAAGACCGTAGATGAGGCTTCTCTAAGAGAAGCAGCCTTACTAGCAGCATGCTATAGCAAAGCATGGAAATTAGGTTTGCATTCAATCGATGTTTTTTGGGTGCAAGGCTCACAGGTATCGCTTTCCCCACCTCCTGGGGAGTATCTTCCACGTGGGGGGTTTATGGTGTATGGAAAGAAGAATTACTTACACAATATAGCTTTGGAACTTGCTGTAGGTATAGAAGTATTGAGGTCAGAGATTGGTTGCTCTATTAGGGTTGCAGTAGGATCTCAGGACTCTATTGTAAAGAAATGTGGAGCTTATTTTGTAATTAAGCCTGGGGATATGAAGATAGATGAGATTATAGAGAGGTTTCTAAGCGAATTAAGCAAAAGAGGGTTGGAATCTATTGCAAAGGCTATCGACATTAATGATTTAAGAGTTAAAATACCGGGGAAAAGCAGAATAGTTAAAATAGTAGTAAATGAAGAAATTAGGAAGGTGCTTGAAGAATGTTAAGAGCATCTGACATAATGGTGCCTAACCCTATATGCATAACAACAAAGGTTACGGTATATGAAGCTATTAAGACAATGGAGAAATACAACATAGCCTCCCTTATTGTTGTAGATGAGAACGGTGTTGTATTTGGTGTCATAACAGCAAAAGATATTGTGATAAGGGTTTTAGCCAAGGGGCTGGATCCAAAGAATGTGAATGTTACAGAGATTCTATCAAGACCTGTAACAGTAGTAGAACCTGATGTCCCCCTTAAGGACGTTATAAATCTGATGATAGGCACTGGTCATGGTCACATACCAGTTATTAACAAAGCTGGTAAGGTTTTGGGTATAGTAACAATTGATGATGTGTTAAAGTATGTGCCTGAATTACTAGAATATGTGGAGATAAGCAGATAGAAAAATAGAATAATGTTAATGAATATCTAAGCTATTGTTGAACCAAAGCTTTTGTCCCAATCTTCATAACGCTTAAGTGTTTCTCTGCTAATACTGGGTTTTCTATGTTGAAGTGCTTGTAGAAAGTCCTCCATTGTTATATGCCTTGGGGCTTCGTCTAACTTGTTCATCTTGAATAACTCTCTAACAGTTCTCAAATAAGCCTCTAGGACTATATCTCTAATATCACTAGCTGAATAACCTTCAGTTTGCTCAGCAAGTACATCAAAATTCACGTCAGGAGCAATCCTAAAGTGCCTAGTGTAGTACTCAAACAAACTTCTACGAGCATCTTTATTTGGTGGCGGTATGTAGATGCGTTTATGGAATCTTCTCAAGAATCCGACGTCCAGTCTCCAAGGCTTGTTTGTAGCCGCTATAACATAGATAAAGTAGTTCTTCCCCTTATCACTGAGACCATCAAGCTCCTTTAGAAACTGGTTCCTTACCCTAGCCTCTCCACCTATTTCATATCCGTAGACTCCGAGAAGGCCATCTGCTTCATCGATAAACATTATTACAGGTTTTGAAACTCCTACTTTTCGTGCATATTTAAATATTGCAGCTACTTTTTTCTCGGCTTCACCAAGCCATTTGGACATCAAGTTAGCAGCATCAATTTGCATAAAAACAGCATCAATTTCATTAGCGACAGCTGCAGCAAGTAATGTCTTGCCACAACCTGGTGGACCATGCAATAGTATGTTTCTGGGCCAGCCTAGTGGAAATAAGTCAGGTCTTTTTGTTGGATAAACTATAGCATCCATTATAGCCTGCTTTGCCTCATCTAAACCTATAACATCTTCAAATCTAACTGAAGGCTTTTCAACAAGTATATAGTTCTTCACTATGTCTTCTTCAGATTCCTCTCCATCCTCTTTCTCACCTCCTATAGATATTGAAATCTTCGACTCTTCCTCTAGCTCCTTAGCCCTTCTAATATACCCTTCAACAATGTTCTTATATATGTGAGCCATAGGGTCATTTTTATAGTTATTTATCAGCATCATAAGGATTTCAGCAGCCTTTCTATAGTTCTTAGCTGCATCAGCTTTATTGCCAACCTTCTCATTGATCATAGCTTCATGAACGTACTTTCTCGCTAAAGCCTCTAAATACTCGCGACCTCCGCTCACATCATCCACCGGTAAACGAAATTGTGTTCAGAGTAACAATGAGAAAAATTATGTAGCTATTTTTATCAGTCCTTTTTGCTCGAGACGCCTTAGTATAGTTATTACGTCTTCCTTTGAAAGACCAAAAATTGAAGCACATTCATCAACTTTAACTAGGCCTCTATTGGCAATAATGTAGTTGTATATTTGGTACTCAATACCACTATCAAATAGTGCAAGACTTGACTTATGAGCTTTTGTATACGAGGTGGGAATGGTTATGCCAACCGAAGTCATACTCTCCACAACCTTGCCGTGCTCTAAAACGTCTCTAGCCACTTGTTGTGACATCACATTCTCTAGCTGAACCGGTATGGGCTGTAGGCTATGCCTTATCTTCTCATCAGCTTGTCGCTCTATCTCCTTCAATATATCCTCAACATCCTTAGACACGGTAGCAACATTTACACTTAGTTCTGGTGTCTGTGTTTGTGCAACTATGGCATTCACATTTGTTACAATTGTATCAAGTGTGGCTGCTAGCTCTGGCATAGTGTTAGCAAACATGGTCTTAAGCTGGTTTAGCACACCTATTGTTGTAGTAAGCACCCTCACATCGTTTACTATGTTCATAGTCTTCATGCGCTCTAGCAGTCTCTCTACAGCTAGAAGCGCTATCTGAATATATCTTATCAGCCTCCTAACCTCAGCTATTTCAGATGCATATATAGCCGCCCTTTCCCTATCATTTACGTTTAGCGCCTTTACAGCATTTGACAAAAGCTCATCGTCTCTCTCCTTAAGTCTCTTCCTAATCTCCTCTAGCTTTAGCTTAAGATCAGATAGCGAAGAAACTATGTATATCAAGGCCCCCTTCTGCGGATCTTTACGAGACGATAACGAGATTATCTTCACAAAGTGCTCCAGGATTCCAGCAGGTGCTACAGCCATTGAACACCACTATAACGGTTTTAGTTAGCTAACAACCTTTACTGATAATGGTGCGGCAGAGGCTGATGTAGTAGCTGGTACTGGTGGAACTAGTGATTGTTCTTCTGCTTCACTAGTTGTAACTGAAACCAACTCTTGTTCGAGTTTTTCAATTAATGATACGTGTTTTTCTAAATCTTTCTTCTCTTCGAGGGCTGTTTGCCTAGCAAATCTCATTAGATCTGCAGAAATTTTGAAACCATTTTCTGGTACCTCGCCTGCTGTGTAGTTTACCATGAGGTGGGTCATAGCCTTCTCTATGTGTATAACAAAGTTCTCAATCTCATACAATCTTCTACGTAGCACATCCTTAATATTCTTCACTTCAACTTTAGCCTTCTCCACTTCCTTTGAGAACTTGTCCTTGAGTTCCCTGTAAGCATGTGAAGGTATTTGATTCTTCTTGTAGAGTTCTTCAGTTGCCTTAAACCTCTTCTTCAAAATATCGAGCTTTCTCTCAAGTTTCTTAGCTTCTACAAGCCATTCAGGTAAGATTTTGAGACCGTCAACCCCATGTTCAAGTCTTTCACTAGGTAAGGTTTCGTAATGAGAATCATTTACCATAATTTCAATAGCTGTTACCTTACCATCGATATCACTGTAAATACTTACCAAAACACCTGCTTTTCTTCCATATACATCAGTTATTGTTTGCCCTATAACAGGAGCTATGCTCTCTATGGATATGCTCATAACTTTAATCCCTCTAATACTCTTGCCGAAAGCTAATTTATATAAGGTATAACATTCATTTTGCAAACATTTACGCTCTTATTAAATAAGTTGAGAGCACAGCGTTACAGTACAAATACCTTTATTAATATTGTAATAGCAACCCATGAGATGTATAGCATAGGTATGACAATTTTTAAGTATCTTAAAATTGCTGAACCTATTTCAGTCGCTATTNCTAACAACTTAAAGATTTTACTGCCTGCTACACGCANATTAAACTTATAATGCTGANTCTTAACCTTTGCAGGCCTTAAATCGTGTAGGGATTTTGCCAAGGCTCTATCTACAGATTTTNCCAAGGCATCGCTAAGCTCTATAGTGTAGTAAGGCATGTCAAAAACTATCCCCGCACATGTGTGGTCATCTAGTGTCACAAGCTCAGCGTCTCTGAATCCTCTCATAAGGGCGATTTTCCTCAGCGTATCTCTAACACCAGGCCTAGCATTATTGCCGTAGAGGTATATCAATGCGTAAAGACTCTTATTGCACTCTATTGCTAATGCCTTTACCTTCCTCGTACAAACACCCTTAACCGACTCTGCAACATCTTCTTCACCGTAACCCACCTTAAGCTCTCTACAAACAGAGCTTCTCTCTGAGAGAGCTGCTTTGATTAGGGGTTCAAATGAATGAATCTGAAGCTCTCTCTTTCCTTCAACATTATGTGCATCAATTATTGCAACATCTTTAAAACCATATATACCAGCAATTTTTTCAGCTTCTAACTGAAGCTCGTAGGGCAGATCGTCACCCCCCATAACAGGGGAAGATATTATTAAAAAAGCTGAGGACTCTGTGTACAGACATAGAGCCTCTCTTAAAGAGCTAAAGACTCTGAAAGGTTCGTAAAGTTGCTCTGAGTTAGAATTTATATGTAGTCTTGCTTCAGCAAGTTTCTGTGAGATTTCCTTAGCCAAGTAATCTCCGTACACCTTCTTAGCTAAGTTAAGTTCATGCGAACCAGCACCATGTAGTACAAACGCTTTTATGGAGTGTGCTTTGAGCGCATTCTCTAGGGTGTATGGAAAGTATGTGCTTCCAAGCATTCTATAAGGACCAAAATGTATGGTCGGCGCAACTAATGCAATACCATCCCTCTCTCTATCAAAGAGCAGTATCTTAATGCTAAGGTCGTGTTCTTCACCCATTTTATCAAGCATTTCCTCAAATTCAGCATTATTTCCTGTAAACATGAATTTTACCCAGGCATTCGATATTTCAAAGACGTTTATGTCTGTGTACTTCTTTATCGAATTGATAAATGAGTAAGACAACAAAAAAAGTAGGGCTACAACTACGAATCTCAATATGGTGATAAACTGAAGGCTGTCTTTAAGTGCAAAGAGTATTTGAATTAAGAAAGGCAGGGTAATAGTATATGCAATTCCTCTGTAGAAGCCCACTAAATTGATTAGTGCTATTATTCCGATAACAGGGATTACCACATAGATAATGCCATAGACTTTAAGTGGTGAAGAGATGAATTCTAAAGGTACGCCAGGGGCAACTAAGAACAGTATTGTATTAGCTATTTGTCTAAATTTCATGTACCTTATGCTAACTTTTAATGATAGTAAAAGGAGTGCTATAGATGCAATGTGAAGAAGAGTTAGTTCAGCTAACTCGACTAACTCAATATTATGTGATATTATTGCGGGGTAAGTGTCAGCTATAATGATTAGAGGAAAAAGTGTTAAGTATAATATGTGATACTTCCTCGAAATAGCGACAGGGATTCTCAACATTCTGTAGTACCTTAGCGCAATACCATCAAGCATAGCTGCCCCTCACATCGAGGACGCGTTAAAGGGGAATTTGAAGAAATATTAAAGTGTTTCCTATAAAAACTTAGGTGGTAAAACCGTATGAACATTGATGTGGAAACGCTGAAAGGCCTTCTCCTGCAAAAGGGATTTGAAAAAGTGTTTATAATAGAGAGAACACATGGGTGTCTCTTGCTATTGGGAAGGTTAAGGGAAATAGATGTTATAATAGGCATTTACTTAGGGTTGCACTCCATATATGCTAAGATAATCGAATCAGGAGAGGTTTTAGAACCGTATTGGAGATGTGATTATATGGAATACTTTCCNCAAGGTCTCTATGCATTTTCGCAGACAAAAAACCTAGAAGAACTTGCACAAACCATAGTTACAAAAACAGAAATCATACTTAAGCGAGCATTAAGTAAAGCTAAAGCAAATCAGTAAATAAAGCAGTACGCTATATTGAAACCTCCTTAATATTATTGCCCTAGCGCTTTAGAGGCTCTAAGGTAAAGCCCTTGCCTGGCACTATCTCCACCTTAAAAGCCGTTCTTGCGTGATTTGTCATCCTCATCTTTTTTATTATCATGTATCTGACAACTTCTTTCGAGCTCTCTACATCGTCCATCCACAAGTGGAATACGCCATCTGCTATGTGCTCTAAACCAAAACCAAATGTAGACTTTGTAGTCATTGCGTATTGACTTACTAGGTATGTAGTGACACTCTCCCTATGAGCAGCTATCTTCAATTCATAGCTGTACTTCCTAGCCATAGCTGGTTTATCTGCCCAGAAAGCGCTCATAGAATCAACAATAAGCCTCACATGTCTTACAGGGCTCTTCCCACCTTCCTTTAGCACTCCCAGAATCTTGTAGGCCTCTTGTAATGCTGTTACTAGTGTCTGTATATCAAGTGCAGCAAACCTCCTCTTCCTAGCTGTTTCTACATCAGTTGGAATTGCTTCACTCATTTGCCTAGCAATCTTCAGAAGCCCGAAGATATCTACTACCACTATATTAGGGGCTTCGCTAGGCTCCTTAGCACTAGAGATATCATGTATTCTGTACTGTTCAAAGTCCATTCCAAACATCTTTGCCTGCCTTACAACATCTCTAAACTCAGCCTCAGTAGTAACATAAACAACAGGGTCCCCCACTCTAAGCCCAGCCCACGCGAAGTGCATACAGAGAACGGATTTCCCAGTACCAGGCTCACCTGTTATAGCCACCCAGGAGCCTTTTGGAACTCCCCCCTCAAGGGCCCTGTCAAGCTCTGGGATACCTGTTGAAACTCTAGTAACCTCTTTTTCAGCTCTACTCTTAGTTGTCGGAGGGGGTCTTTTCTCCTCTAAAGATCTGAGCTCCTTCTCTATCTCTAGAAGCTCCTCATCACTTACCTCAATTTCTCTGTTACTCATTTTCTACACAAAAACATATAGAGTAACTTGGTTTATAAAAGCTGTAGAATCTAGTGAAACAGTGTATTGGGGCTATAAAGATTTGAAATCTGATAGAAAACAAAGAATTATTCTTAATAGAGTAGTAGAAGCTACTTATGATTACAGGTTTTTACTGTCGAGAGGGTATAGTTACACACAAGCATTAGATGTAGTGACACGGCGCTACATGTTAAACAGCTATGAGAAGCTGTTATTATTTAGATGTGTCCACAGCATTACATACTCCTATGAAACTCTTAAGAAAATAGTATATGTATGTCCAGAAGTAGTGAAACACAATCTACTTGTAATTGACTTCTACAACATTTTATTAACAGTAGTAGCGCTAATAGGACGCAGAGACGTATTTCTCTGCGACGATTGCCTTGTAAGGGATTTAAGAGGATCTAAGTTGAGAGCAGGTGAGAGGGTCTTTCTAACAGAAAGCTATAACATTTTAGCAAACACCCTCCAACAACTCCAATTTTTCAAAGAAATTATAGTCATAGGCGATAAAAATGTTAGTCATAGTTTAGAAGACATACAAGCACTTACTAGGGTATTGAGTGATAGGCTGAGAGAAGTAAGAGTTTCGTACATACTCACATCAAAACCCGATGCCACTACAATAGACTTTGCAAAAATGGAGAACTCTGTTGTAGCATCAACAGATTCTGTAATTATTGAAAAAAGTCATAGAATACTACCACTAACAACACTAGTGCTTAACAACATGAAGATAAAGCCCTTGCTAGATTTTCCACAGCTTTTAGGTCTTTCGTGTCCAGAATGTCCTTAAAATCCCTCGAATGCCGTAAACAAGCATTGCCATGGCTATAGAAAGAGGGACGCTTATAGCTAGAGAAGAAAACGTGTCGCAGCGATTTGAATCAGGACAAGGCATGTAAATAAATGATGGCGGGATCACATAGTGCCTTGCATAACTGAATTCATTTAAATCGTAGAATAGACCAGCTCCATACGAGTATAGACCTAGCATGACAATCGCACAAATTGCTAGTACTTCACTTAGAAGCCTAGCAAAATCCCTAACGAAAAGCGATGTTAAGAGTAGTAGCAAACCAGTATAGAAAGCATAGGATAAGAAAGTTCTTTGAGCAATAAAAGACCATGATTCAAATCTCATAGGTACAAGCATTGAGAGAAGATATATGGAGATGAGGGGTAGCGCTATAGCTGTAGCTAAGACATGCTTAGTATGCTCAATAAACTTATGCACAATTTTTCACCTCTTCAGATAACCATAGAGTAAAATGCACTTGGCAAACATCTAAAACTCCCACCAGTGTATCCACATTATAGCACTGAGATGCCACTTACTTTGAAAGTGGGCCCGCGGGGATTTGAACCCCGGACCACCCGGTTATGAGCCGGGCGCTCTACCTGGCTGAGCTACGGGCCCCTGTACAGCTCTATTATCAAAGTCTTGGGTTTATATACTTTATTGTGTTGCTTAAAGCATTACTGCCTATTAGCTTATAAACTTAGTTAAATTATCACTAACGCTATGCATTGTAATAGCTACTGAAGGTATCTTGTTATGTGGAAATTCATTAAATACGATAAAGTAAAGCCTTTGGACAGCAACATAGTTATTGTAGGATTTCCTGGAATGGCCTTAGTCGGAAAAACTGTTGTCATGCAGTTAATAAAATCCCTAGATGCTGAACCCTATGGCGTTATTTACGGTACTAAGTTTTCTGCCCATCTTATTGTGGAATCAGATGGCATAGGTGAAATAAGTAATGTGACACTATATTATGCTAAAGCCAATAACATAGGCGTTTTTATAGTGACAGGTGGTGCTCAACCCACATCTGATGCTGACCAGCATTCACTAAGCTACTTCCTAATAAAGTTGCTCAAAAAATACAACATAAAAGAGCTTATCGCCACAGCAGCCTATGTTTCAGACATGGTTGTACCTAATCGTAGAGTGTTTGTTGTTGGAAATAATTCTTCTGTTATAAAGAAGTATGTCGAACACGGTGCCACACCACTTAGCGAGGGTGTGATTAGTGGTTTAAACGGAATTATGGTAGGGTGGGCAAAGATATTTGGCATAGATGGTGTGTGCATTCTTGGAGAAACCTGGAGAAGTATTGTTGAGCTCAACTACATCGATTATAGAGCATCAAAACTCATACTAGATGTTATTAACAAGGTGTGGGGCCTTGGAGTAGACGCAGAAGAGCTTGAGGAAAAGGGTAAGAATATTGAAAGAGAAGTTGAGCTTATTCTAAAAAGCTTTGCTCAGCCAAAAGAGGAAGCAAAAGGAGAAAAAAGACCCTACTACATTACGTAACCCCTAATTTGAATAATGCTACGAGCCACTGAGGTAATGCATCCAGATAATATGCGGTATCACGAGGGTTGCTGTAAGACCTCCTTCTCAATTTTTTCTCTGTACTTCTTAAGGAAGTTCTTGTACATGGCTATGCTCTTAGTTTGCAGGGGGTCTAAGCCCAGTGCATTAGCTATTTTAACAGATGTTAGTCCTGCAATTAATGAACCTTCTAAGTACCTCTCTATGATATTACCTTCTAATCTAAGGTAAAATACTTCAAAACCTACGCTCTTTAGGTAATTGGCGTAGAAATCTAGCAAGAGGTTTTCATAGTTAGTATCAGAGTCTATCACTATAGCTTTTTCGCTTACAACTCCTCTTTCCCACCCAACAATATCATTATGAAACAGCTCTGGCACTATCTCTACCTTAGCCTGCATCTTAGCGTTCTCATTAAGCTCATTCTTTAACCTAATAGCTAGGGGCGCAAATCTTGTGGTAGAGACTATGAGGGGGAGTCGGGAGTTTACTAAAAATTCTGCAAGTTGAGAAGCTATAGTGGAAGCCCTTTCTACGTCTTTCAGAATCTGAACTGACTTCTCAATGACATCTATAGACACTGGTAAAACTCCACATGAATGCAGTAATTTTATTGAGGCAATTAGCAATAGAGGTAGAGCAGATCTGGGAGCTAAACCCTGCCTCACAATAGTATATGGTATACCTCGTTCTCTAGCAATGTCTATGAGCTCACCACCAGAGGCTACAATGCCTATGGGCATACCTGCGTTAATTGCTTGCAAAACTGAAGCTATAGTTTCTAGCGTGTTTCCAGAGTAGCTAACTGCAAGTACAAAGGTGTTTTTGTTAACAAAGTTTTGCGGTAGGTAAAAATCCTTAAAAGTGTGAAATGGTGTTTTTGAATACGTTTGCGTCACTGTTGACAGCATGTCTCCTACTATTCCACTTCCACCCATGCCAACTACGATAACTCTTTCAATACCTTCAAATCTCTTTGCATTTTTAACATCGTAATTTAAAGCCTCTAAGGCGAAGCTATACCAGTTCATGTACTGCTCAAGCATTTTTGTCAACCTAAATGACGCTCTGGAATCATTTTAATAAGCTTATATTCTGCTAATACAGGGTCTTAAATTGTGTGAAATGTTATGCCCATCTATGTATCTGACGAACAAGAGTTCCTTGAAGTAGCAAAGAGGGCTGTAGAGTGTAGAGTAAAGAGATTAGAAAAAGAGAGCATTGCAAAGGTTAAGGCTAGGACAAAGAGATATCTTTACACATACAAAGTTTCGCTACAAGAGCTAAACAACTTATTAGAAAAGCTGAAAACTGTATGTAAAAATATTGTTGAAGTATAGAAAAGCAAATGATGAGTCTATAACCCCAACTGATTTTAACTTAAGGTGTGATGAGGGCTGGTGCTTCTGAATACCTTCAATGTTTTCTCTTTAAGTGAATGATTATGCTAAGAAACTACAAGTAAGGCTTTGGCACATAATGTTTACTTTCACAAAAACTTTTTAACCAANTCAATTACTAGTTATATNAAAATACTACAGGTTTTGTCATAGTATGAGTGGTTTAAAATTCGATGACAGCTTAGTAGAGCTACTAGCATCAACAGCATTTGAAGCACCATCTATATTTGATATAGATAACCCACCCATAATTAGTAACGATATTGTTAAGAGGCTTGTCGAAGTATACATGGATGAGGCTATAGACTTTATAATGTCATTGGGGGTCAAGCCGCTTTTAGCCTCCTTTTTAGCAGAAGATATTTACACTCTTTGTAATGAGAACTCGTTACTACTTATTGGAAGGTTTTTAGGGGGGCTGGTGCCAGCAGCATACATCTATAAATATAGGGCTCTATGTAGAAGCAACCTATTTCTCCATAGCCACCCAGTTCCACTACCAATACCTTCACCTGAAGACATTGTTTCAGCAACTCAAATAGGCTATGACGTTGAGTGTGTTGTTAGCAAGATCTCGAGTCGCAGGGCTATGCTAACATGCATAGAGCCTTTTACTGACTGGAGCAAGGTCATAGCGAGTTACGATAATATTGTAGAGAAGGTGCTTAGTGTAGCGAGATACATTGTTACAATTGATGGTAGTGACGTGAAGTTTTTGCCGATGCCTTCTGTAGATGAGGTCTTTTCGCTTCTCTCGAGCTTTAAGAAAGTGTTAGAGCCCTATGCAAAGGTGCTTTATGTAGATATAGACCTAAGCAAAAAGACATTTATTTACTAAACACGCCT
>Ga0065719_100782_pt1 | contig 72977 bp, 82 predicted proteins | sample GBSCel85sediment_FD_59106 | JGI IMG/M metagenome (GOLD analysis project Ga0065719, IMG submission 59106) | Hot spring sediment microbial communities from Great Boiling Spring, Nevada - Cellulolytic enrichment CS 85C v3 (version 3) | ecosystem: Environmental > Aquatic > Thermal springs > Hot... | reverse complement strand
GGGAGCTTGCATCCCCTCTGATGGCTCTGCTGTGTTCTATAGTAACAGTGTGGTGCCTTACTACGCGGATGTCCCCTTGTCGGTGAGGGCTGTGTGGGAGGGTGAGGTGCAGCAGGAGTTCACGGGTGGTGTGATGATGCACGTGTTCCTCGGGGAGCAGCCGGAACCCGAAGCAGTCAAGAAGCTTGTCCACCGCCTCGCCACCACCACGAAGCTCGTCTACTTCAGCATCACCCCCACCCTCACAGCCTGCACCAAGTGCGGCAGAACCACCACAGGCCACCACAAAGCCTGCCCACACTGCGGAAACCCCAACCCCGACCACTGGAGCAGGATCGTCGGCTACTACAGACCAGTCAAAAACTGGAACCCAGGCAAAAAAGCAGAGTTCAAGCTGAGAGTAACCTATTAAACAAGAGTAACCTTGAAATAATACAATAATACACTAACACTGTTAAGTTAGCTCCACGATTTTTGCCCTCTCTCCCTCGATCAACAAGCCCTTAGGAGAGGATATCGGGTAGAAGCTGCAGCTGAATACACTTACTAGTTTACCCTTGAAGAACACCCTATAGCCTTCGGGAAAAGGCTGGTGAGCCCTAACTAAAACTCTCAGGTTATTTCTGTAGAGGAACTCCTCAAGGGGTTTTGCTCCGAAGAGATAGGCTCCGGGGCCTCTAGGGCTAGGAGCATACTCTTCAACATGTTCATCGGGATCATTCCACAGCAACTGGAAGGCCAGGGGATCCTCTAGGTGAGAATCACCTTTTGAGAGGTTTTTTATCTGCTTGAGACTCACAAGTCCCTTAGCTACTCCACCGTGAACACCGAGAATCGTTCCGTTGATTAGGGCAGCGTAGCTCATGCTTGAGAAAACTCTTACAAACTCTTTGTAAACTTCCATGCTGTAGCGGGAGAGGACTTCGTCGAGAAAGCCGTAGTACTTATTCATCTCTGGGGTTTCATGATTGCCTCGAAGCAGTATCAGCTCATCGGGTTTCTCAAGCTTCTTCCTTAGAAGCGTGACTATATTCTCGAGCTGAAACTCCCCCCTATCCACGTAGTCTCCTAGGAACACCTTTACTTCGGCTTCGTGCTCGAGCGCCTTTAAAGAGGATCTGACATCGCCATGCGTATCTCCGACCACGAGAACGCTTCTAGCTTCTACTTCGAGGAGTTGTGGCTCCCTGCTAAGGACTCTCTGAGCTTCACGCAGCAGGGAGATAAGCTCTTCCTCACTCGGCAGCGCGACTCCCAGAACCATGTCGAGAACAGCCTCAACCTAAGGGGTCTCCGCGGCAGTATACGATTCCCCGTACCCTGCGAACAAAGTTTTTGCATGCATAGCACTGGAGGAAGGGCACTCGCCTGCCTAGCACGGGACACTGGACAGCCTCTTTCTTCATCTCGCTGAGTATCTTTCTCGAGACGCTCCCTAGGGACTCCTTGACCTGCTCGCTCAGCTCGCGAGGCAGCGGGAGGGCTTTGTCAAGCTTTTCCACAGCTACCTCGAACTTGAAGTCTGACACGGGAAGAGCCGAGGGGTAGGCGCTAATCAGTCTTTCGCGCTTCTCGAACGCTTCGCGGTAAATTGGGAGAAACCCTCTATCCTGATCCTCCTCAGGAAGCCCGAGAACCCCTCCTCGCCGATCGTTGTCAGCACCTTCTCCCAATCTATGTAGTACATGACTGCCATTACCACGATGAATAGCACCAATGAGTACAGAAAGCCCTCCACAATGTTCACACCCAGCTGTGACACTAGCACTCCCGNAGCTACAGTAGCCGTGCTGATGACAATCTTTCCCAGAAGAACAGCTACGAAGAACTTCAGGGGATCGTAGTTCATCAGCCCCAATGGTATTATCACTGCGTCATCAGGCGAGGGCGTGGCGGCGAAGATGAAGACTCCTAAAGCACCGTAGTTNCCCACGAGTTTTCCCAGTCTCTCATACCTCGCTGCGGTTTCTCTGCCTAGGACAATGCCTCTCGAGTACTTACTGGAGAGGAATATGANCATTTTGCCTAGAGCCGCGCCCAACCCGCTTATCGTACCGATGGTGAACGGGTTTGCCCCAGGGATTAAAGCTCCGTAAAAGTATACAACTGCCAGGTAGGGTATCGGGAAGAAGGGTAGAAGGTTCCCTAGAATCGATACAACGAATATGCCTAGATAGCCCCCAACCCCCTGAGCTATCTCGTAAAGCCATGAAAGCAGCGGGTGCACAGCGTCGTTCAGCACGCAGTTAGTTAAAAATTCCGCCCCGCGCGCNAAGTATAAACGCTCGCGCACTGCTTTTTGGAGGTAATGGTGCTTGACTCGCGCGAGCTACTCCGCAGGCTTGGTTACGAGTTTCACGTCCTCGTGGAGCCGCCCTCGGAACCCGAGCAAGCCCACATCACGTTCGGCATGCTTTTAGGCGTGTCCAGCGCTACCGGCAAGCTTGCCTCGCTTCTAAGCGAACGGCTGTACAAGCACCAGCTCCAGGCAGTAGAGACCCTTGAAACCGGGAGGAACTTGGTCTTCATCTCCGGAACCGGGAGCGGCAAGACAGAGGCTTGGTTCGTCTATGCCTTCAAGCATAGGAAGAAGACACTCGCCCTCTACCCCACCCTGGCGCTCGCCCACGACCAGCTGTCGAGGCTTTCCGACTACTCGAGCAACCTCGGGATGAAGGTGGCCAGGATAGACTCCGAGGAAAGAGCGAGGCTCGCCAGGGAGGGGTTCAGGCCTTCTCAGGTCAAGGCGTTGCTGTCTAGCAGTGATATAATCGTGACTAATCCGGCCTTCCTTCTCATGGACTTGAAGAGGTTTTCCGCTAAACCTTCCAGCTCTCTCCTCTCCTCCACGCTGCCCCTCCTGGACTTTATCGTGGTCGACGAGCTGGACTTCTACTCTCCCAGGGAGATCTCGCTGCTGCTCGCCATAATCAGAGTGCTCGCAGAGGTGAGGAAAGGTCTCCAGGTAGCCGTGCTCACAGCTACCCTCGCGAACCCAGAGGAAGTCTGCGAGTACCTGAGAGAGGTCACCGGCAGGGACTGCGGCATTGTCACGGGGAAGCCTTTCAAACGCGAGAACAGGGTGATACTCGTCCTCGGGAAGAACCTGCAGGAGCTCTGGAGGGAGTGCAGGAGCTACAGGAAGTTGCTCGAGTCTAGAGGCGCCGGCCGCGACATCCTGGAGGCTCTCGAGAGCTACGACGTCTTCAGGGCCAGAGCTCAGAAGGTCGTCGAGGCGCTCAGGGCTCTCGGTGTGGAGCTGCCCAACCCGTACGTGGACCCCATCGAGATACTGAGCGCTTACGTGGACGACGACCGCGCGACCATCGTCTTCACCCGTAGCATAAGCAGGGCGGAGGAGCTCTACAGGAAGCTGAGGTTCTCGCTGCCCGAGGACAAGTCCAGGAAGGTAGCTGCGCACCACCACCTGGTCTCGAGGGCGCGAAGAGCTGAGATTGAGCAGGGCCTGAGGGACGGCACCGTGAAGCTCGTGTTCTCGCCGAGGACTCTCTCCCAAGGAATCGACATAGGCAGCGTGGCACGCACAGTGCACGTAGGTCTCCCCGAGGAGGTTCGCGAGTTCAAGCAGAGGGAGGGTCGCAAGGGGAGACGCCGCGACATCCCCTTCACCGAGACTGTAATAATCCCCTTCACTCTGTGGGACAGGGAGCTCCTCTCCCGTGGTGTCGAGGTTTTCGAGAGGTGGGTCAGCGCCCCCCTTGAGATAACACTGGTGAACAAGGATAACAACTACGGAAGAATATTCTACGCGCTCTTCAAGTTCTTCTCGAGGCAGAAGCTCACACAGGAGGAGTATGAGCTTCTGGAGAAGTTAGGGCTAGTCGAAGATGGCCAGCTCACAAGAAGCGGTAAAGCTGCCTGGCGTGACCTCAACTTCTACGAGTTTGCTCCTCCCTTCGGCATAAAGAGGGTTTTTGTGAGTGAGAACGGCGAGGAGAGGTACCTGGAGGACGTGTCTTTCTCCGACCTTGTCGAGAAGTTTCAGGTGGGCTGTATCGACTACTCGAGCGATGGTGTTGTGGTCTCCCTGTTGCTGGGGGGCTCCTCGGGGAGGGTTGTGAGAAAGATTGTCGAGCAGCCCCTGCGGGAGTCCATCCTCGCGCGTCACGATGCCCTCGCATATGCCATAGAGGAGTACAGAAAGGCGAAATCCGTGTGGGGTGAGCGTCCCTCGCTTTTTGCAGACTACATCCGCGGCAAGTTGCGCTCGGAGGCGGTAGCCAATGTCATACCCCCTACCGGGGGCTTCGGCATGTACTACAAGTTCCCCTACAAAGTCCTCTGGTATGTCGAGTCGGAGAGGGGCAGGCTNGTCGAGACTAGCCTAGGGACGCTTGTACTCCGCGACCGCAAGGTGATCGAGGTTCCTGCACTGGCTGCCGGCAGGTACAACGACTTCACGTACGGCAAAGCGTTCGAGGTGGACTACCGGGAGGATCTGAGAAAGCTCAGGCTGGGGCTGGCGCTTCTCAACGTGTTCCTCAGAGAGCGGTGGCAGCTCCCTCTCTGGACGTTCTCCTACTCGATCACTAGTGTGGGTGGGAGGAAGGCGTTCATACTCTGGGAGGAGGAGTGCGCGGGTTTCCTCGAGAAGCTTGACTGGCAGAGAGTGTACGCTGAGCTCGACGAGTACAGCCCCTCCGAGCTTGCGGAGATTTACCTCCTGGAGAGAGATGAGGAAGCCCATGCGGAGTGGCTTGCGCTGGGCGGTGACTGGAGTGCTGCGAAGCAACTCGCCAGGAAGGTGGTGGAGTACATACTCCTGAGGCACAGACTGAGATTGGTGCTGCGGGGCAGAGAGTGGTACATACCCATCCCTGGGAGACACCTGAAGAAGGTCGCTGTGGATATCGTGAGGGTTCCGCTGTCAGACGACGAGGAGTTCGCCATCGGGTACCTTGCGCTGTTCGACGGTGAATCAGTGGTTGTCGGGCGCTACCGAAAGTCCCTGTTCAAGGTGGAGNGTGAGGAGAAAGTTCAGCAAACCCTTACAGAGCTCCTAAACAGCGGCTATAGGGTGTACGTCTATGACCTGGAGAGGGTTAGGGAGGAGTCTGCACAAGTTGGGGCTGACTTTTCTGGCGGCACTGCTGAGTGGTCTCATCCAGATGGGGCTTGTGGTGGACGTGAAGCCGCTTGTAGAGAACCTGCTGGGCGTTAGCAATCTACCCCTGGAGGGAGTTTTGGCGGAAATAGGTCCTGAGCTTCTCGTCAGCTTTGGTCTAGCGGAACTCGAGAGCGTGCAGGATGTTGCCTCTGAGCTTCAGAGGTTGCGTTCTAGGAGCCCCGGCAGGCTGCCGAAGCTGCAGGGAAGGGCTTTTCGAGGTGTTTGATGAGAAGGCGCGCAGGCTGGCTGAGCAAAGCTCGAGGGGTATCTACCTGCTGGGTCTTCTCGTAGAGAAAGGGCGGGAAGCTTCCGCAGCTGCGCGTGCTTAAATAGATGTGCGGTAAAGCTGCTCTTGTGTCAAGACAGACGAAGATTATTGCCACAGTGGGTCCTGCGTCCTGGGACGAGGAGACTCTCTCGGCACTGCTACGTGAGGGTGTTGAGGTGTTCCGATTCAACTTTTCTCATGCTGACTACGAGAAGTTCAAGCTGATAGCGAAGTTCCTCAGGAGCCAAGAGACCCAGCTTAGGCATGTAACGCTGATGGCAGACCTGCAGGGTCCCGTTGTACGGCTTGGGGAGTTTAGGGAGCACCCTGTCGAAGCGGGGGAGAAGGTTATGTTCTGCTTACCTAGTGTGGGAAGCGGTGAGTGTATACCCGTGGAGGAGCCTGTCTTCCAGGTTGCAAGCGAGGAGGACTTGCTCCTCGTGGAGGCCGGCAGGCTCGTCTTCAGGGTCTTAAAGAATGACGGCAAAACCATACTGGCACAGGCGCTGGTCGATGGGGTCCTTAAACCCAGGAAAACCGTAGCTGTAAAGGGTAAGGAGTTCCCGCTGCCCTCTCTTACTCAGAAGGATCTGAAGGACCTGAGATTTGCTGTAGAGCACGGTTTCGATATTATCGCGTTAAGCTTTGTGAGGCACAGAGAGGATGTGGCTAGAGCGCGGGGAATACTGGAGGATGCGGGCTTCGAGGAAGTTAGGCTGGTGGCGAAAATCGAGACGCGGAGCGCCGTCGAGCGCCTCGAGGAGGTGCTGGCCGTCTCGGACGCTGTGCTAATAGCTCGGGGGGATCTCGCAGGCTACTTCGAGCTCGAGCAGATATACGCAGTCCAGGAGCAGGTGCTGAGGAAAGCTAGAGCTGCCGGGAAGCCAACGATCGTGGCGACGCAACTGCTGGAGTCGATGATGGAGAACCCCCTTCCTACGAGGTCGGAAGTCGTCGACGTGATCACAGCAGTGCGTATGGGCGCTGATGCTTTGATGCTTGCTGGGGAGACTGCTGCCGGGCGCTATCCCCTCGAGGCGGTGAGGTGGCTGAAGAGGATAATATTGGAGGCGGAAAGGCTCCCGGAGGAGGGTGGGGGACCGCAGCCGCAACCCAGGGACACGTACGACGCCATCGCGCAAGGCGTGATCACGTTGTCGGAGATGCTGTCCGGCAAGGTGCTGGCGTTCTCGGAGAAAGGCAACACCGCGATGCGCCTGGCCAGGTATAAGCCTAAAATCCCTGTTTACGTCTACACTAATAGAGTTTCGACAGCCAGGTACATCAACCTGCTGCGGGGTGTGAAGCCCGTCTACCACCCCGACTTGTCCAAGAGTGACAGCGCGCTCTTCGAGAGAATGCTCGAGCATGCTCTCAACGCGGGGCTTGTAAGCTCCGGAGACATTGTCGTGTTCACTGCTGGTAGGAGAGCTGGTGCTACCGACCTAATCACGGTCGAGCGCGTTAAGCCGCGCTCCTTCTAAAGGCAGAGCAGATGTCCGCGCGCCTGCCTTTTATCATCAGGCTTTCCTCGTCCTCCAGCTCCAGAAGAATGTAGTCTATCTCTCCTGGAGCCACTACGGGCACACCGTCTCTCATNGGGTATGCGTAGGGCAGCTGCAGCGTGCCTAACCTCGTGTGNATAGTTAGCCCGCGNANCAGCTCCAGNTCTNGCAGCTCTTTGCCGCAGCAGANCTCTCTGGCTANGNAGGCAGCNCCGTCTATGGTCAGCTGGANCCNCCCNAGGNTTCTGGGGGTNGGNTTTCTCAGNTTCTGCGTGAGNTCGCTCCTNGTNCGGCCNAGCGGCGGGTGGGCGCCCATAATACCGCCTATCACNACCACNGNCCTGCCCNCNGANAAGTCCNTNGGCGATANAGCTTCCTCNGCGCTNGGNTCCAGGACTATCAGCCTGTCGTATTCGGAGGCGAGCTTCTCCTCCAGCTCTACCACGCTCTCGCGGTAAACCCTTGAGCTCACCCGCGCGAGCACTTCTCTCTCACACCTCCTCCGAACTCGAGTGATCCACATGTTCTCGTAGCCCACGAGCATGCTCACGTGCTGTATCTCGAGGAACATCCACTTGCTGACAAAGGGCTCGAGGACCTCGACGATGAAAAGAGCATTGCAGCCACAGTTCATGGCGAGAAACCTCAGACGGGTTCGCGTCTTCACATATCCGCCCTTACACGCCTCAGCATCGCTTAGAGAACTCCAGGGTCCTATATTTCTCTTTCCTGCGCTCTGATCTCCTCTACCTCTGTGATAAAATAGCTACCGTGCTCCCTGCTTACTATTAGCGATAGCCATGCTCTTATCTCCAGGCCTTTGTCCCTGTTCGTCGTCAGTAGTGTTCTCTTGTTCCCGAACACATCCCTTATGACCTTTGGGTGGACTCCCTCCCTTTCCAGGTCAGCTTCTGCTGCAAGCTTCTTGTAGAGTGAGTAGGGTAGGTTGAAGATGAAACCACTCTCGCACTCTACGACTAGTACCTCTTCCTCCATCAGCGGCCAGCTGACCCACTGAGTCTCTTTCATCGTGAACTCCGTATGGTATAGGGATGCGACATCAACAAAAGCCAATCATTTACGATAGGAGGCGTGGGCGGCAAAGCCTCTGAGGCTGGAAAGCTCGCTGCAGCCAGGGCTGCTGTTGAGCTCGTGAAGGATGGGATGCTGCTCGGGCTGGGTAGCGGATCCACAGTAAGGGTGTTCATAGACCTCCTGGCGGAGAAGATCCGGGAGGAGAACCTCTCGGTTTTCTTCTGTTCCACATCTTTGGACACTAGCTTCTATGCAGCCAGCAAAGGCCTCAGGGAAGTGCCCCTCGGCGAGGATCCCCCGGATCTCGCTGTGGATGGTGCAGACCTCGTCTTACCCGATAGGACGCTCATCAAGGGTAGAGGTGCCGCGCACTTCAGGGAGAAGATAGTCGACTACTTCTCCAGGGAGTTTGTGGTAATAGTGGATGAGACTAAGGTTGCTGAAACCGCGCCTAGCTCGGTTAGCGTGCCTCTGGAGGTGCANCCNATGGCGGTGCGCCAGGTGGTGAGAAGGCTTAGGGAGCTCGCCGAGGTGAAGGGAGTATGTGTGCGAGCATCGAGCAGCGGCAAGCTGGGACCTGTGATCACAGACAACGGTAACTTGATCCTGGATGTGGTCTTAGAAGGTGTGGAGAACTGGCAGGGGGAGGAGGTACGGATGAAGCTTATCCCGGGTGTTCTTGAGAGCGGGATCTTCGCCTTAAGGAAACCTGACAAGATCTTGATAGGTACAGGCTCGGGAACAATACTATTTATCTAGCTTCTACCTGGCAGTAAAGGGGAGTATCGTGCCTGTAGAGTACGACGAGGAGCTCGTGGAAGAACTCAAAAGAGTTTTCGCCAAGCTGGAGTCTAAGGTGCAGCTGCTTTTCTTCAGAGACCCCAGCGCGGAGTGCATGTACTGCGAGGATATAGAGCAGATCTTGGAGCTTCTATCCGTGACCTCAAGCGGCAAAATTGTGGTGACCCGTCACACGGCCGAGAGTGAGGAGGCGAGGAAGTATAACATCGACCTGTACCCGGCGATCCTGGTCCACGGAGTTGATGAGTGGAATGTGAGATACTTCGGGATACCCGCCGGCCATGAGTTCGGCGCGCTAGTTGAAGATATCCTGGACGCCTCAACGGGGCGCCCCGAGGTCTCGCCGCCGGTGGCGGCTGCCTTGAGGCAGTACGTGAGGAGACCCACTAGGATAATGGTCTTTGTAACGCCTACGTGCCCGTACTGCCCCTTGGCCGTGCGCACGGCGCACAAGTTCGCGATGATGAATAAGAACATATACGGTGACATGATAGAGGCTATCGAGTTCTCCGAACTTGCGGACAGGTACGGAGTGTATGCTGTGCCGAAGACAGTGATACAGGTTGACGGGAGGGATGTGGTGGAATTCGAGGGCGCAGCGCCCGACCCCTATTTCGCGGCCAAGATACTCGAGGCTCATTCTGTGGAAGCGCCGGCGGAGCTCTTGAGAGAGCTCGAGTATCTATAATGCTAGGGAAATTTCACCGCAGAAGGATAACAGGTGCCGGAGGACTCTCCCCAAAGGGTACGTTCTAGCTGGAGAGCGGATAAACCCGGGTGAATGGAGAAAAATTTTATCTGAGCAGAAGGTGAAGCTTGAGGTCGCTCGCAATGGAGCTGCACCTGCCCAAAGTTTACGACTTCAGAGCCGTAGAGAGCAAGTGGCAGAAGGTCTGGGAGAGTACAGGCTTGTATAGGTTTGACAGAGAGGATAGAACCAGGCCGACTTTCTCGATCGATACGCCCCCACCTTACCCCAGCGGCGACCTCCACGTGGGTAACGCTCTCAACTTTGTTTACATAGACTTCGTAGCTCGCTACAAGCGGATGCGCGGTCACAACGTCTTCTTCCCGCAGGGGTGGGATTGCCACGGGCTGCCCACAGAGGTGAGGGTCGAGAAGACAACCGGGAAGAGGAAAAGCGATTTCGAGCCGGAGGAGTTCCTCAGGCTTTGCAGGGAGTACACGCTCAAGTGGATAGAGGAGATGAGGAAAGACCTCAAGGGGCTGGGTCTCAGCATCGACTGGACCACGGAGTACATGACCATGAACCCTGATTATTGGCGCAGAACACAGTACAGCTTTGTCGCGATGTACAAGAAAGGGCTCATTTACAGGGCTGAGCATCCGGTTATATGGTGCCCTCGGTGCGAGACAGCCATAGCTGAGGCAGAGGTGGAGTACGTCGGCGTAAACAGGCCACTGTACTACGTGAAGTTCAGGATCAAGGAGACGGGCGAGGATCTGCTTATAGCCACCACAAGGCCCGAGCTCCTACCTTCGTGTGTAGCGGTGCTCGTTCACCCTGAGGATGCTAGGTACACCCACCTCATCGGAATGCATGCTGTGGTGCCGCTCTTCGAGAGAGAGGTGCCAATACTAGCGGACGAGAGCGTCGACCCGAATTTCGGCACGGGAGTTGTGATGGTGTGCACCTACGGAGACAAGAGCGACGTGAAGTGGCAGAAGAAGTACTCCCTCCCCGTGGTGATATCCATCGACGACCACGGTGTGATGAATGAGAATGCAGGCTTCTTAAGGGGGCTTAAAGTCGAGGAGGCGAGGAAGAGGGTCGCAGAGGAGCTGCGGGAGAAGGGTCTGCTAGTGAAGGTTGAGGGTATCTCTACCACCGTCGGCACGTGCTGGCGCTGCCATACCCCGGTCGAGATAATGCCCAAGAAGCAGTGGTTCGTCAAATCGAAGGAGCTCGCTGAAAAGGTTCTCGAGGAGGCGAGGAAGATCCGATGGGTGCCAGACTACATGTACAAGAGGCTGGAGAACTGGGTGATGAGCTTAGACTGGGACTGGGTTATCTCCAGGCAGAGGCTATTCGCAACCCCCATCCCCGTCTATTACTGCGAAGACTGCGGTGCAGAGCTCGTAGTGAGCGAGGACAGACTGCCTATAGACCCTCGCTTCGACCCACCGCCTTTCGACCGCTGCCCGAAGTGCGGGTCCAGGCGCCTCAGAGGCGAGAGGGACGTGATGGACACGTGGATGGACTCGAGCATCACGGCGGCTGTTCACGCNGGGTGGCCNGACGCCATGGACGAGAGACTCTTCCCCGCAGACCTCCAGCCCAATGGTTACGACATCATCCGCACGTGGGACTACTACCTCATACTGAGGGGTATTGCGCTCTTCGGGAAGAGCCAGTTCAAAGAAGCTCTCATCAACGGCATGGTTCGGGGCACCGACGGCAGAATGATGCATAAGAGTTACGGGAACTACGTGGCCACACGGGATGTTCTCGAGAAGTACGGTGCTGACAGCTTCAGGCTGTGGGTGGCGCTGGCAGCAGCCACAGGACAGGATGTCAGGTTTTCGTGGGAGGGTGTCGACTACGCACACCGCTTCCTGGTGAAGGTCTGGAACGCCGCGAGACTGGCTAGCGCCTACCTCGCTGGGAGTGAGGTTCCAAGGCTCGAGGATCTCAGCGCCAGGGAGCTGAGGCCCATCGACCACTGGATCCTTGGAGAGCTCTCCAGAACTGTGTCCTCAGTCACGAAGCACTTGGAGGAATACAGCTTCCAGCAGGCAGCACAGGAGCTTGTGGAGTTCACTTGGCACAAGCTTTGCGATCACTACCTGGAAGCGATCAAGTATAGGCTTTCTAATGGCGATAGAGCTGCCCTTGCTACCCTTTACATGGTTCTCCTCAGAACCCTTCAGATGCTCTCGGTCTTCGCACCTCACCTGGCCGAGGAGATATACTCTCTAATCTTCAAGGACAAGGAGGGCTGGCCGAGCATTACAGTATCCCCGTGGCCTCAGCCTCCCAGCTACGACGAGAAAGCGGCCAGCCTCGGCGCTCTCGCGATTGCCGTCATTGCTGAAGCCAGGAGAGCGAAACATGATGCACGCGTACCGCTGAGCGCCAAGGTGAGGGCACTGCACGTCTACGCCGGAGAGCGTGCTGAACTTGTGAAAGCTTTCGCTGACGACCTTAAGGGCACACTGAGAATCGATGAGGTGATCGTGCACGCGCAAGGAGAGGGGCAGAGAAGGGTTCCGGAGTTTCCCGAGATCTCGATAAGCCTAGAAGTATAGCTGCCCTCGCGATGTCGAAGCTAAAGCATCTGATGTTCTCCAGACTCTACCTCGACAAGCTGATAAAAGGTGAGAAAAGCCTAACAGTAAGAGCGAAGAAACCGAACCTTAAGCCAGGGGACATCGCGCTTGTTCACAGCCAGGGGATGATCCTCGGAAAAGTGCGCATCCTGGGTGTGCGGGCTAAGAGGCTAAGAGAGATAAGCGAAGAAGAGGCGACGCAGGATGGCTTTCGGTCTGTCGACGAACTGAAAGCAGCTCTCAGGAAGCACTACCCGCACCTGAAGGACGACAACTATGTTTACGTGGTGAAGTTCGAGTGGGTGGAAAGGTACGATCCTCCGCTAGCCGAGGAAGCGCACTCCTGGCCCTACGCGCTCACGCCAGCTGAGGTGGCGCAGCTTGCTCTCTCATCCGGGATCGCACTCTCGGAGGAAGACAGGGAAATCCTTGACTTGCTCGCCAGGGAGAAAAGTATCCGGAGGGCGGCAATTAAGCTTGGGGGGCTGAGTCTGAGGCCCTTCGTAAGGGGAGTTGTGCGAAGAGTCGCTCTAGAGCTCGAAATAAGGGGGCTGCTGAAGAGAGCCGAGTCCGGCTAGCATAGATATATAACTCCCCCTCGTGCCCTCTCCTGTGAAGACTCCCAGGTATCTGGGTCCGCTGCACCACCCAGCGTTCGGCGTAAGAATCCCGGAAGTCTTCCTCGAAGGTATTATGAGGGCGCTCAAGTCTACAGGAACAGCGGCCGGTTTGATGCTGTCCTACCACCGGGAGACAGCCCCTGAGAGCGTGATCAGCGCGCCTCCTGGGGTTTTTGAGATCACGAGAGGGCACACNGGGACNTCGATAAAGCATTACATCTNAGCNTCCGTCGAGGCTGCGAGGAGGTACGGAGTCGTGGTNGAGATAGAGGCNGACCACCTCGCTGCNGTGGNTTCGTCCGTGGAGGCTGTGAAGAGGATCAGCGGNNTCCGNGCTGAATCCTCGGGAGCNGGCAGCCTNGNCGAAGCNNTAAGNTATGTTGAGGAGGAGGTNAAGGAGGCNGCTTCGACNGGCTNNATNAACTTCTTCACNCTGGACTCCTGCGACTACATCGACTACANCGCGGAGANGTTGAGCGATTATGAAGCCTTGAGCTTGCTTGAGCAAGTCTACGAGGACAGCGCAGGTGTTCTTCGCCGGCATACAGTGTCTCGCAGGTTCATAACCGAGGACGGCAAGTTCTTCGAAGTGAAGTTACGTGAGAGCGAGGTGGTGAGGATTGCTCTCAAACTTCGCAAAGCGCTCGAGGTTCTCGAGAAGCTCCACGAGATCGTGAGGAAGCACGTCGACTGGCAGGTCGGGTTCGAGATAGCGTTCGACGAGACCCCCCACCTGACGAGGCCCGAGGAGCTTCTCTTCCTGATGGAGGAGCTGAGGCTCAGGGGCTTGCAGCCCGACTTCGTCGCTCCAAACATCGGGTTCGAGAAGCGTGCAGATTACAGAGGAGATCTCAGCGAGCTGCGGAACCGTGTAGCCAGGCTCGCTGCGATCGCGCACAGCTACGGCGCGCTTCTCTCGTTCCACAGCGGCAGCGGGAGTAACCCCTGGAGCGGGAAGGGTCGTGGCGTCTACGAGGCGCTGCTGGAGGCTACTGGGAGGAAGCTCAAGTACAAGGTCTCAGGTGTGTATTACGAGCTTCTGCTGAACATTCTCAGCCGCCAGCCGCCCGGGAGCAGGGCTAGGAGACTCTACGAGGAGCTATACCAGGCCGTTGTAGACTTCCTAAGGGATCAGGTTCGATGGAGGAGGGAGCTCTACTCAGAGACCTTAGCGAGGCAGCTGGAAGAGTACGAAACCCTGGCATCTAGGGGAGAGATATACCCGCTCCACGCTGAGGTCTTCAGGCATTATTCCTTTNTAGCGCTGAACCTGAGGGTTGACGGGAGGAGGGTGTTCAGAGAGAGCCTTGTCGAGCTCTACAGGGAGGATGAGCGGCTGAGGAAGATTATCGACAGGGAGGTTGCAGAGCTAACTCTGAGGCTCGTGGATGGTTTAAAGTTCTCAGGAAATATAGCTCTCCTTAGCGGGTAGCGCGCCTGCAAGCTTTTTAAACTCTTTTCNGCCAACAGAGGTTTTATAGAAGAGTTCAGATCCTACAGAGGAAAAAATAAATCTCCCCCGGGAGAGTAGAAGTTNCCACCGGTGATCAGCTTGAAGGGCAGGATAATCGGCTTCAGGCTGGGTGGTAACAGGTACTATCCAAGACAGCTCATCATCGAAGTAGAGAGCGTGGGAGAAGACATCGGCGTAGTCATAGGGAGAAAGGTCGTGTGGGTTCACCCCGTATCTGGGCAGAAATTCATAGGGAAAATCGTCAGAAGACATGGAAGACGCAATCATTTCATCGCCTACTTCAGAAACCCGCCGCCCGGACAGGCTAAAGGAACCTCTGTCGCTATAATATGATGCTCTTTCTGCAAGGTAGCGCGCTGGCAATATTAAGATGTTTTTTAGATAATGTTGATGGGCGTGTATGTCCCGCAAGACGAAGAAGGAGGAGCCCAGGTCTCAGCCCGCTGCTGACTTAACCCGCTTCTTCGCGCAGCCTCCCGAGCAGCCCGCAGTCTCCCAGCCACTCCTCTCGGAGGAGATCGAGAGAGCTGTGCTGAATTACATCAGAAGGAAGGGTCGTGTCGCGAAGAGCGAGCTCTACAAGTGGTCTAAGGATTCAGGCATAAAACCTGCCGCTTTCTACAACGCGGTGACCTCTCTTCTCAGCAAGGGGCTGATCAGCCGAAGCTTCGATCCAGAAAAGGAGGAGTACATCTTCTCAGCCAAGTAGCGCACGCTTACCTGGTTTGCCTGAACTTCTTCTTAACCTCCCTGTACTCCTCCTGAGGCACGGAGGAGGCTACACGCCTCCCCTCCTCTGTGAGCATCACCTCGAAACCCCTCATCACCACTAAGCCCTTCTCGTGTAGACTTCTCAGCGCGCCTGCAAACCCTTCACTCACCTTAGAGAAGTTAGGGTTGCTTCTGGGCACAAACTCCTCCGCTATGAACTCCGCAAGAAAGCTTTCGGCGGTCTCTCCTCCCGCAGCCTGAAAGTACAGTTTCCCTCCGTACTCGTAGTAGATGTAAGCTAGCAGGAAGCGCTCAACCCCCGAGACTGCGCTCATACGTATCAAGCCTCAACACCTCACTGTTAAAAAAGTATTGTGTCGGGGAGAGAGCTCTCCCGGACTGCTCACGGAAAAAACTTAAAGCACCTACCTTACTGACTATAGCCTGGACGCGCGGCCGTAGTCTAGCCTGGTAGGATGGCGGCCCCCCAAGCCGCAGATCCCGGGTTCGAATCCCGGCGGCCGCACCACAGCTATTCTAAGACTATCCTCAGTACCCCCCACTCGGGCGAAAGCTTCACCTTCACGCGCGCCTACGCAGGTAGTCTGGGCTTGCAATGTCGGAGCCCGGCGGCTTTTCCTGGAGGAAGGTGACCACCTCCTCTACGATGCTAGGGGTCTGGTAATGCTTCCTTCTCGCGGAGCTGGAAGGACACACCTACCTCTACAAAGTAGACAAGGTGCAGGGAACCTATCAGCGAGAAATCCTTGGCTTGGAGCTCCACGTGCTTTCTCGGCTTTGCCTCTATATCGAAACCTTTTGCTTTCATAGTACCTTCTTGTAATGCTGTCCATGAAGTCGGGTTGTGCGTGGAGAGCCCACCGAACCCCCTCCTTCTGTCGATGAATATCGGTGCATGTGTCCTCAGTCTCAGGAACTTTATGTAAGGGTTTCTCGACCAGGCTGCCGGCATGCGCCAGAGCCTTCTCGCAGCCCCGCCCAGTTTCTCGCGTCCGACATCCACACTCATGCGCTCCAACTTCCGCCTGAGAACAGCTATGGCGCACTTCTGGGCCTGGCGGAGCAGCTCATGAGCCAGTTAGGGGCGAGGGTATGCGCTTAAACATTGCTTGCTGCGCGCAAGGCGGAGAGGAAGAGGGGCAGTATGGTGGGCCCGCCGGGACTCGAACCCGGGACCACCGCCGTTCTTAGGGTTTTTACCCGTGTAAGGGCGGCATCCTGCCACTAGACGACGGGCCCTCCAGCTCTCCGGGGTTTAACCAGGTAATTTGCTTTTCCCTCTCTCTGGTCGGGGTGCGCAAGTGCTAAAAACTCATGTAATGATAGGCGTGGGGGTTGCTGTTGGGGTTTCCTCCTAGGAATCCATGGGAAGAGCTCGAGAAGCAGGTCAGGGGTTTTGTGGTGAAGGCTCTAGGAAGGATGGGCGTTGAGGTGGAGGAACAGGCTGTGGAAGTAAGGAGGGAGAGGCGAGAGTTCGGGGACGTAGCTATCCCTCTGCAGAAGATTCTGGCGATCAGGGCTGTTGATGCAGATGAGCTGTTGCACTCGCTGAGGGACGAGCCTCTACCTCCTCTGCTGTCCTCCTTCAAGCTCGTGAATGCGTTCCTCAACTTCAGGGTGAACTTGGCTGAGTACGCATCGATAGTTGCTAGTTCCGTCTTCACATACCGCGAGGAGTACGGGCGCGTCCCAGCCGATAGGAAGCTAAGGGTTATCGTGGAGCATGTTAGCGCGAACCCGGTGCACCCACTACACATAGGCCACTTGAGGAACGGTATTCTTGGTGATGCTCTCGTCAGGCTGATGCGAGCCAGGGGCCACGATGTGCGAGCCCACTTCTATATTGATGACGTGGGCTTGCAGGTCGCTTTCTCGTCGCTGGGGTACAGCGTAGCGGAGAGCTTGGAGTCGGGAAAGCCGGATCACTTCGTCGGACAGGTGTACACAATGGTTAATCTGCTTGTAGAGGTGAATAACTTCAAAAAGGAGCTTAGCAGGGTGAGTAGTCCTGAGCGCATAGCGTCTGTCAATGCGAAGATATCAGAGCTCCTCGCCAGGCTGCAGGAGCTGCGGGAGAAGCTACCCGACGTCTTCGATAGGCTAGTGAGCTTATGTGAAAAGCATGGAGGAGACCTCGAAACCCTCGCCAGAAGCATCGCCCTCGGGTATGAAGCCCGTGACCCTCACTCGGTAGAGATCGTTAGGAAGTCTGTTGCTAGGTGCCTTGAGGGGATAAAACAGACTCTGGAGAGGCTGGGGATAAGGTTTGACAGCTGGGACTGGGAGAGCGAGATTACCGTTTGGAGCGGGGCTGTGGAGGACGTGATAAGGAGGCTTAAGGGGACAGGGCTCGTAGAGGAGAAAGACAGGGTGCTCGTCTTCCGCGCAGATGTGCTGGCGGCCGACCCCACTGTCCGGAGGCTGGCAAACGTCCCGGAGGGGTTAACCGTGCAGCCTTTAACGCTTACGCGTTCTGACGGCACAACGCTGTATGTCACCAGGGATATCGCCTACTCTGAGTGGAAGCTCTCCCAGGCCGACCTTGTCGTGAATGTCATAGCCAGCGAGCAGACACTCGCACAAGCGCAGCTGAGACTAGCCCTCTACGCGCTGGGTCACAGGGACGTGGGCCGTCGCTTGATCCACTTCTCCTACGAGATGGTGAACCTCCCAGGGATGAAGATGTCTGGCAGGAGGGGCGTGTACATCTCGGTAGACGAGCTAATAGAGGAGGCGGTAGCGAGGGCCAGGGCAGAGATAAGGAAGAGGGGACTGGGCGGGGAGGAGGATGCAGAGAGGGTAGGGATAGGCGCGCTCAAGTTCTTTTTCCTTAGCACGTCTCCATCCAAGACTTTGAACTTCACCTGGGATCGCGTACTGGACTTCGAGCAGAACAGCGGACCCTTCATCCAGTACTCCTACGTGAGGGCGCTGAGTATCCTCCGGAAGGCCGCGGAGCAGGGCTACGTACTCGAGAAGCCCGAGATAGAAGATCTGGGGGAGGAGGAGCGAGAACTTGTACTGCTCGTCGGGGACTTCCCGGAGGTGGTCTCCAGAGCCGCTGACAATATGAGGCCAGATCTCCTCGCCTCCTACCTCAACCAGCTAGCTTCTGAGTTCAACAGGTACTACGATGCCCACCCCGTGCTTAAGGCGCCAACGAGGGCCAAGGTCGTGTCGAGGCTGACCGTAGTTAGAATGGTCGAGATCACGCTGCGCAATGGTATGAATCTGCTTGGTATCGAGCCGCCAAGCCGGATGTAGTCACGCCCTGTCCTACACGGCTTCCCGGCAACACCCCTGGATGCTCGCAGAAGGCTCTCCACCTCTGTGGCGAGATTTTTGCTTGCAGCTACGAGAGTAAACCTTTTGCGCATGCTGCGCGTGTGATGTATGTGAGCAGGAAAACTTCCGTCCAGATAGCTGTGGATGTCACTGACGAGGGAGAGGCTCTGAGGATAGCAGGCATTATCGGCTCTGCCTGTCGGAGCGGGGAGCTGCCGGTCGACAGAGTAATACTGGAGGTGGGAACTCCGCTTATCAAAGCCTGCGGGGTGGGTATCATCTCTAAGATGAGAGTCGCGGCACCACAGGTAAAGCTCCTCGCGGATATGAAAACCGCAGACGTGGGTCGGCTCGAAGCCAGCCTCGCTTTCTCGAAGGGTGCCGATATAACCACTGTGCTGGCGCTAGCACCTCGAAGCACGATCCGAGCGGTTATGGAGGCAGCGGTCGAGATGGGTCGAGAGGTGTCGGTGGATCTCCTAGGGGTGGACCCGGATAAGGTGGAGCACCTGCTAAACGAGGTTTTAGGTACAGCCTCAGAGGCAGGTCTCCCGGCAGAGCGCCTCATAGTCAGCTTTCATAGGGGGGTCGACGAGGGGGTTGCGACCACCGAGCTCTTCGAGAGGCTGGCAGGCATCGTTGAAAGTCTGAGGAGGCGCGAGCCCGGTATCCGCATAGCCGTTGCAGGTGGACTCACTCCAGAGGCTAAGAGGGCTGTGGAGTTTTTCTTCGAGCCAGATATCTACGTGGTAGGAAGGTACATCACTGCAGCACCCTCTGTAAGCAGGATCCTCGAATTTCTGACCTAGATACGCGTGGGGGTACGCGCGGAAATTACTCTCCCGTGCTGCACTCGGTCACGTTGTTTCTCTGAGCTTTTCCGGGAGCTCGAAGTCCTCACCACCCATGTAAATCTGCTGCAAGAAGAAGTAGACAGTCTCGAAGTTCTCTCCTGTCTTAGCAGACACCGGTATGAAAGGTACAATTTGCATGAAGTCGTGCAGGAGCCTGAGGACAGAGCTGGTGAAGGTGCTCAGCCGGGATGCTCTGGTCCACAGGAAGTGTTCCTCCAGAGAGACTATATCAGAGATCCAGTCTTCCAGTCTCTCCCTTTCCTCCTGCGAGAGTAGGTCTATCTTGTTAATCAGGGCTACCATGGGTAGGTTGAGCCTATAGTAGGATGAGGCTGCTAAGAAGACTTGCGAGATGAAGTCCGAGGGAGAGGTTGCTATCGTAGAATCCAGCACTACCACCGCGGCGCATCTCCTGCCGCTGCCACAGAGCATGCTCGTGATTATCTCCCCGCTCTGCCTGTACATGAAAATCTCCATCTGCCCGGGAGTGTCTACGAGAACATAGCCCTCTGGTGACTCCTCTACTTGGCTGTTTATCTCCCCTAGATACTCCACCGAGAGGTCTACAGAGGCTATGATGGCCCCGTTGGGTCCCAGCTTATACTTCTCCTGGATATTCCTGACGAACACGTACTCCCTAATGTCTATGTCGGGCAGATATGCGAGCTCTTCCACTGCGGGGTCCATGTTTAGGATGGTTACGGGGACGTTCTGGGGTACAAGCCAGTCTCTAAAACTGGAGGTGAACGTAGACTTCCCAGAGCCGGCAGGACCTATCACAAAGACCATGAAGTGCCCGTTCAATCCCTTCCCCGAGCTCCACCCCGTCCTGACCCTTATTTGCTTTCGTGTGTCGTGTGCGCATACCTGGTTGCACATTTTGAGAGCTGCGGCAACAATAAATTCAGGCAAGTCGATCCTTTTAGAGAGGAGTGGTGCTGCGATGCCGTCGAGGCAAAGAGCTTTCGCCGCCGAGGAGGACGTAGAACGCCTAGAGGAGAACTCTGTAAAGTTTGAGATCATGGAGAGAAAGCTGTACGAGGCGATAAGAGAGGCTGGGAACTCAGGGATAATGCAGCGCGACTTGTGGAAGAAGCTCGGGATAGACAGTAGAGTCGGCATGAGAATCCTGAGACAGCTCGAGAAGCAAGGGTTAGTGATCAGAGAGGAGGTGGTTCACAAGGGTAGGAAGAGCTACGTGATCAGGGCAGTAGAGAGGACCGAGGACAGAGTGGAGATACCTGGTTTTCTCGAAGAGGTGCCCTGTTTTCTCTGCTCCTCCCTGAGGCGTTGCGTTTATGGTGAAATAGATATTTCAGGATGCACGAAGATCAAGCGGTGGCTGGATGGCACGGACGGGAGCGCTTCTGAGAGTGTTCATAGCCGTCAAAGTTGATGAGCCCTCCCTAGTAGCCAGGGTCAAGCAGCTCCAGGAGGACCTAGAGAGGGCTGGGCTCAGAGCCAAGTACGTCGAGCCAGAGAATCTCCATATAACACTCAGATTCGTCGGGGAGATACCTGCTGAAAAAGTGGGGCTTCTCCGGCAGAAACTGAGGGAAGTGTGCTACAGAAAATTTAGCATGCTTATCAAGGGAGCCGGGGCCTTCCCGAACCTCTCGCGCCCTCGAGTGCTCTGGCTGGGGGTGGATGAGGGCGCCGCTGAGCTCTCCCAGCTCGCAGGCTTTATCTCCAGAATTGTGGACTCGCTGAGACTAGGTTCCCCATCGGGGTCTAGCGAGGAAACCTTCACCCCTCACCTGACTATAGCCAGGCTAAAAGCGCCTCCACCTCCTGAAGCACGGAGGATCGTGGAGAGCCTTGCCGAAGCTGTATTCGGTCAGCAGTACGTGGATTCCTTCTACCTGTTCAAAAGCGACCTAACCCCCCGAGGTCCTATATACACAGTAATTGAGAGGTATGCCCTCGAGTAGCAGCACGGGAAGACTTCCCTCCTGCTTGGAGCAGGTGGCCAGCAAGCTAGAGCCCAGCGAGGAGCAGCGAAGGTTCCTGGAGGGCAGGGCTGCCGAGGTGGTATTAGCCATTGAGAAGGCTGTAGAAATGCTCGGGCTATCTCAGGTTGTGAAGGCTGTAGAGCTTCAAGGGTCTCTGGCAAGGGATACATGGCTGCCGGACGACATGGATCTAGACGTCTTTGTCCTGTTCGACGTAGGAGTTAGGGTAGAAGAGTTGCCGGACGTCGCAAGGAGGATCTCTGAGCACGCGGCAAAGGAGCTTGGAGCGAGTCTTGAAACGAGGTACGCTTCTCACCCCTACTACGTCCTGAAGCTGCGGGAGCTCGAGGTAGAGGTCGTGCCAGCCTATCACGTGCCCTCTCCAGCGCACATCGTGAGCCCGGTGGACAGGACGCCGTTTCACACGAGGTACGTGAAGGAGGCTCTTTCCGCAAACCCGGCGCTCAGAAGGGATATCAGGGTCTTCAAGAAGCTGCTGAGGAACCTGGGTATTTACGGGGCAGAGACATGGGTAGGGGGCTTCTCTGGGTACCTGGCTGAACTCCTCGTGATATACCACGGTGGGCTGCAGCGGTTGCTTTACGAGGCTGCGAGGTGGAAGCCCGGGAAGATTTTCATCCCTCCAACAGAGGAGGCTCTGAAGTTTAGAGGTGCTCCTCTAGTGGTCCTCGACCCTGTAGACAGCAGCAGGAATGCGGCTGCGGCGGTGACCAGGGGTGCGCTCCTCAAGCTCATCGCTGTCTCAAGGCTTGTATTGCAGAGGGGGGATCTCCTGTGCTGCTTGCTGGAGCCGCCAAGGATCGATCTCGACGAAGACCTGCTCAGGAGAACCCTCGCGGCAAAATCCTTCCTCTTTGTGAAGGCGGAAAACGTGGGGGGCGGCGCCTACTGATGCCTTCAAGGGTAGGCTCTCGCGCGTGCTGAGGAAGCTGAAGTCGAAGCTGGAGGAGGAGGGCTTTCTCGTCTATCGGGCAAAGCTTCTTGACCTTAAGCCAGGCCCCCTCATCGCCGTCGAGCTTGATCAGGAGTGTTTGCCGCCATACAAGAAGCACATGGGACCTCCTATCTGGAGTGCTAACTCTCTCCTCTTCCTTGAGAAGTGGGTGCGTAGTCTCTCCCCGGTGTTCGTAGAAGGCGAGAGGTGGGTTGCCGTAGTGCCTAGGAAGCACAGAAGGGCCGCAGAGGTTGCAACCATGCTTCTCAATGCCTATGGAGGCTGCAACTGGCACATTTTGAGCGCTGAGTCCCTACTCGAGCATTACACCACGCCCGAGGACAGGAGGGAGATATACCTATGGGTGCTGGGTATCGAGGAGTGGATGCTGTGCCTCTAGCGAGGTGGTGTGCGGTACTCTGTTACCCTGCCCCATCGCACAGCTGCTGCCTCAGGAGGCTCACCGAGCTGAAGCTGCTCGGGGTTGCGGAGCTGCTTGAGGAGGGTAGTGTCAGGATAGGAGAAGTGTCGGTGGTGGGCAAGGGAACCTCCGCCATAGCGGTTAAAGCCTTGTACCGCGACGGCAGTGCAGCTCTGGTCAAAGTCCGGAGGCTAGATTCGAGGAGAAGCAGCCTGATCGGAGAGGCGGCAGCTCTTTCCATGGCAAACAGCGTCGGCGTGGGTCCTAGGCTTATCGCTTACTCGCGTAATATTCTCGTAAGAGAATACGTCAGCGGGATACCCTTCGCGGAGTTTGCGCGCAGAAACTGCGGGGAGAGTCTCAGGGAGGTTTTCGTGGCCCTGGTGCTCCAGCTAGCTGCTCTCGACAGCATAGGGCTTATGCACAACGAACTGGCGAGGTTCGAGGACCATGTGCTGGTAGAGGAGGACTCTCTCAGACCGGTAATCATAGACTTTGAGTCTGCCACTTTGAACAGAAACCGCTCCAACGTCACGCAGCTTCTCGGTTTTCTCATGAAAAAGGGGGGCTCCGCTCAACTCTTGAGGGAGTGCCTTGGGGTGGGTGTACCGGTGGAAGCGCTGCATGGTATTTTGTAAGAGGTATAAAATCGAGAGAGACGTGGAGAGTCTCCTGGTGGAGCTGGGGTTTGAGCACGCTGTGCGCACACTAACGTAGGGTTTCGATGACAACGTAGGTTCTAGTCTCCCTGACACCGTCGAGAGAGTTAACAGTATTTAGAATGCTTTCGAGCATCGACTGAGAGACCTGTATTATGACATCTATATCTCCCGTAACCCTGTACACTTTGTCCACAGGTAGCTGCTTGAGTGCTTCATAGGCCTGAATCCTTTTAGGTGGGTCAAGCTTGAGGAAGATGAACGCATCTCCACTCTGCTTTCCTAAAAAACTGAGCGCGCGCTCTGTTACATCGATAAAGCCGCGCCCAGTTCGTATAAGGCCCAGCTCGCGGAGTTTTCTCAGGTGTAGGTTCAGAGCCTGCCTAGACACCCCGAGCTCGCTAGACAGGGTTTTCTGCCCAACGGGAACCGTGAATACTCTCAGCGGTTTGCTCCGACTGAAGAGGTACCTGAGCACCTCTATCTGTTTCTCAGTAAGCTTTGCTTTACCAGTATCCACTTCACCCTTCTTCATCGTTTACAATCATCAGCGGAAAGGCTATAACAATTACTATGTTGCGCGCTACATGAAGCTCACGTGACGTGTACGTACGGGGCCTACCACGGGTTTTTCCGTTCAAGGCAGGCTCGCAATGCTTAGTCATCGCCACGCGAGAAGTTTATAGGCGGGTTGCCGGGAGGCGTTTGTTGTGAGCTTCACTGTACCTTTCGTCCCCAGCCCTCCCGAGTTAATACGTCAGGCGTTGAAGCTCGCCGGGCTCCGCAGCGGCGAGCTCCTCCTGGAGCCCGGTTGTGGCGATGGTAGAACCCTGGTGATAGCTGCCAAGGAGTTCGGCGCTAGGGCTGTGGGTATAGAGATCGATAGGGGCCGTCTGGAGATGGCTATGAGGAACATACGACTAGCGGGGGTCGAGGACAAGGTATTGCTGATCCATGGAAACTTTTACGAGGTGCGTTTTCCTCCTGCAGATGTAGTTTTCCTGTACCTTTTAACCTCTGTAAATGAGCGCTTGCGGCCCAGGTTCCTCTCCGAGCTCAAGCCCTCCACAAGGATAGTGTCACACGATTTCGAGATCACAGGGTGGAAGCCCCTGGAGGTTGTGCACCTAGAGGAAGGAGGAAGGTCACACAAGATCTACTACTACATTGTGGAGGAGAGCGCAAGGCTGTAATGCGGAGCAATTTTTTTAGAGAGTACGTGCATGGTTAGGCCCGTGAGTAAGCCTCAGGTGGAGATAATCACGCTAACTGAGAACAATCTCGAGGTGAAGCTCAGAGGGGAAGGACATACGATACTGAACCTGCTCGTCAGCGAGCTCAACTCGGATCCTAGAGTTGTGGCAGCATACAGAGTTGAGCACCCTCTTCTCGACGTAGTGTACCTCCACGTGGTCACAGAGGGCGATTTGAGCCCGCTGGAGGCACTCGAGGAGGCTGCGCGGAGGCTGAACGAGAAGCTCAGATCCCTGAGAAGCCAGCTCCTCGAGGCCTTCCCCCACCTAAAGGGATGAGCACGCTGATCATTAGCGCTAGGCTGGCTAGACTGGGAGACGCATTCCTGAACTTCGTAGTCTCTGCAGCCCTTACTCTTCACACCGAGAGAGTTGAGGGTGTGAAGGTTCCGGGCAAGGTTCTCGCCTCTGTTTTCGCGGCGTCGCTGCTCGCGCATAAATGCAGGTGTCCTTCGAGGAAGCTAGAGCGGTCCGAGGTCGTAGAGGCTCTCTTCGGTCACGCTTGGCTAAACGGGTGGATTACCGCCGAAGAGGGTGTGCAGCGCTTGTTCGAGGAGCTCCGAAGTGGTGCAAGCTTGGAGGAAGGTCTGAGAAACCTGTTGGACAGTCTCGTCAGGGATTTTGAGAGAATAGAGGTGGTGGATTAAGTACGTGAAGAACTCTTAGCTCTCAAGAGAAGACTGGGCATACAGTATTCTCCTCTTGTAGTTCCTCTCGTTCCTCCTCCTAGGTATGAGATTTTTCTTTGGCTTGGGAGGTATCTTGGGTGTAGCATTCCTAACCTTTCCAGCTTTTGTGAGACTCCCGTGAGACGGCATGCTTATCGCCTGTGAATCCTGGTCAGCTGGGATTTTTATGTTTCACGCGGTGTGGGAACCTGGGTAACGGGCTTGTGCGGCATCAGGTGATCAGGTGTAGTGATGATCTTTTTCACCTTACCTCCCACCTGTATTTCGACGACGTAAGCCCGTCCCCGCTTCTCTACGATTCTACCCACGCGTCCCTGGTACCTCCTGTGAGGAGCTGTTGTGATGAATGTGGGGTTGACGTCGATGATCACATAGTCACCGATGTTGTACTCATACATGAGCCGGCTGAGGCCGCGGTAACCCCTCTCTCGGGGGTGCTTCCTGAGGACTTTCCTACCCCTGTTTCTGTAGCCGTGCGAGTGTCTCATAACCCGCCCCCCTCGCGCACCAGTACAAGTGCTTATATCCCTTGCGNGCTACGGNTCCTCCACGTTGATGACATCCAGCTGGATACCTACTACATTCGCACCGAGGAGCTCAGCTATGTTCGGCTTGGTCCTTCCTTCGTCACCGTGAATAAACTCCTTGACATAGAAGCCTCCCTGGGCCTCTATGTAGAACTCCACCTCTCTATCTGAGATCTTCTTGGCTTCCACCCTGTAGACGAGCTTTCTTCTCAGCCTGTCGGGCCTCCTGTGCAGAACCCTCCTGGGAGTCCTCTGGTTGACCACTACACTCCGTAGAGTCTCGCAGAGTTTCGTGAGCTCTTCCTCGCTGATAACCCTGTCGAACTCTACTCTCACGATATACGACTTCTTTGCGAGCTCTGCGAGGCTCTTGTACTTCTTGATGTACTCCCTGCCGCAATATCTAAGCGAGTGTACTTGGACTAAGCCCTGTGCCCGCTGGTTGATCTCCTCCTCCAGCTTCCTCGGGTCGAGGGTGCGCAGCTTCGGTCTCTTAATTTCAACGACGAAGGGTCTGCCGGAGCCCAGAGTTCGGGCGTCGATATCCTCGCGGCCGGCTGCGTGTAGTTTAGCTCCCTGGGCTCTGAAAAGCTCTATCAGAGGTGCTGTGATGAGCTCCTCAATAGAGGTCGGGTACAGAACCCTCTCGTCAGGGTGGAGCCAGGGGCTCTGAGGGAGCCCTCTCACGAGTTTAAGGTAACGGCCGCAGAGAAATACGGGGGATGGGTGAAATTCTATGTTTACTGATTCCAGCCTTGTCTCCGGGATATTGACTATTATCAGCATCTCAGGCTTATCGACCGCGTAGCGCTTAGAGGAGAGCCTCTCCACGAGCTTCCCCACTTCGCGGCTTATCTCGTTCTTCAGCGACTCAGCTTCTGAGAGCCCAAAAGTCCTCCATAATTGCTCTTCTCTGCTTACGATCGCGCGCGCTAGACGCACGCCTATCTGGAAAGTCTCGTACTCGTACTCAGCCGACTCCTCGACAATTCTCCTCGCGATCTCCTCGAAATGCATGGTCAGGCCGCCGCAGATGAAGCATGTCCTGGCCTCGAAGGGTATCTTCAGCTTAGCGGCGATCTCTGCTGCCGGGCGGAACCCNCTCTCAGCCAGCAGCCGAAGGAGGTCGGGATCGGCTCTTCTCGAAGCATATGAGAATGCCTGCATCATTAGGACAGTCTTCAGAGCCCTGCCTCTCTCACTGTTACTCAGGTTGTACCCNCTCATCCCGAATAGTCTGCCGAGGCAGCTATCGCAGAGGGGGATACCACTCCGCAGCACCTCCTCAGCTTTTTGAAGGACTGAGAGCTGTTCCTGCATGCACACCGCCTACCCCGCTCTAGGAACAAATTTTCTAAAAACCTCGCGTAACAGCGCACAGCTAGGGAAAGGGTCTCCTGCCCTCTTGCCGCTGTGTGCCGAAGCGAGGAGGTCTCACAAACAGGTACCAGGCCTGAGGTTCCTGAAGCTCCTCCAAAATTCTCTCCACGATCAGCTTGACGGGATCTATGCCGGCTCTCTTGGCAATGTCCTCGAAGCTCTCGAAGGGCTTCCTCCTCCTTTCTTCGAGTATCTTCCAGAGGGTTTTCTTCCCAATGCCCTTCAGCAGCTCGAGCTCGTGGGCTCGTTTTGAAAGGGGTTGGGCGTTGTTGAAGAAGTTCACGAATCTCTTCTCGTTCTCTCTGACTATGATGTTGAGCACCTCTCTTAAGTTGTTCTTGGCCGTTGAGCTCAGGTCAGAAAACCTGATGACTCTCTCGAAAATGAGTATCTGGCTCTCGAGCCCGCTCGCCAGGTCGATCTTCTCTCCTGGCTTGAACGAGGGGGCTGCGCTACCCACTGGGCGCAGCTCCATTAAGGTGAATCTCTCCCCACCTATGCACTGGACGAGGGGGTGGTTAATCCTCCTGATAGGATCGCCGAAGGGCAGCACATCCAGAACGTACACTAGGGTCTCAGGAGGTCTACGCCTAAAATCCCTGAAGTCTCGGTCGAACAAGATTCATTCCCTCTAGAATTCGTCCTAGCCTATTGAGAGTNGGACTTTATTATCTCNATTATCCTACGAAGCTCTGCCTCCTCGTACACCTTGGTCAGGGGGGCTAGTATGAGTCTCACCTCTCCAGGATCTCTTGGCATTATGTTCACAAGCTGTACAGCGATCTCCTCCGGCAACCCCATCTCCTCCATCAGCTGCCTGACGGCTTTGCGGGCACTCTGAGGATCCTTTATCTTTGCGAATTTTCTCGCATAGTCCAGCGTGTACCTCTCAAGCGTGGTTAGCTCTCTCTTGCTCTCTTCCTTTTCCAATATTTCCACTATTTCCGCAAGTGTCAGGTTAGTCTCAGATACTATCCGCGGCACTTCCACCCACGGGGTAGCCAATTTAATTATCTGCGTTATATTTCTTTTTTCCGCATCGTCAGCTCTCAGATACGCGTTAAGAGCTCCTTCAGACCGCTCAGCTCCTCAACGGAGTCTTTCAGCTTGACGACAACCCGCTTCACGGTGAAGGAGTTTAGCACATCCGCCGGCTTCAGGGAGCCGAAAGCCCTAGTCCACGGTACTACATTGCCAGAAGCATCCAGCGCACGATACATAGTGTCTATTCTGAGCCTATGGCTAGTCTCCTTGAAGTGCACCTCTATCACAGCGCCTTTCTCGCGCGTCCACTTGAGTAAGCGCTCAGCCTCCTCGTACGAAACCAAGCGCGTCCCCTCAGGGGCAATTACCTCTTTGCACGTATATAGAGGTAGATTTTGTCCCCAATGTTAAAGCTCTCCGGAGCCTCTGGGTCCTCGAGGACGAGCTGAAGACCCCACAGCGAAGCATAAACCCGTGGGGGATTGCCCCGCTTAAGGTACACTTCCCCCTGCATCACAATGTCCCAGTTCTTTAGGTCTAAGAGCTCCTTCCTAGCCTCCACTTCNAGGACGTCTCCCTCGCTCGGAGACAGACCAGCCTCGGCGAGCACCTTATCCGGGATCTCCACCTCTACTCTCCTCGACCCATCGCCCAANCTTAAACGCGTCACCCTCGCGTAACCGAGCTTCTCCAAGCCCTCTACCTTCACCAGCATGCTAGCCGGTGTAAGACCCGGTGATGTCAGCTTATGCGTTTCGCTGCTGTGCACACAAGCCTAATATTGTGAGCGCGGTGGAGCGTAGGAGCTTGCATGTGGCGCGATGTGTTCGAGGTCAGAGAGATAGACCTCTTCGGGCGGCTGGGAAGGCTCTACACGCGAAGGGGGGTTGTGGAGACCCCAACGCTCACTCCTGTCATCAACCCGTCAAAGCCAATCGTTGAGCCGCAGCAGATCCAGAGGATGGGCTATAAGCTCCTCATGACTAACTCCTACATAATCTACCGGAGCTATGGTGAGCTGGCGAAGGAGGTGGGAGTCCACGGCATACTGGGTGTCGATGGACCTGTGTTCACAGACTCTGGGGCGTACCAGCTGATGATTTACGGCAAAGTCGGGGTGAAGCCCCTCGAGATCGTCGAGTACCAGGTGGAGATAGGCTCCGACATAGGCGTTGTCCTTGACATACCAACCAGGCGCGACACCCCCTACGAGCAAGCACGCCTAGAAGTAGAGGAGACACTGAAGCGGGTGCGCGAAGCGCTATCACTAGACCTTAAGGGAATGCTGCTAGTAGCACCGGTGCAAGGCGGGACGCACATACCCCTCGTGGCTTACGCGGCCAGGAAGCTGGCAGAGCTCCCAGCCGGGATGTACGCTGTGGGAGGTCCCACGCAGCTGATGCAGGAGTACGACTTTAAAGAGCTAGTCAGGCTGGTCATGACGGCGAGGCTAAACCTGCCCTGGGCAGCGCCCCTTCATCTCTTTGGTGCAGGTCACCCGATTATGCTGCCGCTCGCTGTGGCGATGGGTGTTGACACCTTCGACTCTGCCTCCTATGCGCTCTACGCAAGAGATGAGAGGTTTATGACGCCCTACGGTACACTCAGGCTCTCCGAGGTGGAAGAGCTGCCGTGCGCCTGCCCGGTTTGCTCAAAGCGCACTGCCAAAGAGCTCAAAGAGCTGCCTAGGCAGGAGAGGATCAGGCTCCTGGCCGAGCACAACCTCTACGTGCTGTTGGAGGAGCTGAGAAGGGTGCGCGAAGCCATAAGGGAGGGGAGGCTCTGGGAGCTGCTGGAGAGCAGAGCCGGAGCACACCCCTCGATGATGGAGGCTCTGAGAGAGTACGTGCGGTATGCTCGCTTCATAGCCACCAAGCACCCTGTAACCCGGTTCCCCGTTAGAGGGATTTTCTTCACCAGTGGGCTCAGCAGGTACCGCCCCGAGGTCGTAAGGCACCACGAGAGGCTCAAGCACAGAGTGAAGAGGTCACAGGACATGCTCCTTCTCTTCGAGGAGACGCCTCAGAAACCCTTCACGAGAGCAGGTCTCGTGAAGGAGCTGCTGCTGCAGGACCCCGAGATGTTTCAGATGTGTGACACGGCGGTGCTCTCGTATTCTTTTTCCATAATACCCCTGGAGCTCGACGGAGTCTACCCGCTCTCGCAGTACGAAGCTTCGCGATATGTGCTCGAGGCGGCTATGGATGAGATAGCGGCAGATGTTCTGTGGTACGTCTTGGACAAGGGGTACAAAGGCGTGGTACTAGTACACTATACTCTCCCGCAGAGGTTCATCGGGAGGCTCTCCGAGGGCCTAGTGACGGAGGGGGTATTCTTCCTGACCATCCACGTTAAAAAACTACCAGGAAGCCCTCAGCAACCCTAAGCCTCTGGCTGCCAGGATACGCGCAGCGCTGCAGACTCTCCGCGAGCTTACACATGGTACGCCGGCGGCTCCCGCTCCCGCATGACCTCGCTGATCTTCCTTTCAAGCTCTTCGTACTTCTTCTCCAAGAGCTCTGCCTCCTCTACAAGCCTTGAGACATCTACCTCGAGGCCCGTGAGCCGCCCTGCCACTTCTACTGCCCGGCTCGCAGCCAGCGGATCAGGTCTGTCGGCAGCCGCATAGGGAAGTATGGCCAGCGCAGGGTGCTCGTGGGCCTCGTAGAACGCGAGCATATAGGCCAGTGGTCCTACAATGCCGAGCCCCTCTTCGATAGTCTTTAACCCCTCTATCCAGCGGTTGTACCTAGCCCTGAAGCTGCTTGTCGGAGCCACCCTCAGGAGCTCATCCTCTCCAGATGCAAACCTCTTGTCCAGTCCGCCGAAGAGTATTGAGCGCTCCACACCCAGCTTCACCACCTCCTCGGCGATCGCCAGGCTCACGAGGCTCACATCCCTTTGTGACAGCGGGACATTCGCGATGAAGAAGAGGAACTCGTCTTTCGAGTACAACTCGTAGGGCGTGACTATCCCCTCTCTCGCGGTCACAAAGGGCTGCATGTAAGGTGAGATCACGAACCCTACTCTTCGCGCGCCGATGCTGTCCACGATGTACCTGGTCGCTATCCATCCTACATGGCCTACGCCATGAAACCCTGTCATAAACGTCCTGGCGTTTACGCGCTCATCAAGGACTATTCTCACGCTGCCAAACTTTTCGATTAGCACCATGGCTTTAGAAAAAGAGGCTTCGTGCTTTTAGCACTTGCGCGCGGGGGGAAACGAATAAAAACTGCGTAGCATGAGTGAAGGGGGTCGAGAACTCATGGGTGTTTACCACGGCAACGACCTGAGGAAGATAACAGGGGGAGTGAAGGGCAGGCATGTCAAGGTTAAGCGAAAGTACTGGATGGGCCGCTATCCCACGCTCACCGTGATAGGGGAGAAAAACGAGGTGAGGGTTATCCGCACTAAGGGCGGCGGGAGAAAGCTAAGGCTAAGAGTAGTCGCCGAGGCCAATGTCTACGTTCCCAAGGAGGGTAAAACTGTGAAAGCTAAGGTGATAAAGCTGCTGGATAACCCTGCCGACAGAAATCTCGCCAGGAGGGGCATTGTGACAAAGGGTGCAATCATTCAAACTTCTCTGGGTAAGGCCATTGTAACTTCCAGGCCGGGGCAGGACGGCGTGCTGAACGCGATCCTCATCGAGTAGTTCTTCGAACTTTAACGCAGCTTCACTTGCGGTGGACTTCTTGAGGAGAAAGGACGGTTACGTGATCTGGCCTGCCTACTTCGATGCAACGCACCCCAGGAGCAAGGGGAGGAAGGTCCCTCTGCGACTGGCCGTCGAGAAACCCTCCCTCAGCGAGCTTGCTGAGGCGGCGAGGGTTGCTGGTTACGCCCAGGTGGTAGTCGAGGAGAGGGCAAGGTACCCCGCTTACTGGTATGAGCAACCTGGAAGGATTATCGTGAAAGCGGGCGAGAAGAAATCAGAGGTTGTAAAGAGGATTGCCAGGGCTCTCGTAGAGCTAAGGAAAACCAGGAGGGCTAAGAAGTAAACTTTCGGAGCTCGTCGCGTACAACTTCGGATACCAGCTTGCCGTCGGCTCTGCCTCTCACCTTCTCCATGACTAAACCCATTATCTTACCGAAAGCTCTCTCACCCCTCTCGCGCACGTACTGTGAATTCTCCGCCAGTACCTCCCTAACAATCTTCCTCAGCTCCTCCTCTGTAATGGAGCCACCAAGGGACTTCAGAGCGTCCTCTACAGCAATTCCAGGGTTCGTTGCTAGGAGCTTGAGCACATCGGGGATCGCNTCTTTCGCCATATCTCCTCGTGCTACGTAAGCGAGCGCGGAGGCGAGCTGCTGCTCGGAGATGTTTTCCACGGGCACGCCCTCCCTGCGCAGGCTCACCAGGGTGTTCGTAAGGGTGGATGCCACCAGCAGCGGCGGGGCGCCTGTTTTCTCGATCAGCTCCTCGAAGAGGTACAGCTGCTGCGTGTCGAAGAGCTTCCAGGCGATGTCTCGGGGTAGCGAGTACTTCTCAACCAGGCGCTCGAGGGTCTTCTCCGGTGGCTCTGGTAGCTCTTTCCTCAGCTTTTCAATCCACTCCTGTGTGATTCTGATGGGGCGCACGTCTGTCTCGGGGTACATCCTAGCGCTACCGGGCCTCGGCCGCATGTACCGGGTTGTGCCGTCGGGATTGGCAGCCCGGGTTTCCTCGGGCACACCCTGGAGAGCCTCTAGGGCTCTCTCCCACGCTGCTCGCAGAGCCTCCTCGGCTTTCTCCCTACTCTCAAACACTAGGATGAAGGCATCGAGGTCGCCGCACCCGAGCACCTTCTTCACTTCTTCGACCTCTTTCTCCGTGATCCCGTAGCCGGGTAGTTCGTCGCTGTGGAAGAGCCCACCGACTTCAGCCCAGTAGCGCGCGCGATCGGCGAGCTCCGTTCCGAGTCTCCTCCCAGGCTGTATCTCGCGTCCCAGGAGCCCTTTGAAGCCCGGGAGCTTCAGCGCCATAGCAGCTCCGCCTGCGGAGATTGCCTGCCTGGCAATACGGGATCTCGTCTCTGCGAATACATGGGTTACGTCCACGGGCTTAAACTCCAGAGCCTCCCGGGTAACACCGCGCTTGATGAGCTCATCCCTTATCTCCAGCAGGCTGCGTTGCCTGAGAGCTTCGTAGGCAACAACTTTGGGTATTAGGTCCAGATACTGCACCCCTTTCACTTCTATCTTTGCACCTCCCTCTACCGAGATATTGAGGTCCTGCCTGATACTACCCAGCTCCCTCTTCACGCGGCCGAGGGAGCGCAGGAGAAGCCCTATCCTGAGAGCGACCTCCCTGGCTTCCTCGGGGCTGCTTATCACTGGTGCGGTCGCGACCTCTATGAGCGGAGTTCCGAGTCTGTCAAGCCTGTACGTGATGGTTTTCGAGTCTTTGTCCTCCGAGATCCTCCTCGCCGCATCCTCCTCGAGGCAGATTGTCTGGATGGGTACGACCTTATCACCTACCCGGATGCTCCCGCCAACGGCGACCAGGACAGTGCGCTGGAAGCCAGTGGTGTTGGAGCCATCGATCACTATCTTCCTCATGACATGGATCTCGTCGAACACGTGCGCACCTACCATCAGGGCAAACTTGATCGCGAGCTCCAAAGCCTCGCGGTTTAGTTCGTGCGGAGGCTCCTCGTCCATCTCCACCAGGCACGTGGTGGAGTTGTAGCACTCGTAGAGGTAGCTGACACCCTTCTCATACTCGAAGAGCGCCGCGGGGTCCACCTCTCCCATCTCGCTCTTCGCCAGCCTAAGCCTCCTCCAGATCGTGTACTCGCCNGGCTCCTGAGTCAGCCTGGTTGGGCAGGAGCAGAACAGCTTCTCNNTGGTGTCNAGCATCTGGTGTATCTCCAGNCCNCACTTTATNTTCGGGAGCTCTGCNNCGCTCATCTCTCCCACCACATNGCCCCNGGGTAGGTGAGNTACTCCGTCCTCNTAGACNTCTCGTANGCCATGTTNTCNCGNAAGAGCCTCTTAGCCTCCTCGACGTCCTCNGTCTGNCCTAGGATCCAGCTCAGCTTCGCGAANGCCGNCTCGGGTAGCATGTCCTCNGCNGGTACAACTCCTGCCTNCAGCAGCTCCACCCCTGTCCTGTACACGTTCATGTTCACGCGGCCCCACAGGCACTGCGTAGTCATCACCACCACTACCCCGTCCTTGACGAGCTTCCCCACAGCTCCGATGATCTCGCTGCGAACATGCCCGAGCCCCGTCCCCTCCAGCACTAGACCTCTGTATCCCCGCTCTCCGTAGAACTCAAGCACGTCGGCAGGCATTCCCGGGTAGAACTTCACCAGAGCCACCCTGTCACTAAACCTGGGGTACACCTCGACCTCGTCACTCCTAGGCTTGTACTCCCCGAGAAGCACCCTGAGCTCTCGGGAGACCACGTCCACCCGGGCGAGCGGGAGACTGTTTATGCTCATGAAAGCGTCTCTCCTGCTTGAATGCATCTTCCTCGCCCTCACTCCCCGGTGCGCGAGAATCACCCGGTCGTCAGGGCTGCCGTGCATCGCGATAACGGACTCCGCGAAAGGAGACTTCGCAGCTATCAGGGTGGCGCCTATCACGTTTGTTGCAGCATCGCTAGAGGGCCTATCGGAGGAGCGCTGAGCGCCTGTGAAGACCACGGGCCCCGGTAGCTTCCTGGCGGCGAAAGCTAGCGCGGCGGCTGAGTAGTGCATGGTGTCCGTGCCATGAGCAACGACTATGCCTGCAGGTGTCTCAGCCTCGAAGACCCTTTTGATGTGCTGTGCCAGCTGCGACCAGTGACTCGGTGTCATGTCCTCGCTGAAGATGCTGAAGAGAGTCTCAGCCGAGATCAGAGCTATCTCTTCAAGCTCCGGTATCATAGAGTATATCTCCTCCGCCGAGAAGTACGGGTACACAGCTCCAGTCACGTAGTCGACTCGCGAGGCTATGGTGCCCCCTGTGCCCAAGAAGTGAACCCTGGGCAGTCCCTCCCTCTTCCTTGCCGCCCTCTCTTGTCTCTCCACTGCGGCGACGTAATCGCCCAGCACCTCTACTTCCGCAACACGGCTCACGTGGATGCCCACGTTGTAGCCATTGTCCAGCTTGAGAACAAGGACCTCCCTGTCCCCAATACGGGGTCGCGGCATTACAATCCCTCGCAGCTCTACTCCGCCGCTTAGGCGCACACGCACCTTGGAGAACACCCTAACGCCGTGTTCTCTCATCCACCTCGCAACCTCGTCGCTGTAGCCACTCGCCTCCAACCCCACAACCCCGTGGGGCTTGACGGAGCGGCTGGTTTAAACGCTTGCTGTGCACGTAGTCCCCGATGAGTTTCCCGCACGAGGAGCATAGGAGAGCGGCCCCAGAGCAAGTCAGGTTCGCCTTTGTCACCGTCAGCACCTCGCGCTACAACGCTCGGAGGAGAGGCGAGGTTGTCGACGACGAGTCCTTCCAGGTCGCTGCAAGGGCTTTATCCGAGAAAGGGTACCCGGTTATGCGGTACGAGCTTGTACCCGACAGCCCTAGGCATATTCTCAGGATCTTCGTAGACCTTGTTGAACGCGAGGATGTAGACGTGATTGTTTTCTCAGGAGGCACCGGACCTGCGCCGAGTGACGTGACCGTAAGCACCCTTAGACCACTATTCGAAAAGGAACTGGAGGGCTTCGGCGACCTTATGAGGTTCCTCAGTTTCTTTGACGTTTCCTCGGCAGCCTTTCTGTCGTCTGCCACAGCTGGCGTAGTAAGGGGCAAGCTCGTCTTCGTACTGCCAGGCTCTCCCAGAGCTGTGGAGAGGGCGCTCAGGAGCCTAATAATACCGGAAGCTGGCCACATACTGACCATAGCCAGGCGGGGTTGAGCTGCGGTGCACGGGGCTAGACCGCTTACACTAAAAGGATAGCAGTAGCGGCACGCTGCAGGATCATCCTTTTTTACCTGTTGTAGCGCTCGGGAGAAGTGTGAGCAGGATCGGCGTTAAGATGGTCGACATAACAGAGAAGCCGGACGTTTACAGGGAGGCCACAGCTAGAGGTTTCATAAGGCTCAGGAGGGGGACTGTCGAGGCGATTACTGAGGGTAGGGTTCCTAAGGGTGATGTGATCACCGTCGCGAAGACAGCTGCCATCCTGGCCGTCAAGAGAACCTGGGAGATAGTACCGCTATGCCACCCCATCCCTATCACCGCAGTCGACGTCGATATCAAGACAAGAGAGGAGGGGCTGGAGGTCACTGTTACTGTGAGATCCAGCGGCAAGACGGGAGTAGAGATGGAGGCCCTGACAGGAGTTAGTGTCGCCCTCCTAACGATCTGGGACATGGTGAAAGCGCTCGAGAAAGACGAGAGGGGACAGTACCCCGCTACTGCAATCGAGGAAATCAGGGTTGTCGAGAAGCTGAAGAAGCCTGACCTCGGGGAACCCGCTTAGAGTCGCCAAGAACCCAGTACTCTCCGTCCTCCCTCCTCTCCAGCTTCCAGACGAAGGCCTCGTGCTTAACCCTCTCGAGGATCTCCTCGAGCGCCTCCAAAGCGTCGCGGCGGCTCTCCGAAGCAGCAGCTATGAAGAGCACGGGCTCTCTGACCTTTGCGAGTCCCCTTTTGTGGTACGCTCTGACACCTTTCAGTTTATGCTTACCTGCCTCCTCCTCGCATATCTTCCGGAGAGCCAGGCTTGCATGAGGCTCTAGGACCTCGTACTCGAGAGAGTCAACACTCTTACCTTCAACAACACCCTTTACCCTGCCCACGAACACAGCAACCGCGCCCACGTCCTCTCCCAGCGCCGAGAGGAACTCTTCCAGCAGTTCTCCAGGACGTATCTCGTCCCTGAACCCGCAGTCGACACCAGGGCTTCGAGTGCTAGTGTGCACGAGAGGTGAGAAACCTCCCTGCTTGAAAAGTTGTCGCTCTCGGCAACCCCTTTCTAGCCTCCCGAGATGGGGGGCATCAGCACCACTTCGGAGTTCTCCAATAGTTCTTCCTCCAGCTCCGCCACCTTACCGTTCACCAGGGCAACGAAGCCCCCGTTCTCCAAGTACTCCCTTAAGCCGCTGTACCTCTCGGAGAGCATGCGGACTAGGTCTCGCAGCCTAGCCCCCTCCGGCAGCTTGACTCTCTCTTCTCTCCTTGCAGTGATATCCCTGAACAGCGAAATGTACTTCACCGTGACCTCCAATAGTGTTCACCTCAGCAGCAGTTCTCTCACGAACCTCTTGTACATCTCAATGTCCTTTATATACACGAACTCCCCCTCCGAGTGAATGTTCGTCCCGCTGCGTATAGTTCCGAAGGCTACGACGTCCATGCCGTACTCGTCGAAGAACGTTCCATCGTTGCCGCCGAGCTCAGCAGCCACACCGACTTCACCCTGTAGACCGCAAGCCCTGTAGGCACGCCTGGCGGCCTCCAGCACCTCGGCCTTGAACCCCTCGTTCTTCGCGTACCACCCTCGCTGCGCACTGAAAACCTCTAGGGAAGCGTAGACACCTGTCCTCGCCACAGCCGCTGAGAACGCCGAGTAGAGCTCGCTGAGTGCCTCCTCCAGGCTCTCCTCGGGGATTAGCCGCATGTCGAAGCCCGCCCAAGCCTCTCCCGGAATCCTATTGTGCTTCTCGGGCTCAGAGGGGGGCAGCTTAAGAATGGTTATGGAGAACCTGCCCCAGACCCTCGCCACAGGGCTGCCTGGCGGGGCGGGTAGGCTTGAGACCTTCCTCGCCCTGTGCTCCTTGAATTCCCTAAGCACGTGAAGGAGCTCGACAAGGTCCTCCGCAGCGTTCCTTGCCTCGAAGGGGTAACCGGCGTGGCCCGATTTGCCCCTTACCTTGATCCACCCCGCTACTACGCCACTGGCACCCACGCTCACATACTCGGAGCCGGAGTCCACGATTACCACACGGTCCCAGCGGTAGCCTTTCTGCAGCAGCGCTTTGACCCCCGTGCCTCCAACCTCCTCGTCGCCAGTCACCACAAGGACAGGGTTGTACCTTAGCTTCCCCGCTTCACCAACAAGCTCTGCTAGCCCGCTCAGCACGGCTGCTATCGCGGATTTGTCGTCGGCGGCTCCTCTGCCGTAAACCCGCTCCTCCGTGACAACAGGCTCGAATGGGTCTACCTCTCGGCCCTCCACCCGCCAGGGCCCTCGAGCAGGCACTACGTCGTAGTGTGCTACGAAGGCTAGAGAGGGCTTATTCGGAGCCTCGGGTAGACTAATCAACAGTGTTGGGACTTCCCCGTTTAGAAGCTCGACGACCTTAACCAGGAGGTCAGCCTCCATGGCTGTCTTGGCGATGAGCTCTGCTACCTCCCTGTAGTTCCTGCGGATAATGCTGCCGTCGTCAGCGAAGAGGGACACTGAGGGTATCCTCACCATNTCTACCAGGAACTGGATCGTGTCCACGCCCGGCATGCCATACACCCCCTACGTGCGCTTACAGCACCTCGTCGAAGAGCGATTTTAGCGCTTCTGAGATTGCTGGTGCTGCGGTGATTCGGGAGACAGGGGATGGCAGTGTGTCGGTCGCTACCACCTCCTCCACACCGCTGCTCAGCATGAGGTCTAGAGCCCCCTTCACCATAACGGCGTGTGTGCACGCGGCGAAGACTCTGGAGGCACCCTGCTTGAGAGCTGTGCTCGCTGCTAGCGCGACAGTGCCACCGGTGCTGATTATGTCATCGACGATGAGTACGTCTCTACCCCGCACGTCCACGTTCTTCGGCTGGGCTCTTACCTCGCCTGTTACCCTGTCCCTCTCCTTCACCAGGTGGTCGTAGTCAGCGCCCAGGTGCTCAGCCACGCTCCTAGCCCTCTCCAGAGCGCCTGCGTCGGGTGCCAGCACCAGCGGGTTCTTTAGTTTCTCCTTGAAGTACTCTGCAACCTCTCTGCTAGGTATAGCGTTCCTGAAGGGGATGCTCAAGTGCTCGCTGAGGGCTGAAGGCTTGTGCACGTCGACCACGACGAGACCTGTGGCGCCGGCAACCTCGATGCTCTTCAGCACAACTTTTATGCTGATAGGCTCGCCCTCCAGGAACCTCTTGTCCTGCCTCGCGTACGCCAGGTAGGGTACCACCACGAATAGCCCCTCAGGCCCCATTGCAGACAAGGCTTCCAGCGCGAGCAGGAGCTTCACGAAGTTCCTGTCCTGCGGGGGGTGGAGGGAGGCTACCAGGATCGCGGGCCCCTCTGAGCGCTGGGGCACTCTCACGTAGCTCTCCCCATCCGGGAACTCTTTCTCCTCGAGGAGAACAACCTTGTCGCCTATAGCCCTCCCGACTCTAGCTGCGAGACCGTTTGAGTTGCTGAGCGCGTAGATGGTCATCATTGTTACCGGGGTGCGTGTGCAAAAAACATTGCGCGCAGCGTTTGCTGTCAGATGTGGTTACTGAGGATCGAGTAAAAGATCTGCCCCGAGGAGATGCCTCCATCCCCGGGCGGGAGCTTCCTCGGCACGAGGACGTTGTCCCGCCCGAGAACATCCCTCAGCCCCTTCACTATATAGCTGTTCACAGCAGCTCCTCCCGAGACAACAACCCTAGTAGCCCCCTGCTCCTTAGCTATGAGGCCCAGGCACCTCCCCAGGCTCTGCTGAACGCTGCGTGCAAGGTCTCTCGGGTGCACCGAGGAGAGCTCACCCCCTACCAGCTTCAGCAGGAACTCGCCTGTGAGGACTCTGCCGTTTTCAACCTCGAGCGGGAGCTCCACGAAGCTTCCGCCCCAGCTGTACTCTTCGAGCACGATCGCCGGCTCGCCCTCGTAGGATCTCTCGTAAGCAACACGGAGTGCTGCTGCAACAGCATCCAGGAAGCGCCCAGCGCTCGATGTTCTCGGAGAGTTCTCAGCTTGCCGAGCGGCAAGCTTCGCCTCCACAAGCCCTCCCGGCAGCAGCTCGTGGTACCCTCTCTTGAGAAAGAGGGAGAGACCATCCTCTACGCCCGAGGTTTTCACAAGCGCGCCGAGCAGCATCCTAGCAGGGTAGTACGCAGCTTTATCCCCTCCGGGCATGGGTAGGTACTCCAGGTGGCCTAGGCGCCTGTAGCTCGAGTCCTCAGAAACGTGGATCACCTCCCCGCCCCAAATCTGCCCATCGTCGCCGTAGCCAGCTCCGTCAATAGCCACACCGTAAGCCTCGGAGAGCCCATACTCGAGCATTACCGCCGTGACATGCGCGACGTGGTGCTGAACCTCCATGTACTCAGCCTGCCACCTCTCCGCGAGCTCTCTGGCAAGCTCTCTCGTGGGGTAGAGGGGGTGCTTGTCTGCGATCACTAGGCTCTCTCCCACCTTCAAGTTGTAAGCTCTGACGAAGAACTCGATTGCCTCGGTCAGAAACTCCAGAGTCTCGATGTTCTCGACATCGCCGATGTGCTGTGTCGGTACCACGTAGCTTTCAGTAGCGACAGCCGCCGTGTTCATTAGCATGGACCCCACCGCGATAGCGCACCTCTTCACAGGGCGCGGTAGCCTGATCCACCGCGGCGCGTATCCCCTGCTCCGCCGCAGAAATGTTGCCTCCCCGTCTGTGAACCTCACCACGCTGTCGTCCACTCGGTTCACAATCCTCCGGTTGTGCAGCAGGAAGTAGTCAGCCACGCCTTTGAGCTTCCTCAACGCTTCCTCCTCGTCCCTAATTATTGGCTCTCCGCTCTCGTTGCCACTGGTCATCACTAGGAACTTGTCCCTAGTCTCCAGGAGCAGCAAATAGTGCAGAGGCGTGTACGGGAGCATGATGCCGAGGCTCCTCAAGCCGGGTGCCACGAGTTCAGACACAGGGCTGCCAGCGCGCCTCGGCAGGACTACTATGGGCTTTGCCGGGCTCTCCAGGAGCTCCCTCGCCTTCTCGTTCACCTCCACGAGCTTCTCTGCAACGCTCACATCTAGTGCCATCAGCGCGAGAGGCTTCCTCGGTCGCTTCTTCCTCATCCTGAGCTTCATCACCACCTCGTCGTCCGAGGCTAGCGAGGCTAGGTGGAAGCCCCCAATCCCCTTCACGGCGACTATACACCCCTCATCCACGAGCCTAGCAGCCTCGCGCAGCGGGTCTCTCGTGGGGACAGGCTCGCCGTCGCTCGCTACCAGGTAGAGCCTGGGTCCGCACTCCGGGCACGAAATCCCCTGGACTGTGAAAGCGCCGCAGTATTCGGTGTCATCCTCGTACTCCCTCAGGCACTTCCCGCGAGAGTGGGAAGTCCTTCCAGGAGGTGTTACCCCGGTCGTAGGGTGGCTTGTACATTACAGAGAACCTGGGACCGCACCACGCACAGCTGTGAAAGGGGTAGCGGTACCACCTCGAAGTAGAGTCTAAAACCTCCCTAAGGCAGTCCCCGCACACACCGAAGTCCGGAGGGATCATAGAGACCTTCTCCTTCTCGTCCGAACTCCTCTCTATCCTAAATCCTGCGTAGCCGCGCGGCTCCTCGCAGCCGACCTCCACCTCTTCTATCTCAGCAGCCCGGGGAGTTTTCTCCCTGAGAGCTCTCACGAACTCCTGCACCTGTTCGGCACCTCCCTCGACCCAGATTTCGACCTCTGATCCTCCAAGGTTTTTCACATAACCGCTCAGCCCCAGGCTTGTAGCAAGCCTGTACACGTGAGGGCGGAACCCCACTCCTTGGACGATGCCGACGACCTTTACCCGTGCTGCGCTGCGGCGCATCAGAGCAGATCCCCTCAGCCGACCCGGGAGCTCATCTTTGAATCTTTGTTTTTTCACGAAGCTTGCGGATCCCTCCCCTTAAGCTGTAAGCGCTGTAGCCCAGCAGCCGGAGGCTGTACGCGACCTCCCTGCTCAGCCCCCCTTCGTCGCAGACAACCACTATCGGCCTACCCCCTGCGATGCTGTCGGCCAGCTTGAAGACTTCCTCGACGCTTGCGTTAAGGCTGCCGGGTATGTGCCACTCAGCATACTTCTCAGGGGGTCTCACATCCACCACCAGGCTCCCTTCTGGCACGAAGTCTATGTCCACGTTAGGAGTCTCGAGGCTCTTAGGGTCTAGGCTTTTCAAGTCGTAGACCTCCATGCCCGCCAGCAGCTTCTCCAGAAACTGGGGTGCTATCCTGCTCTCGCTGACAAGAGCCTCTTCGAGCGTACAGGCAGTTCTAGGATGGAACGAGAAAACCCCGCAGACCTCCTTAACCCTTGATGCCTCCTCGTAAACCCCTATCTCCCGGGCTACCCTCATTATCTCCTCCTTATCGAAGCCTATCAAGGGTCTGAGGACGGGCAGCGTTGCGGCAGAGTCTATAGCGTAGAGGTTCCTCAGAGTCTGAGAGGACACCTGCCCCAGGCTCTCCCCAGTTACCACCGCGTAAGCGCCTACCCCCCGCGCCACTTTCTCAGCCGCGCGGTACATAAACCTCTTCAGCACCACGCCTAGAACCCCTGGATCCACGCTCCTCCTCAGCTCGGAGACCAGAGGCCTGAAGTCCACGACGTACAACCTTGGCCTATAACCGTAGCTCCACCTATCTGCCAGGACTTTTGCCACCCTAAGGACGTACCTCTTCATGAGGTCTCCTGCGAGGTTGCAGAACAGGTAGTGCACCTCTGCTCCCCTCTTCAGCATATACCAAGCAGCCACCGCTGAGTCGAAACCCCCGGAGATCAATGCGACAACCCTGCCCTCCGTCCCCACGGGTAGGCCACCATAAGCCGGTATAACTTCGGTGTAGAGGTATGCCTTGCTGCCGCGCACCTCCACGTACACAGTAACCTCGGGTCTGCCCAGGTCTACCCCGGAGGAGTACGGTAGCAGCTTCGCACCCAGCAGCTTCGCCAAGTCAATTGACGTGAAGCCCTCCGCTCCCACCCGCCTAGCTCTCACCGCGAACTTCTTTCCAGCGACAGCTGTCTTGAAGAAGCTCTCGGCAACCTCTAGCAGCTCGTCCAGTGTTTTGAAGGAGACTTCGAGCGCTGGGGAGAGGGACCATATCCCGAAGACCCTCCTCAGGGGTTCTAGTGCCTTCCTTCCCGCGTAGACGTAGATTCTCCCGTACCCCCTCACGACAGGAGCGCTTATATCCTCCGCCTTTAGAGCCTCCCTTATGTTTCTCAGCAGTATTTTCTCGAACTTGTCTCGGGACCTGCCCTTGAGGGTCACCTCGCCGAGCCTAACTAAGATCACTTCCCTTGCTTGCTCGTGGACCATCTGATCCTACGAGTAAGCCATATTTCCACCGAAGGTAATAGGTGTTACGCGAGAAAGCATGGAGATTGTGCTGGGCGTGTGGGACTTTGTACTACTACTCGTAGGTGCCGTGGGGCTCGTGCTGCTTATCGTGATAGTGGCGCTTGAGTACCACTACTGGCGTACTCGCAGGCGATTGAAAGCTATAATTGCCCCCGCGCGGCGCTGAACGCATTGTGCTCAGCGAGGAGATCTTCGAGCAAATACGCGAGGAGGCTAAGAAGCACTACAGGCACCAGCACCACGACCTCTCGCACGCGGAGAGAGTGTGCAAGCTAGCGCTTAGGATAGCTCGAGAGCTCGGCGAGTCCGTGGATCTCGATGTGCTCAAGGCCGCTGCGCTGCTGCACGACGTGGCGAGAGCTTACGAGGACGAGGGGCTAGTGGAGGATCACGCGAGGGAGGGGGCGAGGATTGCGCGNGAGATCCTGAGGAANGTGGGCTTCCCNGAGGAGAAGATNGAGAANGTTGCTTACTGCATCGAGGTNCACAGGTTCAGGGAGGGAGTTACCCNTGCGACNCTTGANGCNGNGATACTGCAAGACGCNGACAGGCTGGACATGCTNGGGGCAGTCGGCATAGCCAGGGTGTTTGCGCGCGCTGGTTGGTCGAACACNCCCCTGCACGACCCGCAAATCCCTCCNAANCCGCGCTATGACGGTAGGTCTGCCACAGTGGTAAACCACTTCTACGAGAAGCTGCTGAGGATCAAGGGCACTATCCGCACGGAACCTGCGAGGAGAATAGCTGAGGAGAGGCATAGGTTCATGGAGCTTTTCCTCGAGCGCTTCCTTGGAGAGTGGGAAGGAGAGCTATGAGACGAGTGCCNCGCAGAGAGCGCTCAGAAGCGACGGCCCAAAACATCCAGGCGTTCTTTTCGGGTTCAATTCATCACAGCGCGTAATTTTTGTCCGATGTAAGGCGGTTAAAGTTTTGCGGCACGTGCCTGCCGTCATGCACGCACAAAATCTTTAACTCCCCCTCCGCTTTCCTTGGAATGAGGCCGCGGTGGTGTAGCCTTTGGAAGCACGCCGGCCTGTGGAGCCGGTGGTCCCGGGTTCGAATCCCGGCCGCGGCCCCATTGGTGCGCACGTGGCCCACCCCCTCCCTACTGTGCTCTTTTACGCGCTAGCTTTTTATCGCGGCACGCTCTTCAGGGAGGCTGAGGAGGGCTGTGTTAACGCGGAATGATATTGAGAAGAAAGTGCGTGCGATGTTCAAGAGCTTTGATACGCTCGATGTTCAGCTCGAGGAAGGTAAGGTGAGGATTAGCATGAGCGGCGTGGGGGAGTCACCCAGCGAGCTTTTAGCTAAGTTGGGCGACCTGGTTTCCGCGCTGAGTAAAGTCGAGGGCTTGAATAACATCGATGTTATCGTCAGCATGGAGGGCAGCGCGTATGGAGTAGAGGTGGAGATCTACTAGCGCTCGCACAGCCCCCAAATGGAGAACAGCGCCGCGGGTCTAAGAAGCATTCAGCTCTCTCATTATGATTGCCCAGAGCTTGGCTGCTAGCGCCGAGGTTATCCCTCCTAGGTCGAGGAGTGGGTTTACCTCGACTATGTCTATGCCTACTATATCCTTCCCTCCTCTCTCTATCACAGCTTTTAACGCGGACACAAGCGACTCGGGCTCCTCCCCGAGAGGTTCNGGCGTCCCTACACCGGGGGCATAGGCGGGGTCTACGTGGTCAATGTCTATAGACACGTAGGTCTTGTAGCCTCTTCTAAGCGAGCTCACGAGCTCCTCGATGGATTTTACGATTACCACTCTGTCGCTGGAAGAGGCGAAGGCCCACTCCTCCTTCGAGAAAGCTCTGGGTCTAAAGTAAACTATGTGTAGCTGGTAGTTTTCCTCTACAAGTCTCCGCATCACTGTGGCGTGAGAGTATCTGCAGCGCACTGGGTATTCGTCCCTGAGATCCAGGTGTGCGTCGAAGACCACAAGCTGTACTCTCCCATAGACCTCGGCTGCAGCACTCACTACAGGGTATGTGACGAAGTGATCTCCACCGCACACCGCAAGTACTTGACCACAGGCGAAAACTTCGCGGGCGAGACTCCCAAGAAGCTCGGTGAGCACTCTGTAGTCGACTACAAGGGGTATGTCGCCTGCGTCGTAAAAGCTCGCCTCCTCCGAGTCCATTCCCGAGGTCGGGTCATACGTTTCGAGCTCCATTGAAGCCTCTCTAACCCTCCTAGGAGCTAGCCTCTGACCGGGAACCCCTGAGGATGTGGAATCGAAAGGTACTCCGAGGAATATCGCCTTGCAGCTCTCAGGTGAGCTCTCTCTTCCGAAGAGGGCTGGGCGTACCTCCTGGGTGTATGCTCTGAGCAGCGGAAACCGCTCCCCGCTCATGCGCTGCGCTTGACGAGAAGATTATTAAAAGATGTTGCGCGCTGCGAGTAAGAGAATATTTTTAGCATGCCTGCGAGGTAGCTAATGTATGCGGCTCGCCTACGTGCTTATAAACTGCGATATAGGCAAGGAGACCGCGGTTCTAGAGGAGCTTAGACGCACCCAAGGAGTAGTGGAAGCACACCTCCTCTACGGAGTTTACGACGTTATCGCAAAGGTTGTAGGGAGCTCGGACGAGGAGCTGCGCACAATAGTCGTCGAGAGGATCAGGAAGATACCCGGTGTGAGGCATACGCTCACAATGCCCGTGGTCGACTAGCAGCTGTACGCGGTGGTCCTGCCGCAAGGTTTAAAAATCTTTCTTTAACCCCCCGTCTGCCGCATGGTCATCATCCTTCATAGGCTGGTTATGCGCGTGTGCGCGCGTGAGATGCGAGAAGTGCGGTAGCTTCCTTGTAGTGGACCGGGGCGCCTATGTGTGCCCAGTCTGCGGCACTGTTCACAGCACTGTCTTTGACTTTGAAGTGAACGATGCACGCTTGAGCGAAGCGAGGCTGGACAGCGCTGTGCAGGGTAGCGTCGTGGCTAGCCCTAGGCAGCTCAGGATGTTGCAGGTGAGGGTGAGCTACGGAGCCAGGGAGCAGGCAGTCCTCAGGGCTAGGAGGCTCTTGTCCCTCTTGAAGCCGGTGCTGGGCCTGAGCGAGAGGGAGTGCAGCGTGGTTCTTGGAGACTTCCTCCGCTATGCTGTAATCGCTGCTCGGAGAGGGTTGAGAGTACGCAGAGCAGCTCTACTCCTGGCGCTGGCATACTTGGAAAGTAGGGAAAAGCTCTCCAAGGTCAACTTGAGGGCTCTGGTGAGGGAGCTGAGGGGGAGGGGTGTCAGGGTGAGGGTGGGCGACGTGCTGAGGGCCCTGGACTTCCTAAGGAGGGAGGGTGCTGTCGCTGAGAGCTGGGAGGAGCTCCTCAGGGTCTACGCGGGCTTCTACGCCCAGGCCTCGGGCCTCAGCGCCGAGAGGGTGCTGGAGAGGGCCCTGGAGCTCCTCTCGCGCACCAGGCAGCACCTGACGGGGAGGAGTAGGAGGAACGTGGCCGCGGCAGTGGTATACGTGGCTGGCGAGCTCGAAGGAGCCAGGGTGCCCCTGGCAAGGTACGCCAGGGCGACAGGAGTCCCCGTATCATCCCTGAAGACTAACGTTGACCTTGTGCGATCCCTCTTCCTTGAAGAACTCGAGTAGAAGTTTCCTCACGATACCGCGGAACAGGGAGGAACAAGGGACAAGGCTGAGGAACCCCTTCCAGTTGCCATAGACAACCCACCCCCCGTCAGGGCATAGGAGGATCGCGGGCATTGACAGCAGGTCTTCCTCCCCCCTAACTACCACCATGACCTGTTCTTCTTTCTCACAAGCTGATATCGCGCGCTTCAAAGTTTCTATGCAGTTTCCAGAGATTGTTGAAGGAGGGTTATCACACTCCAGGATTACGCTGGGGTTTGCTGGATCCCACTTGAAGGCAGACCTCCTGCTCCTAAAGTCTACAACCGATACATCCCAGCGGTAGTACAGGGAGAAGTTCTTGCTCACTTCGTCGCCCACAACTATGAGCGGCCGAGAGTCACCTATGAGAGTCCTTGCAATCCTCAAAGACTCGGGTGGCTCCTCGAATACCAGGAATCCCCAAGAGTAAGACAACATTTCTCTTGCACGATACGAGTNCACCAACTGGTAGCTCTTCACTCCAAGCTCCCCCCGCTCATGCGCTACACAGGAGTGCGTGCGTAATAGGCTTGCCGCCTACACGACCCTTGGAGGGCTTTCATGCTGTCTAGCTGGAAAAACTTAAAGCCCCGAGAAGACTTATTCCTGCATGCGCGGCCGTAGTCTAGCCTGGTAGGATGGCGGCCTTCCACGCCGCAGATCCCGGGTTCGAATCCCGGCGGCCGCACCACGTTCTCTCCTTTTCTCTGTGCAGAGGCTGTTTACAGAGATGTTTTTAGCGAGGAGGCTAAGCGCGCGAGCGTTAGATAGGGCGTATGCGTGAGCGAGGCGAAGAAGCTGGTAGCCCGGCGGGGATTCGAACCCCGGATCTGCGGGGCCAGAGCCCGCCATGCTTGGCCGCTACACCACCGGGCTTCATTGGGTTCATTAATAAATAGGGTTTTAAAGGTTTACGCGGGGGTGTCCTCTCTCGTACTGCTCACGCGATGTAGTCCGTGGTTCTGTGCGCAGCGCTTTTAAACCGTTGACCGGTTGTCCTGAGGGATTCGCTTGAGAGTGCGTAGTCTCAAGGGGCTTGCGGTGTATCTCGTGAACAAGGATGAGGAGGTGGCGCTGCTCGACCTGCGGGTAGCTGGGCTGGAGCCCGTGCGCCCGAGGGGCGACTATACTCACTACTTTAAGCAGCTTTATGAAGCCCTGCAGGAGATGGTTCGCCCGGGCAGTGGTGAGAGACTGCGCGAGCTTGTCCTGAGGCTCAGGCAATCGCCGCGCGACCGCCGCGAGGGCCCTCTCCTCCTAGCACTCGTTCTGGCGAGTGGGAAGAGGGTATTGAGCGTTGCTCTCGGCTCTGCGGCATCCGGCGCCTTATTCACCATAGATGACAGGCTGAGAAGCGCCGGCTGGCAGAGGCTATTCTTCGTGGAGGTTAAACCGGCTACGCGCCGCGTGCATACCGCCCGCTAGTACGCAGAGGAAACCTTAAATCCCGCTTTTGTGCTAAGAGGGGTGGCGGGGGTGCCCGAGCTAGGTCAAAGGGGGCGGACTGAGGCCGCAGGAGCGTCAGATCTCCGCTGGCGTTGGCCTGCCCGGGTTCGAATCCCGGCCCCCGCACCACGCCCGCCTTCTTGCGTGACGCTACTATGGAGAGGTACAGCTTCACTCCGCGTAGAGGGGTTGTGATCACCCCGAAGACTGCGGAGCTTCTTCTCACAAGCCAGGGCTGCCTCGAGATCCCTGTGAACTTTGGTCTCGAAACGATCACGGCGTGCGTTCACCCCTCGCGTTCAGTGCTTCTACTCGCGCATGGGAAGGCTGAGGTTGCGGCCGAGGCATTGGCGCGACTGGTGAAGTCGGACAAACTCCTCTACGCTGGTCCTGAGGGAGCTTACTTCCTAGAGGTGAGGGCGCGGAGCTACTACAAGCTCCGCTACTTAGGCGAGAAAGTGGCACCTACGCTCGAGATCAACGGCATTCACATGCACAATATAGTGGGGACGGATCCCATCAGCGATGCAAGAAGGAAGGTCGAGCTGGCCGGGGTGAGAAGGGGGGCACGCGTGCTCGATGTGTGCACTGGGCTCGGCTACACAGCCTGCCAGAGCCTCCTACGCGGCGCAGGTGTGGTGACTATAGAGAAGGACGAGAACGTTCTCTGGATCGCTGAGCACAACCCCTTCTCATCTCTTCTTGAAAGGGCTGAGATCATCCTCGGTGATGCTTTTGAGGTGCTAGACCAGCTAGAGAGTGAGTACTTCGACAGCGTCGTACACGACCCACCGACACTTTCGCTCGCCGGCGAGCTCTACAGCCTCAAGTTCTACCTCAAGCTGCACAGAGTGATGAAGAAAGGTGCCCGTATCTTCCACTACACAGGCGCCCCCGGTAGGCACAGAGGCTTAAATCTCGCGAAGGGCGTTGCCCAGAGGCTCCGCAGGGCAGGTTTTTCTGTGGAAAAAGTGATCGAGGGGTACGGCGTAGTCGCGGTCAAGAACTAGGTTCCGCGGTCGGTCCGGCAAATGCCTTCCTGTCACCACTCCATGTAACTCTGATTCTTCATCCCAACTTAAGGGCGTCTGCTAAGGCTCTTATTACTCTTTTGGCGGGCCGGCCGGGATTTGAACCCGGGTCCTACGGGTTAAAAGCATCGACAGGGCCTCAGGGACCCGCCGCCGCTCTACCGGGCTGAGCTACCGGCCCTCTGGTCTCCTTCTCTTGCCCCTCAATATATGAAGTTTCCGCTCGCGTGATGCCCCTCTCGATGAGTACTTTCAAAGTATCCACGAGCGAGCTCAGAGGGATCCTAATCTGCTCCCTTGTGTCTCTGAACCTTATTGTCACCGTGTCGTCGACGAGTGTTTGTCCATCGATAGTCACGCAGTAGGGCACACCGATCTCGTCTGCCTTAGCGTAGCGCTTACCGATGCTGCCGTCATCATCGTAGTAGGCCCTGAAGTATACTCGGAGGAGCCTGTACACCTCGAGTGCTTTCACATCCAGTCCATCGCGCTTGACCAGGGGGAAAACAGCTACCTTGAATGGCGCGATTTCCGGTTTCAGCTTGAGGTACACTCTTGAGCCCTCGACTGTGTAAGCCTCGGTAAGCACGGCGAGAATGATNCTCTCGAGCCCGAAGGAGGGCTCTATCACGTGGGGTATTACNTTCTCTCCATCATCTACTATGTGAAGGGACTCGCCGCTGAACTCCTGGTGGCGCCTGAGGTCGTAGTCGGACCGGTTGGCTATGCCTACGATCTCTTTCCAGCCCATGAAGGGGAAGTAGTACTCGATGTCGAATGTTTGGACCGCATAGTGCGCAAGTTCATTCCTCATATGCTCCCTGACTCTCAGATGCTCGCGCCCAAGACCTATGCTCCACAGCCATCTCAGGCTCTCCCCGATCCAGTATGCATGCCATGCTGTCGTGATAAGGCCCTCTTCGAAAGCCTCGCCCAGGGTGATCTCCCGGGCCTTCTGCAGGCCGTGCTCCTGGTCCTCCGCGGAGAGAAGGTTCAACCTGAGCCCCTTCACCTCCTCGAAGTAGGGGCAGGAGTTAAGCTTGCGGGGGTTAACGAAGTACTCGATCTCCATCTGCGTGAACTCGCGCAGTCTGAAGAGGAAGCCTCTGGGTGAGATCTCGTTGCGGAAGGCCTTGCCGTACTGAGCTATGCCGAAGGGGAGTGTTGCGCCCATTGCGAAGACCACGTTCTTGAAGTTTGTAAAAATCAGCTGCGCTGTCTCGGGCCGCAGGTAAGTGACTAGTGGTTGTTCCCGTCGGGGACCCACCGTTGTTGTAAACATTAAGTTGAAGGGTCTGGGGTCCGCGAGTTCACCCCCGCATGCTGGGCACCTAACACCGTTCTCCTCGATAGCACTCTTTATGCCCTCAGCTGAAAGGTTAGTTACGCTAATGCCAAGCTCCTCTAGGAGAGTATCCGCCCTGTACTCAGCACCGCACTTCTTGCAGCTAACCAAGAAGTCTATGAAGCTCTCGACATGCCCGCTGGCCTCCCACGTCCTTGGATGCGTGATTATGCTGCCATCGAGACCATAGACGTCGCTTCTCTGCTCGACAAACCACCTCCACCAGCTGTTGAGTATGTTTCTCTCCAGCTCTACCCCGAGTGGACCATAGTCGTAGAAGCCGCTGAGGCCGCCGTAAAGGCGCCCGGACTGGAAGAAGAAACCGCGGCGCGTACAGAGATCCGCTATCTCTTCCAGTGTAACCCTCTTGGGAGGAGTCTGACTGGCCATTATCACGCAGCACCCGGAAGTCTCGCTACCCTCTTCACATACACAATGTTTAAAAACATGACGCGCCTGCTCGGTTTTTAGACGTGTTCACCGGGTTGCGGTTTATGCCGCGGAAGGTAAATGTTCTGAATCATGAGCTGGTACCGAAGCATATACTGCTGTCACGAGAAGAGGCGAAGAAGATACTAAGGAGACTGGGTCTGCGGAAGAGCGAGTTACCGTGGATATACACCACAGACCCTGTTGCCAGGGCGCTGAACGCCAAGCCTGGGGATGTGATAATGATTATTAGGAAAAGCCCCACAGCGGGCGAAGCCGTGGCCTTCAGGGTGGTCGTGAAGGGGTGATGGGATGCTTCAGGAGGCCGCTCAGGCTGAGCTATCCCGCGAGGACCTATGGGAGCTTGTCAGGGCGTTTGTCAAGGAGTTTGGCCTAGTCAGGCAGCACATAGACTCGTTCAATGCCTTCCTGGAGCGTGGTCTGCAGGAGATCGTGGACGAGGTAGGCGGGGTAAAGATAGAAGCACATGGGGTAGAGGTGAAGTTCGGGAGACTGGAGGTTGGCGATCCCGTTTTCAAAGAGGCTGATGGGTCGGAGGTAAGCCTAACCCCGATGATAGCCAGGCTTCGCAACATAACCTACGCGGCACCCTTATACCTCCACGTGACAGTGTACGTTGACGGCGAGGAGAGGCGCCGCGAGAGAGTATTCATAGGCATGCTCCCGATAATGGTGAGGAGCAGCAAGTGCATACTATCTCGAGTGAACTCTGATGAGGAGCTTATCAGGCTTGGCGAGGACCCCTATGACCCCGGCGGCTACTTCATCATCAACGGCTCTGAGCGTGTCATCGTGATGCAGGAGGACCTATCCGTGAACAGGGTTCTCGTGGACTACGGTGGCGAGAGCAGCTCCGTGACTCACACAGCCAAGGTTTTCTCAGTAGCTGCTGGGTACAGAGTCCCTGTTCGCCTGGAGAGAACCAAGGACGGGATGCTCTACGTGTCTTTCCCCGCGTGCCCCGCGAGGATACCCGTGGTGGTGCTGATGCGTGCGCTAGGCCTCAAGAGCGATAGAGAGATAGTGATGGCCGTCAGCGCCCACCCAAGGGTTCAGCAGGAGTTCCTTCCCGTGCTTATTGAGCAGTCGAAGATCGCCAGGACTCAGGAGGAGGCTCTTGACTATATAGGTTCCAGAGTGTCCCCCGGGCAGCCTAAGAACGTCAGGCTCGAGCGAGCACAGCAAGTGCTGGACGAGAACTTCCTGCCCCACGTGGGCAGGACACCCTCAGCGAGGCTAGCCAAGGCCTATTTTGTCGGTCAGATGGTCTCCCGCCTGCTCGAGCTCAAGCTTGGCATGAGGTCGCCCGATGACAAGGATCACCTGGCCAACAAGAGGATAAGGCATGCAGGCGAGCTACTCTCGATAGTCTTCCGCCAGGCGTTCAGGCAGCTTGTGGAAGGAGATGGCATACTCGCTCGAGAGGCACATGACGAAGGAGAGAGAAGTTCACGTAGTCAGCGTGGTGCGGCCCGACATAATCACGGATAAGCTCAGGCACGCGCTGGCGACCGGCAACTGGCCGGGAGGCCGCACAGGCGTCAGCCAGATACTCGACCGAACCAACTACCTGGCTACCCTTTCCCACCTCAGGAGGGTGGTCTCCCCGCTCTCCCGAACCCAGCCCCACTTCGAGGCTCGCGAGCTCCACGGCACCCAGTGGGGTAGGCTGTGCCCAGTGGAATCCCCCGAGGGCCAGAACTGCGGGCTCGTGAAGAACCTCGCTCTGCTGGCCACCCTCTCCAACGGGTACAGCGAGGAGGAGGTCTACAACTTGCTTGTGGGTAAGCTGGGAGTGGTGCCACTTGAGAGGGCAAGCGGCCACGTGCTCCAGGGTGCGAGAGTTTTCCTGAATGGGAGGCTGATAGGCTACGTTGAGGACGGTATGCAGCTGGCGAGAACTATCCGCACGCTAAGAAGGCAGGGAAGGATACACCACGAGGTGAACGTCGCCTACTACGATCTGGGCGAGGTGAAGGAGGTGTATGTCAACTGCGATGCGGGTCGCCTCAGGCGGCCACTCATAATCGTCGAAGGCGGTAAGCCGAAGCTGACGCGCATGCACATCGAGCTCCTCAGGAGGGGTGAGTGGACCTGGTCAGATCTCGTCGCCAATGGGATAATCGAATACCTCGATGCCGAGGAGGAAGAGAACGCGTACATAGCCGAGGATATTTCCAAGGTAACACCAGAACACACGCATGCAGAGATTGTACCTGCAGCAATTCTCGGCGTGATAGCGATGACGATACCCTTCATCGAGTACAACCAGTCCCCGAGGAACTCTTACCAAGCCGCGATGGCCAAGCAGTCTCTTGGTATACCCACTCTCAACTACCGCCTGCGCATGGACCCACGAGCCCACGTGATGTACTACCCCCAGAAGCCCCTTGTGAAGACAAAGATCTACGACCTACTGCCCCTAGACGACCTACCCTATGGTACGAATATGATAGTTGCCGTCCTCACGAGCGGAGGCTACAACATACAGGACGCTGTTGTCATCAACAAGGCCGCTGTAGAGAGGGGCATGGCTAGATCTGTCTTCATGAGAACCTACGAGGCTGAGGAGAGGAAGTACCCCGGAGGGCTCGAGGACAGACTGGAGAAACCTTCACCGGAGCAGGAGCTCCTGGATCTCAAGCCGCCGGAAGCCTACTCCGCGCTTGACCCCCTCGATGGCATCGCATATGTGGAGTCCGAGCTCAAGGGCGGGCAGGTTGTGATCGGCAGGACAAGCCCGCCAAGGTTCTACACAAGCTCCCTGGAACCCCGGGTTACCACGCGGCGTAAGGATACTTCTGTCGTCCTACGCCACGGCGAGAAGGGGATTGTGGATAGGGTTCTCGTAATGGAGAGCCCGGATGGCGAGAGGCTCGTGAAGGTGAGAGTGAGGGACCTCAGGCCTACTGAGATCGGGGATAAGTTTGCCTCAAGGCACGGTCAGAAGGGTGTTGTTGGGCTTCTCGTACCCCAGGAGGATATGCCCTTCACCGAAGACGGCATAGTTCCCGACCTTATAATCAACCCGCACGCTATACCCTCAAGGATGACCGTAGGGCAGCTGCTCGAGGCGATAACGGGCAAAGCGGCTGCTATCTCAGGGAAGAGGATAGATGCCACAGCTTTTGAGCCTCCCTCTCTCGACGAGATACGCGAGATACTAATGATGTACGGCTTTAGGAGCGACGGGAAGGAGGTTCTGTACAACGGCATCACGGGGGAGAAGCTGGAAGCCGAGATCTTCATAGGGGTTGTGTTCTACGAGAAGCTCCACCACCTGGTAGCGGATAAAATGCACGTCAGGGCAAGAGGCAGGGTACAGATTCTCACGCGCCAGCCGACGGAGGGCAGAGCGAGGGAGGGAGGGCTAAGGTTCGGAGAGATGGAAAAGGACTGTCTAGTGGGCCACGGCGCAGCAATGCTGCTGAGGGAGCGCCTCGTGGACAGCTCCGACAAGACGACGATCTGGGTCTGCGAGAACTGCGGGTACGTGGGCTGGTTCGACGCCAGGAGGAATGCGCCCGTGTGCCCTGTCTGCGGCGACAAGGGTAAGCTGAGCCCGGTAGAGGTCTCCTACGCCTTCAAGCTACTGCTGCAGGAGCTAACAGGCTTGGGGATCTCTGTCAAGCTCAAGCTGAGCGACAAGGTCTCCCCCGGAGTCAGGTGATCGCAGATGGTGCAGTACAAGGTAATCTCCGGGATTAAGTTCGGCATACTCTCCCCTGACACGATCAGGAAGCTTGCTGTGATGCGCATCGAGACCTCCGAGCTCTACGATGAGCAGGGGTTCCCTGTCCCTGGCGGCCTTATGGACAGGAAGCTGGGCTCGATCGAGCCCGGCGCCGTGTGCCAGACATGCGGCAACAGGGCTGCCACCTGCCCGGGCCACTTCGGCTACATAGACCTCGCCAGACCGGTGATACACCCTGAGTTTGCCCCCTACATAGCAAACCTGCTGAAGGCTACGTGTAGGAACTGCGGTCGGGTGAAGCTACCACCAGAGAAGATCGAAAAGATAGCCAGCAGGATGGAGAAGCTGGCTAAGCGGTGGCCGGCTCTAAAGAAGAAGTATGTGCAGATGGTCATTAGAGAGGCTGCCAAGCAGTCTGTCTGCCCGCACTGCAAAACCTCCCAGTACAAGATAAGGCTCGAGAAGCCCTACACGTTCTACGAGCAGAGAGAGGTAGGAGTCGTAAAGTTAACACCGCTGGAGATCAGAGAGAGGCTGGAGCGAATTCCGGACTCCGACCTCCTCCTCCTGGGTCTAGATCCCAAGGAGAGCAGGCCGGAGTGGATGGTTCTCACTGTCCTCCCCGTCGTCCCACCCGCCGTCAGGCCCTCGATTACCCTAGAGTCAGGCGAGAGATCCGAGGACGACCTAACCCACAAGCTTGTCGATATACTCAGGGCAAACCAGAGGCTGAAGGAAAACATAGAGGCGGGATCTCCCTCCCTGGTGATAGAGGATCTCTGGAACCTGCTGCAGTACCATGTGGCAACATACTTCGACAACGAGCTACCAGGCATTGCCGCCGCTAGGCACCGGTCGGGTAGGCCTCTCAGAACCCTGGCCCAGAGGCTTAAGGGTAAAGAGGGTAGGTTCAGGGGAAGCCTCGCGGGCAAGAGAGTGGACTTCTCCGCACGCACAGTGATCTCGCCCGACCCGAACTTGAGCATAAACGAGGTTGGTGTGCCTGTGGAGATAGCTAAGGTTCTCACAGTGCCGGAGAAGGTGACGCCGTGGAACATAGAGAAGCTCAAGCAGCTGGTTCGTAACGGACCTGATGTCTGGCCGGGTGCTAACTACATTATCAAGCCAGACGGAGCGAGGGTCGACCTGAGGTACGTGAAGCATCTCGACGAGGTTGCGGAGACCTTGAGACCGGGATATGTGGTCGAGAGACATCTGATGGACGGGGACATAGTCCTGTTCAACAGGCAGCCCTCGCTGCACAGGATGTCCATCATGGCCCATGTAGTTAAGGTCCTCCCCTACAAGACCTTCAGGCTCAACCTGCTCGTGACAATCCCGTACAACGCGGACTTCGACGGTGACGAGATGAACCTTCACGCTCCGCAGTCGGAGGAGGCCCAGGCGGAGGCCAGGACGCTTATGTTGGTCCAGGAGCACATCATGACGCCCAGGTACGGTGCACCTATAATTGGCGGTCTCCACGACTACATCACAGGCGCTTACCTCCTGACGAGGAAGGATACTATCTTCGACAAGAGCTCCACGGCCCAGCTGCTCTACGCAGCCAGTTACTCCGGCCCCCTACCGGAGCCAGCTATTCTCAAGCCCGGCCCCTATTGGACGGGGAAGCAGCTGGTGAGCGTGTTCCTACCCAAGGACATGGACTTTGTCGGCAAGGCGGCGGTCGCCCCAGCGGGTGGGAAGTGTGACGAGGAGTATTGCGAGAACGACGGCTACATACTGGTCAAGAAGGGAAAGCTGCTGCTGGGGGTACTGGACAAGAACGCTGTGGGTGCTGAGAAGCACGGCACGCTACTGCACGAGCTCGTGGTGGTATACGGTGTGGAAAAGGGTAGGGAGATAATGGACACCCTATTCAAGGTCTTCCTGGTGTATCTCGACGTGCATGGCTTCACAATGGGCATAGACAGCGTCCAGGTACCGGAGGAGGCAAGGCGGGATATTCTTGAGATAATCAAGGAGGCTAAGAAGAAGGTTGAAGAGCTAATAGCCGCGTATGCGCGCGGGGAGCTCACGCCCATGCCTGGCAAAACNAGGAAGGAAACCCTGGAGGACCTGATAATGAGCGTCCTGGCGGACGCTAGGACTAAAGCAGGCGAGGTTGCCGGGAAGTACCTCGGAATGTTCAACCACGCAGTTATAATGGCCAGGACGGGCGCTAGAGGCAGCATGCTGAACCTCACCCCAGATGGCCTCACTCGTGGGTCAGCAGTCCATAAGGGGCAAGCGCATCGAGAGAGGGTACACGGGCAGACCCCTGCCCCACTTCAAGCCCAACGACCTATCGCCCGANGCCCGGGGCTTCGTAGCCAGTAGCTTCTCTACAGGGCTTTCGCCCACGGAGTTCTTCTTCCATGCAGTCTCGGGTCGCGAGGGTCTGGTTGACACGGCAGTGAGAACTGCACAGAGCGGTTACATGTACCGGCGGCTCCAGAATGCTTTACAGGACTTTTACGTAGCGTATGATGGCACCGTGAGGAACAGCGAGGGCATAGTTATACAGTTCCGCTACGGGGAGGACGGCGTTGACCCTACCCGCAGCGACCATGGCAAGCCGGTGAACGTGGAGAAGATCGTGAAGAGGATTGTCGCTCTAAGAGGAGTTGGGTGATAGGCATGGGAGAGCTGCAGCCGATATCCCCTGAGGAACTCTGGAGCGAGATCGAGAAGTACCACGATACGCTCCCCGAATCCCTCAGGAAGGAGCTCTTCAGCAAGATCCTGGAGTACAGGCTGACAAGAGAGGAAGCACAGGCGGTTATCAACGAAGCTGTGAAGCGCTACCTCTCGAGCCTCGTGAACCCCGGGGAGGCTGTTGGCACGGTGGCAGCTCAGTCGATCGGGGAGCCAGCAACGCAGATGACCCTGAGGACCTTCCACTTTGCAGGAGTTAGAGAGCTGAACGTCACGTTGGGACTACCCCGACTCATAGAGATCGTTGACCTGCGGCGTGAGCCATCAACACCGATGATGGAAATACACTTAGAGCCGGAGATAGCCAAGGACGAGGAGGCGGCTCTGCGTATTGCGAGAGAGATAGAGCTCACCACGGTCGAAAATCTCTGCAAGTCTGCTACGATCGACTACTACGAGTCGGCCGTAATTCTGGAACTCGACCCCGAGATGATGGAGAACAGAGGTGTCTCCTTGGACGACCTCAAGGAGGCCCTCAATAAGGTGAAGGGGAAGAAGGGCTCTGTAGAGGTCTCCGAGGACGGAAGCACGGTGATTATCAGGCTCAACACGGATGATGTCATAAAGCTGCGGCGCGCCTACGAGAGGATCCTGAACCAGAGGGTGAAGGGGCTCAAAGGGGTTAGGCACGCGATAGTGAAGCCCGTTCGCGACGAAAGGGGGGAGCTCATAGAGTACGTAATTCTCACGGAAGGCAGTAACTTCCAAGGAGTTCTCTCGATACCCGGAGTTGACCCCACCAGGACACGGACAAACAATATACAGGAGATCTACGAGGTGCTCGGGATAGAGGCTGCCAGAGCCGCCATCATCGAGGAAATCAAGAAGGTTCTGGACGAGCACGGCCTCGACGTGGACTATAGGCACATAATGCTGGTCGCCGACGCTATGACCTACACCGGAAAGGTCAGGCAGGTAGGCAGGCACGGTGTTGCAGGCGAGAAGGAGAGTGTGCTTGCAAGAGCGAGCTTCGAGGTCACAGTTAAGAACCTCGTGGAAGCCGCGCTCTTTGGAGAGGAGGACCCACTGCGCGGAGTGATAGAAAACATTATAATAGGCAGCAGGCCAATCCCGCTAGGTACAGGCTCCGTCAAGCTTAAACTACGCATGGCAAGCAGTGCGCCGAAGAAGGGTGGTGAGTGATGTCTGTGGATATAGTGAGAGAGATACAGACTGCTATCAGGACAGGTAAGGTGGTGCTAGGCTACAGGAGGACGCTCAGGGAGCTTGTTAACGACAGAGCAAAGCTTGTAATAGTAGCGAAGAACGCCCCCAGCAACATAGTCGAGGAGTTGAAGTACTATGCCTCCATCTCTCGAACGCCGATCCTCGTCTTCGAGGGGTCGAGCAGGGAGCTGGGAGCAGCCTGCCGGAAACCCTTCACGGTATCCGCCCTAGCTGTGCTTGATCCAGGAGAGAGCAATATTCTGCGCATGATCCAGGGAGGGAGATGAAGCCCGGAGGTATCAAGCTGACGGACGAGGAGCTCCAGCTAATGAGGATCTTTGAAGAAATCACGCAGGTTGTGCCAAGAGACTGTATCTACGATGAGCAGTTCAACAGGTACATATTCGTGGTCGGGAAAGGACAGGCCTCATTGGCTGTCGGGAAGAACGGCGCGAAAGTGCGTCTGCTTAAAGGCGTGTTGAAGAGAGAAGTGGAAGTGGTCGAGGAAGGGGAGAGCGTGGAGGAGCTCGTGAAAAACGCTCTATTCCCCGCTAAGGTCGCAGAGATAGTTGTCCACGGCAGCGACTACCACAAGGTTGTGATCGCCAAGGTAAGCAGGGAATCCGTAGCTTTTGCTATCGGCAGGAATGGTAGGAACGTGCACCGGGCGCGCCTTCTCCTTAGAAGGTACTTCAACATAGACGACGTCAGGGTTGTTCAGCGCGAGTAGGCGCGCAACCTATATAACCGGAAATCCGCGTGGGCTAGGGGGGTGTCTAGTTGCCGGGTAGCAAGTCGCCCAAGGGGATGTTTGCCGCGCGCAAGCTGGTGAAGAAGCGGAAGAAGTTCCGCTGGAGCGACCTAGAGTACAAGAGGAGAGTGCTGCAACTGAAGAAGAAGTACGACCCACTCGAAGGAGCGCCCATGGCCCGGGGGATTGTGATAGAGAAGGTGGGCATAGAGAGCAGGCAGCCTAACAGTGCTGTCAGGAAGTGCGTAAGGGTACAGCTGATTAAAAACGGCAAGGTTGTCACAGCCTTCCTGCCTGGCGACGGCGCGCTGCTCTTCGTGAACGAGCACGACGAGGTTGTGATAGAAGGCATAGGTGGCCCCGAGGGCAGAGCCTACGGCGACCTGCCCGGTGTGAGGTGGAAGGTCATAAAGGTCAATGGGGTCTCCCTGAAGGAGATTCTCAGGGGGAGGAAGAAGAAGCCGACAAGGTAGCTGAAGAAGAGAATAATGTTGATCCTAATCCCTAAATCAATCTCTAATAAGGTTTATATCAAAGCCAAGCTTTGCTACGTGTGCGGTGGTGCCATGGCGGTAGACCCCATGTCTCTTTTATTCTACGTGCTGCTCCTATACTTAGTCTTCCACCCACAGTTCCAGATGCGCGCGCTGCTGAGTGCTAGAATGAAGCTAATCCGGGAGATCGAGAGGAAGTACGGCTGGAGAGTCATCACGATGATCCACAGGCAGGAGAGGATGGGCTTCCTAGGCTTCCCCATCTACAGGTACATAGACATAGAGGACTCCGAGGCTGTTGTCAGAGCCATAAGAAGCACGCCACCCGGGCAGCCCATCGCCTTGATACTGCACACGCCAGGAGGGCTTGTGCTCGCTGCGTCGCAGATAGCTATGGCTCTCAAAAGGCACCAAGGCAAGAAGATCGTGATTATCCCGCACTACGCGATGAGCGGAGGCACGCTGATAGCCCTCGCAGCGGACGAGATCATAATGGATCCCAACGCCGTCCTAGGGCCTCTTGACCCCCAGTTACCGGTCGGGAACACAGTCTATCCGGCTCCCAGCCTCGTGAAGGTCGCGAAACTGAAGGGCGAGAACGCACGTGAAGAATTTCTCGTCCTGGCAGACGTTGCNGAGAAGGCGATAAACGAGGTTCAGAGCTTCATAGTCAACCTGCTAAGCGACAAGATGGGGGTTGAGATAGCGCGCGAGATTGCAAAGGCTCTGACAGAGGGCAAGTACACCCATGACTACCCGATCACCGTGGATGAGGCTAGGGAGCTGGGCTTGAACGTAAACACCAACGTCCCCCCAGAGGTCTACACGCTGATGCAGCTGTACCCTCAGGCGCTGCAGCAGAGACCCGGTGTAGAGTACCTGCCGAGACCCCCTGTGCCGTTCTACCCGACAAGGCAGGAGGAAAAATCCTGACAACAAAGCCCCTGTGGGAGGAGAGATAAGGTTTAAATTCTGCTTAGGGGAAGCGCGCAGAAGAGGTAAACGCGAATGCCCCGCTTGAGTGTTCTGGAGAAGAAAGGCGAGAAGCTAGTCCTCCTGCTAGAGGACGTAAACCCCGCTCTAGCCAACTCGATAAGGAGGGCTCTCATAGCTGAGGTGCCGACGCTGGCGGTAGACGAGGTCATAGTTGCCGAGAACACCTCCGTCCTCTGGGACGAGATGATCGCGCACAGGCTAGCTTTGATCCCCCTGAAGATGGACGACAAGACCTACGATGCTCTCCTAGACTGCTACGAGAGAGGTGAAGACTGCAGCGTGGTGTTCAGCCTGGACGAGGAAGCTGTCGAGAGGGCCAGGACTGTGCTGAGCGGTAGGCTGAGGTTCGAGGGCATCGAGGGTATAGCCGCGCCAGCGGAAGCCTTCTACGTGGAGCCTGTCTCGAAGAACATCCCAATACTCAAGCTGGCGAAAGGGCAGCGCATCTCTTTGACGGCGATCGCGAGAATGGGGACTGGGCGCGTGCATGCTAAGTGGCAGCCTGTCAGCGCTGTGGGTTACAAGTACAAACCTGTTATCAGGATTCTGAAGAACCCGGAGAGCGAGGAGGTGGCTACTAAGATCGTGGAGACCTGTCCCAGAAAGGTCTTCGGCTACAAGAACGGGTCTCTCGTGATCGTGAATCAACTCAGCTGCAACCTTTGCCGCGAGTGCGCCGAAGCGTTCCCAGAGTATATAGACGTCAGAGGTGACCCGCACACGATAATCATGAGCGTGGAGGGGCTGGGAACAATCCCTGTAGAGAAGGTGCTTCTCATAGCCTTAGACATTCTCGGCAAGAGGGTTGACGGTCTTGTCAAGAGAATCAAGGAAGAAGCCATAAAGGCGGAAGCGCGGCCAGCGTTGGGAGAAACTTTTTAACGCATTAGACCGAACGAGGCTGGAGTGTCATGAAGAGGACTGGTCCCACGAATATTCACCTGCGCCTGCTGATTAAGCAGCTGAAGCGAGCCAGCCGGCAGTATAAAGCCCCTGTGTGGCGGAGGGTTGCTGAGCTGCTAAGCCGCCCCAGAAGGCAGCGCATCGAGGTCAACCTGAGCAGGATCAACAGGTACTCCGCTGATGGAGATGTCGTAGTGGTTCCCGGGAAGGTCCTGGGCAGCGGAGAGCTTACTAAAAAGGTGACCGTGGCCGCGTGGAGGTTCAGCAAGTCAGCACTGAGAAAGATACGGGGGGTCGGAGAGGCCATCACGATAGAGGAACTCCTCCAGCGCAACCCCGAGGGGCGGGCGGTCAAAATAATTTCATAAAGGGGTGTGAGCTGTGAGCCGCGTGCTCGTGGTAGACGGTGAGGGCCACGTTGCTGGGAGGTTAGCGAGCGTGATTGCTAAGAAGCTGCTGATGGGGGAGAGTGTAATCGTGGTGAATGCGGAGAAGATCGTGGTCACGGGGAAGCCCAGGGCTGTCTTCGAGAAGTACTATAAGCGGTGGGCTGAGTGGAGGACCTACTACAACCCAGAGAAGAGGGGGCCCAAGTACCCCAGGATGCCGGATAGGCTGTTCAAGCGTATGGTTCGCGGCATGCTCCCGGACAAGCCCAAGGGAAGGGAGGCCCTGAGGAGGTTGAAAGTCTTCATAGGTGTGCCCAAGGAGTTCGCGGGGCACCCCAAGGTCAAAATCCAGGAAGCTCTCTTCACGAACTCCCACGTCTCCTACGTAACCCTGGGCGACCTGTGCAGGATGCTCTCCCAGAGAGCTTTCGGAGGTGAGGCTGGATGAGCGTAAGAATCGTTCTCGCCTCTGCCAGGAGGAAGACCGCTAGGGCGAGGGCTATCGTCAAGGAGGGTAGAGGCAGGGTCTTCGTTAACGGAGTGCCACTGGAGATTCTTGAGCCTGAGTTGGTCAGGCTGAAAATAATGGAGCCCATTCTCCTAGCCGGCAAGCTAGCGAGCCAAGTGGACATCTACGTGGAGACGAGTGGTGGTGGCATCATGGGGCAGGCCTCGGCAGCCAGGACGGCCATAGCCAGAGCCCTCGTCGAGTGGACTGGGAACGAGGAGCTAAGGAGGCTCTTCCTGGAGTACGACAGGCACCTGCTTGTCGAGGACCCGAGGCAGGCTGAACCCAAGAAGCCGCGCGGTAGGTCAGCGAGGGCTAAGAGACAGAAAAGCTACCGCTAGCGCGCTTCTTCTATGCTGGAGAATAGGATGATCCTGTCTATGACCTCGACGTGTGAAAGGAACATCCTCCTGCAGCAGTAACGCGTAATGCCCATTTCGTCCAGTACCTTTCCGGGGTCTTCTCCCTGCTGAACCCTCTGGGCGAACTCGTACCACTTATCGGCAATGAGGCTACCGCACGTGAAGCACCTGACAGGGATGATCATCGAGCCTTTCCCAGCTGCACGAGCAATAATAGCTTTTCGACGTTCGCGCGCGTGCACTGCGAAATAGCCTTATTTCTCGCCCGCGCGATCACCCACATGTGGAGTTGAAATGGAGCTTTCTCCTTGAGGTGCTAGCTCAGGCGCAGCACCCCTTCCTCCTGGCGGTGAGCCGTACTCAATTCGAGAGACTCCTCGAACTCACGCGTCACGCGGGCAGCTACAGGGCGGTGTCCATCAGGTGCTCAGCCACGAGTCTGGGCGGTATATGCAAGGATACCAGGGTTTTAGAGACCTTCGCAGACCGCTACCTGGCTCCTTTCTCGCCCCTTGTCACGAGATCTAAGGCGAGTAACCCACGGGAGCTCGCCGACACCTTGAATCTCGCTGCGCTCGAAGCGCTTCTTCCGTCACGAGAGTCCTCCTGCTTGCTAGCCCTAGCCGAGCTGCTCGACGAGCACCCAGCTAGGGACTGTTGCGCGCCCTTCGCGGAGGTCATCTTGAGGGGCTGCACGGCCGAGAAACTTAGGTGCCTGGTAGAGCTGGAGGCAGCCGCTGCGGAGAAATGCGAGGAGACAACCCTGATTTTCGTGTCTGAGCGCGAGTACGCATCCCACATTCTCGGCGAGAAGCTACCGCCCGCGGTTAGACTGCTAGTATACTGGGGACCCGCACCACCACCGCATCTCCTCCACCCGGTGAACTTTGTAGGTCCAGCAGAGCTAGCCAGGGGTTTCCGGGGAATAGCTCATGCTACGGTCAGTATCGGGGAAGGCTATGTTATGCTGCTAGCAGAGGAGTAAGCGGGCGGTAGAAGTGGTGGGCCCGCCGGGATTCGAACCCGGGACCCCCACCGCTCTGAATGCATTCCGCAAACGTCAGGGTGGTGCCATAGCCACTAGGCCACGGGCCCCAGAGAGAAGGGTCTATCCCTCTTTTAAGCTTTTTGCGGGAGGAGGTGAGTTTTCCGCAAGCTCGAGCAGCTTCCTTCGCGTGAGTGTTTGTGACTCTATCCTCGCGGCATGAATTAGTTCTCTTGCACCGCGCCTCTTTTTACTGCCGCCTCTCTCTTTCTAATGCATAGTCGCACGCTAGTACTCACCTTACCGTAACCGAAGAGCCGCGTCAAGAGACTTAGAGAATGCCGCGCGCCGCGCTGCACTGCAGCTCCCTTTTGCTCCCTGACCATAGTGCACGCGGCGGTGTGGGCTCCGCCACTCACCGCAGTACCAAAGACGGAGCTCCCTGCCTCGTTACTCCTAGACCATAGCTGCGTAGAGCTGAGTGAATGTGCGGAGTTGCTCTGGCTCAAAGTCGAGCAGCTGACTTCGCTACATCAGCTGAGACCGCCTGCTTTGCAGCGAAGCTGAGAACAGCCTTGGCGCGGGGCAGGCACCGTGCGCGAGTGGTATCCATCCTAGCATGCTGAGGAGCGTGTACCGCGAGAAGTTTAAAAGGGGGTGGAGGGGCAGGGCGTGAGGTGTCTGCTTGAGCGCGAGTGATCTAGGGATAGAGGTTGGTGAGCTACTGATACCGCTTGAAACGTACCTAGCCGCGGGTGTCAGGATAGGCACCAGGATGAAGAGCAAATTCATGGAGCCCTATATCTACAGCGTAAGGCCCGACGGCCTCTACCTCCTCGACGTGAAGAAAACAGATGAGAGGATCAGGATAGCTGCCAGGTTCATTGCCAGGTATCCTCCCGAAAAGATTGTTGTCGTGGCTGGTAGGCAGTACGCCCACCGCCCCGCTAGGAAGTTCTGCGGGCTCGTGGGGTGCAAGGCCGTCACCGGCAGGGTACCGCCGGGCATGTTCACCAATCCCGCGCTCCCGTACTTCACGGAAGCATCTCTGCTCCTGATTACGGATCCCAGGCTCGACGAGCAGGCGCTCAGGGAAGCTGGCGCTATGGGGATCCCTGTAGTGGCGCTCTGCGACACGGACTCCCCCACCAGCTACGTGGATCTGATCATCCCGACGAACAACAGGGGGAGGAAGGCGCTCGCGCTGGTCTTCTGGCTCCTAGCAAGAGAGGTTCTCAGGGCTAGAGGAGACCTGCCACCCGACGGGGAGCTGCCGGTGCCCCTACCAGAGTTCGAGGCACGAGTGCTTCTCACGGGAGAGGTGGTCTAGCGCTCGGCGCGCCGCACGCTAAGCCTTAAAAGTTCTTCCCAAGGTTTAGTTTTCGAGGGAACATGCGGAAGAGGTACCCGGCCCAAGCAGGCTACTTCTACCCNAGGAGCCGCGAGGAGCTCCTTGAGGCCCTGAGGAGAGCTTTTCTCCACGAGCTGGGGCCGGGCGAGCTGCCCCCGGTACCGCCGGATTACACAGGTCGAGTCATAGGTGCTGTAGTGCCGCATGCCGGGTACATATACTCGGGCCATGTCGCAGCCCACGCGTACCTAAGGCTTGCCAAGGCGGGTAAGCCTGAGGTCGTGGTGATCCTCGGGCCCAACCACCACGGCATAGGTGCGCCAGTGGCGATCGATGAAAACGAGGTGTGGTTGACACCCCTCGGCGAGGTTCAGGTAGACATTGAGGTGGCGAAGCTGCTCGCCTCGCGCGAGGAGCTTATCAGGTTCGATTTCTCCGCCCACCTCTACGAGCACTCGATCGAGGTCCAAGTGCCCTTCCTGCAGTTTGTCTTCGGCAACGACGTGAGGATAGTGCCCATCTCTATGCTACGGCAGGACTTCCGGGGTGCTTTGCGTGTAGCCAGCGCGATCGCGGAGACGATAAGCGAGCAGGGGCTGAAGGCCTACGTGCTGGCAAGCAGCGACATGAGCCACTACGTGCCAGCCGATGTGGCGAGGCGGAAGGACTTCATAGCCCTTAAGAAGGTGCAAGAGCTAGACGCGCAGGGCTTCTACGACGCTGTGATAGAGGAGGATATCTCCATCTGCGGCTATGGCCCAGTAATGGTTCTGGTGGGCGTCGCCAGGGAGCTGGGGTACACAAGGGTGGAGCTGCTCAAGTACGCGGACTCCGGCGACGTGACAGGGGACAAGAGCGAGGTGGTCGCCTATGCTTCTCTCTCGTTCGAGAAGCCCTAAGCCGGGGGCGCGCGCTGGCTGCGAAACACCTATTTCTGAGTATCGCGTTTCGGTGCCGCGTGCTGCATGAGCCTGGGGATCTCCACGCGCAAGGATGACCACATAGTGCTCTCTGTCAAGGAGGACGTAAGCGCGAGAGTGTCCACGCTTTTAGAGGACGTTATACTCGTCCACAACACCATACCTGCTTGCTCCCTGAACGAGGTGGATGTAAGTGCCATGTTCCTCGGAATGGAGGTCAAAGCCCCCGTGATGATCAGTGGGATGACAGGTGGCTCGCCGCTCGCGGAGAAGGTCAATGCCGCGCTAGCCACGGTGGCTCAGCGGCTAGGCATACCGCTCGGCGTGGGGAGCCAGCGGGCAGCGCTCGAGAACAAGAACCTCGCTAGGACATTCTCCGTTGTCCGCGAGGTCGCGCCCGATGTGCCTGTGGTAGCGAACATCGGTGCGAGCCAGGTTGTGCGGGGACTAAGCGAAGCTCAGGTGCTGGAGCTCGTGGATATGGTTGACGCCGATGCTCTAGCTGTACACCTGAACCCGCTCCAGGAAGCTCTCCAGCCGGAGGGTGAACCGCTGGCGCGGGGCTTCCTCGAAAAGCTCCGCGACCTCGTGAAGATGTCCCCTGTCCCCGTGATACTCAAGCAGACGGGAGAGGGCTTCTCCAAGGAGGCGGCCGCTCTCGTCGGGGACACCGGGGTTAAAGGGATTGATGTCGGCGGGGCAGGTGGCACTTCTTTTGCAGTGATTGAGGGGTTGAGAGCCAGGATGCAGGGGCTCGACGACCTGGAGGAGATGTCCAGGACGTTCTCGACCTGGGGCGTGCCCACGGCTGCCAGCATACTCGAGGTCAGGTCTGTGCTGCCGGGTATATTCCTGATAGCCTCGGGGGGGCTCCGAACAGGTGTGGATGTCGCCAAGGTCCTGCGGCTTGGCGCCGATTTCGCCGGCTTCGCGCGACCAGTGCTACAGGCGCTCTACTGGGGCGGAGTGGACTCGGCCGAGAGATACTTAAGGAGGGTGATCAGCGAGCTTAGGGTGGCCGTCTTCCTCACCGGTGGGTGCTCGTTAAAGGACTTAAGGAGCGCTCCTGTAATCCTGAAGGGGCTCCTGAGGGAGTGGGTAGTCCAGAGGGGCCTGGTGCCGGGCTATGAGCGCGCGGGGTAGCAGTTTCGAGATTCTCGAGCACACAGCCGACGTGCGTCGTGAGGGCTTGGGGGGAGTAGCTTAGAGGAGGCCCTAGCCTCTGCTATCCTGGGGATGTACGAAGTGATGACAGACTTGTCCAAGGTGGAGGCGCGCGAGGAGAGAGTTGTTGAAGCAGAAGGCATGGACTTGGAGAACCTCCTCTACAACCTCCTAGAACGCCTCATTGTGCTCTTCGACGAGGAAGCCTTTCTCGTCTCGAAGGTGGAGAGCGTCGAGCTGACCCAGGAGCCTGGTGGCTGGCGTGTCAGGGTGAGAGTGCTCGGCGAGAGGTACAATCCCGAGAGGCACGAGTCTCGTGTCCTAGTGAAGGCGGCAACATACCATATGATGAGGATATGGGACGAAGGCGGGAAGTGGTACCTGCAGTACGTGGTTGACATCTAGCTCATTGGAACTGCAGCGTGATACGCTTCAAAGTGAGCAGCGGTATCCTCTTGCGCCCCTTGTTCTCAAAGCGAAGCAACCTGTGCCTCTTCAGGAACACCAGGTCTCTGTGAACGTTGGAGGGGGAGCGTCCCAGCAGCTCGGCAAGCTCGGTGATGCTCAAGCCCTTGTTCCTCGCAAGAGCCTCCACAAGCTCGAGCATCCTAGGCGAGAGGAGGCGTCTGACAAAGGCGGCGTCTTTCTCCTCTCTTATAGTCCAGTGGAGGCTCTCGTCTCCCTCCTCCTCGTACGCGGAGAAGAGCTTATCATACCTCCTACCCACCGGTCTCACGGAGTCCAGGTCCTCCCTGGTAAGCTCCCTCTCTACTACCACCCTCATGTGGAGGTGAGTTATCCTCGTAAGATAAAAACGTTTATCCGAGCCTGCGCGCAGTGTAGGAGTGGTGGGTTATGGTCCCCCCGCTTAGGAGGATAACGGAGTACATGTGGGAGATACCCAAGAACTACAAGCCAGGGATGCTTGTCCCCGCGTTGGTGCTTGCCGACGAGGTTCTCTTGAGCAAGATGAAGGAGGACTTGACGCTCGAGCAGGCAGCGAACGTCGCACACCTGCCGGGCATCTACAAGTACTCGATAGTGCTCCCCGACGGGCACCAGGGGTACGGCTTCCCAATAGGAGGCGTAGCGGCCTTCGACGCCGAGCACGGCGTCATTAGCCCCGGTGGGGTGGGCTACGACATCAACTGTGGTGTTCGCGTGCTCCGGACGAACCTGACGGAGGCTGACGTGAGACCTAAGCTGCGCGAGCTGGCCAGGGTGCTGTTCCACAAGATCCCCTCGGGCCTGGGGAGCACGAGCGGGCTCAACCTGAGCTTCAACGAGCTCGACAGGGTTCTCGAGGAAGGCGTGGAGTGGGCTATCGAGAGGGGCTATGGCTGGAGGGAGGACGTGGAGCACATCGAGGAGAAGGGACGCGATGGAGGGGGCTAGAGCGGACGCTGTGTCTAGGGAGGCTAAGCAGAGGGGTAGGAACCAGCTAGGCACACTGGGCAGCGGCAATCACTTCCTGGAGATCCAGAAGGTTGACAGGATCTACGACCCCGCAATCGCGAAGCAGATAGGCATCGAAAGGGAGGGTCAGATAACGGTCATGATACACACGGGCAGCAGGGGGCTGGGGCACCAGGTTGCGAGCGACTACCTCAAGGTCATGGAGAGACTGGTTCACAAGTACAGAGTGCCGCTGCCCGACCGCGAGCTGGTCTCCGTCCCGGTAACCTCGCCCGAGGCCCAGGACTACTTCGCCGCTATGGCAGCAGCAGCGAACTTCGCCTGGACGAACCGCCAGGTGATCACGCACTGGGTTCGCGAGAGCTTCAAGGACGTCTTNAAGCGCGACCCTGACCAGCTCGACATGGAAGTCATCTACGACGTCGCCCACAACATCGCCAAGATAGAGGAGCACGTTGTCGACGGGAAGCGCGTCAAGGTCTACGTGCACAGGAAGGGTGCCACGAGGAGCTTCCCACCCGGTCACCCAGCGGTGCCCAAGGACTACCAGTCGATCGGTCAGCCTGTCCTGATACCCGGATCCATGGGCACGGCCAGCTACATTCTGATGGGCACCCAGAAGGCGATGGAGCTCACCTTCGGCTCAGCGCCGCACGGCGCAGGCCGCATGCAGAGCAGGGCTGAAGCCAGGAGGTCTGTGAGGGGTCAGGAGGTCAAAGCCCAGCTAGAGAGGCAGGGGATAATCGTCGAGGCGGCCAGCATGGCCGTGGTGGCCGAGGAGGCCCCCGACGCCTACAAGGACGTGGACCGTGTGGCGCACGTCGCCGATATGGTGGGTATAGCGAAGAAAGTCGTCCGGATGGTTCCCATAGCTGTCGTGAAAGGCTAGCCGTCCCGCATCTACGAGCCTTACTCTCTGCCGCCTTCCTTTAACCACGCACAGAAGACTTTTATAGACTCTAGGGGGAGGGGTTCGGGGCCTATGGCGCAGGGTGCAGCTCAGATCCGGACGCTCGATGGGGAGGAGATAAAGCTCTTCGGCAGGTGGAGTCTCTCAGAGGTGGAGATCAGGGATAAGAGCCTAGAGCCCTACCTCTCGCTCAAGCCCGTACTGGTGCCGCACTCAGAGGGCAGGCATGCGAAGAGGAGGTTTGGCAAGGCTAAGGTCTCCGTCGTGGAGCGCTTGATCAACATGATGATGAGACCCGGCAGAAACACTGGGAAGAAGATGCTGGCGACCAACATCGTGAAGAGGGCCTTCGAGCTCATAGAGCTAAAGACCGGCAAGAACCCGGTACAAGTACTCGTGTGGGCTATCGAGAACGCTTCCCCCAGAGAGGAGACCACGCGTGTCATTTACGGCGGTATTCTCTACCACGTGTCCGTGGACGTCTCCCCGCAGAGGCGCGTAGACCTGGCGCTCAGGTTTATAGCGGAGGGAGCTAGGCTCTGTGCGTTCAACAATCCCAAGCCCATCGAGGAGTGCCTAGCAGACGAGATTATTGCCGCAGCCTACGGCGAGGCCGGCAGCTACGCGCTGAGGAAGAAGGAAGAAATAGAAAGGATTGCAATGGCGGCGAGGTAGCACCTCTGTACCACAGCCACCAGCTTCCCCCGAGGTGCTTGTGCGCTACACATAAACACCTCCAGCACAGTTTTCGCGCGGTATGTCGGTTGAGATCTGGGTTGAGAAGTACAGGCCGCGCTCTCTCGACGAGATTGTGGATCAGGAGGAGATAGTCAGGAGGCTCAAGGAGTTCGTCAAGACAAAGAGCATGCCCCANCTCCTCTTCGGGGGGCCGCCCGGCACCGGCAANACCACTGCCGCGCTGGCGCTAGCGCACGACCTCTACGGGGAGAACTGGCGGGACAACACCCTGGAGCTCAACGCGAGCGACGAGAGGGGGATCGACGTGATCAGGAGCAGGATAAAGGACTACGCGAGAACTCTGCCCATCGGCGATGTGCCGTTCAAGCTCGTCATCCTCGACGAGGCCGACAACATGACGAGCGATGCGCAGCAGGCTCTTAGGAGGACGATGGAGCTCTTCAGCAGGAACACAAGGTTCATCCTCATCGCGAACTACGTCTCCAAGATCATCGAGCCGATACAGTCGCGCTGCGCAGTCTTCCGCTTCCAGCCACTGCCGAAGGGCTCTGCGATGGAGCGCTTGCGCTGGATCGCTAAAAACGAGAGCCTCGAGGTGGACGAGGAGGCGCTTGAGGCGATATGGGAGGAGAGCCAGGGCGACCTGAGGAAGGCGATAAACACCCTTCAGGCAGCCTCCGTCCTTAGCAGGAGGATCACTGTGGAAACAGTTTACGCGGCTCTGGGGAAAGTCAGGCCGAAGGAGGTCAGGGAGATGCTGGAGAGCGCGGTCAAGGGGGATCTCGTGGGGGCCAGGGAGAAGCTCCGCGTGCTCCTGTACAACTACGGCCTCTCAGGCTTGGACATAATCAGGCTCGTCCACCGCGAGGTCATGTCCTCGAAGTCGCCCCTGCGCCTGGACAACGTGACGCTCGCAGACCTCCTAGTGCTCATAGGCGAGGCCAACTACAGGATCGTGGAGGGGGCTGACGACGAGATCCAGCTGATGGCGCTGCTCTCGAAGATCGCGCTGCTGGCTAGGAGCGGGAGAAGCTAGCCATGAGCGCCCGCGAGCTGCCCTGGACCGAGAAGTACAGGCCCCGCAGGATACTCGACGTCGCAGGCAACGAGGAGGCCAAGAAGAAGTACGTCGCCTGGGTCAACAGCTGGGTGAGGGGTAAACCCACCAAGAAGGCAGCGCTGCTCTACGGCCCCCCGGGCTGCGGCAAGACCAGCATAGTCTTCGCCACNGCGCAGGAGTTCAACTGGGAGCTCGTAGAGCTCAACGCGAGCGACGTCAGGTCGAAGGAGGCCATCGAGGCGAGAGTCTTCTCCTCGTCCCGGACGGGCTCCGTCGCGGGCTACTCGGGCAAGATAATCCTGCTCGACGAGGTCGACGGCATCTCGCCGAGGGAGGACGCGGGGGGCCTCCAGGCGATCCTGGAGCTCATCGAGCGGTCCGCTTACCCCGTCGTCCTCACGGCCAACGACCCCTGGGACCCCAAGCTGAGGCCGCTCCGCGACGTGTGCGAGCTGATAGAGTTCAGGAAGCTGGGCAAGAGGGACGTAGTGAGAGTCCTGGAGAGCATCTGCGCCAAGGAGGGCATAACCTGCGACAAGGAGGTTCTCTCAGCGATAGCCGAGAACGCGAAGGGGGACCTCCGCGCAGCGATCAACGACCTCCAGACCCTGGCGGCTGGGAGGAAGAGCATCTCCCTCGCGGACCTCCAGGTGCTCGGGGAGCGCGCAGAGCAGGAGAGCATGTTCGAAGTCGTCAGAACAGTTCTCACAGCGAGGACCCCGGAGCAAGCCCTGTCGGTGACCAGGCTGCCGTCGCTGGACTACGAGATGCTCCTGCAGTGGCTCAGCGAGAACGTGATCTACCAGTACGAGCCGAGCCTGCAGGCGATAGCCGACGCCTACGACGCGCTGTCGTGGGCCGACGTGATGCTCAGCAGGATGAAGCGCGAGCAGCAGTGGGCGCTCCTATCCTACGCCCTGGAGCTCATGACCGCGGGCGTCGCGAGCGCGAGGCAGAGGCCGCCTTTCAAGTTCGTGAAGTACAGCTTCCCGGAGAAGCTGCGGCTGCTGTCAAGGATGAAGGAGCAGCGCGAGAAGTTCAGGCGTGCTGTCAGGCTGGCCGCCCGCAACCTGCACGTCTCCACGTCTACGTTCAAGATGGAGATCCTGCCGTACATCAGGGTGATCTACGAGCACGACAGGAGAAGGGGCGAGGAGATCCTAGAGAAGCTGGGAGTCAGGAGGGAGGATCTCGAGTTCGTGTTTAGAGGCTAGCGCTCAGCCTCTCCCTCCTCCCTCAGCGACTTTCTCGATGCCGCTTCTTTCTCGATCAGCGAGACAAGCAGCTTCTCCAGGTAGTCGAGAGGCACCCTGGAGATGCCGACGAAGGAGATGTGCGTGGTCCTCCCCCTTGTAGCCCNNCTCTCGACCCTCNCCTCTATGATACCCATCCTCTTGAGCCTCTGAACCCTCTCCCACACGCTCGTGTGGCGCAGAGGCTTCTCGTCGTACCTCGCGCAGATGTCCTCGTACTCGAGCTCCACGTCCCCTATGCTGACGTACGCCCTGCTGCTCTCCATCATCAGCACCCTGGTGATAGCCAGGAGCAGCAGCTTCTCGTGCAGGTCCAGCTTCTCGAAGACCTCCTCGTCCAGCTCAGCGGGCAGAACACCCCTGCTGATCACCTCGCGCACGTC
>Ga0065719_103035_pt1 | contig 77339 bp, 95 predicted proteins | sample GBSCel85sediment_FD_59106 | JGI IMG/M metagenome (GOLD analysis project Ga0065719, IMG submission 59106) | Hot spring sediment microbial communities from Great Boiling Spring, Nevada - Cellulolytic enrichment CS 85C v3 (version 3) | ecosystem: Environmental > Aquatic > Thermal springs > Hot... | reverse complement strand
AAAGCAGACTCGGGCTTGAAAGCGATGTCCACAGCGAGGTTTTCCGCTCGCTAAGCATTATGCTTGGATTATACGAGGAAACAGGCGATTGCCCCGTTATGATAGGTGAGGCGTGGAGAAGAGTTGAAGAAGCCCATTCAAAGATTAAGCAGGGAGGGTGGCTGAAGCTAAGAGTGTTCTGAAAGAACTAGTGGTCTTAGAAGGGTTTGTTGGCGAGGAAACATATCATAAGCTCCTGCTTCCTTTGCTACTCAAGCTTTTACAGGATAAAGAAGCCGTAAATCTTACCAGGCTTTTAATAGAGAAGATAATTCAGGATGAAGCATATCATGAAGAAGCTGTGAAGAAGATAATTGTGTAATAACCAGGAGTTAGCTCTTAGCTTATATCCGAATTTGGTTAATGAAGGTTCCATCTCTAGGATTGCTTAGGCATCCTTGCATTGTTGAGTAAAAGTTTTACTGACTACTTAGTGCTTTCTCTAAAAGACTTTGGAAGTCGCTTCTCAGCCTGTTTAAAACCTCTTCGTTAATCTCGACGGTACGGGGTCCGAAACCCCTCCCCCAAGAGTAGATAACAGGTATTGTTGAACCGTTCTTATCGATGAACCGGAGGTAAACGACTATGTCGGAGACTGCGACGTTCTTTTCGCACCATTCCCGAGGAGTACAGGATCCAAACCTTATGTTTGTAACACCATTGTTCTTAGTCCACGTCAGCTCGTTAATGAGAGAAGTCCAGTATTCTTTATAGTCGAAAAGGTNGCTGAAGACTTCTACGCCGTGGAAGATAATCATGTCTGGCTTCAATTTTTCAAAATTCAGTATTGAGCGAGAATATAGTGACGTCAACGCTTCGCTAACTGGGTTTACAGCTTCAACTACGAGATACTTTTTCATCAACCTGAAAGCATCCTCTTTGGACACTCCTGCATATTCCATGAGCATGTGCACTACACTATCTAAAACCTCATCCTCCGAGTATATGTATGATGTAACCATGGCTTTCATATTATTTGAGATAAGAAAGTCAAGAACGAAAAGTGCTGGAAGTGGGCTCCTAGCGAACGGATCATAAGTGATGTAAACTGTCTCTCCCTTCAATATTCTTGGAATAACCTGCTTTGTTAAGGCGAGGCTTGACTGGAGAGGGGTGCCGTTTCCCAAAATTATCTTCCCCGGGATGGGGGGTGGGAAAACCCTGATACCTTGTCCCTCCTCGATCTCGAAGGGGTATTCGACAGTTTTGAGAGGAGAACCCCTAGCCTTCCTAATCTCCATAGTTCTGCTCAACAATCCGCGCACGACTTGATGCTTCAAGATGATTACAAAATCAGCTACGAACTCTATTGATCCAAGGTTCACTCTTTCCTCCCCCATAGGTATTTCAGCAAGCAACACTACCAACCCTTTTATCATCCTTGAAACCTCGTAGAAGAAGTTCTGCAGTATCATCCTCTGCTCCTCTCTGGTTTTCACTGATTCGAGAAGAGCGTTTATCGAGTCCACAATAATGATATCGTAAGAGTCTGTATCCAAGAGTGTTGACAACTCTTTTATCAAATCATCTACTAGAGTCGTCATTGGAAGCCTCACATACTTGAAAACACCTTTCTTCTCCAAACCCTCTAAATCGAAGCCCAACTTTTTCATATGGTTGTAAAGCTTTTCCCTATCTTCTTGGAAACTAACATATAGACACTTGTGTCCATCCCTAACGTTGGCGTTACACAGCTGAACCGCTAACGTTGTTTTTCCAGCACCGGGGTGGCCAACAATAATTAACAGTGTTCCAGGCTGTAGAGAATCCCTGAACGTCTCCTTTAACTCCTCTAACCCGAGGCTATAATGCATGATTCCCATCCCTTCTATTTTCGATCTCTCGATACAGTTATTTAAACTTCTTAATACAAGGTTTAACAATCTAAAATTTATTATCCAGGCTTAGTAAAATTCTTAATGTGGTTATCTTGCCGCTTAAATTGATCGATAGACGGTTGATGAAACTGGACGAACATTCAAAACGCGTTGGCCTCGCCCTCAAACTAGCCCTTGAAGAGCTGGTTTGTAAACCTAATGGAGGCGATGGTTGCACGAAGCTGTTCGTAAATAATCCAGGGAGGCTTAGGGATTTACTACTAGAGTTTTATGAAGGCAGTGCCGAATCCGTTAAATTCCTAGTTAAAGAGATGTACATTATTCCGCTCTTCATTCTTGCGGAAGAGAAGTCTTATGGAAGAGAGGATTCCCTGGCGGAACTCTTCATAAAGAATCCTGAAGCCTTTAAGAAAGAAATAAGGTCACTCTTGGAAAAAATAAGGTCTTAAAAACCTACTTTCTCGAAAATCTTTCAACAGCCTGCTTAATTCTCTCCAACGCCTCAGTCCTGCTCCGCCAACCTATGATCTTAACCCACTTACCCTTCTCCAACTCCTTGTAGTGCTGGAAGAAATGCTCGATTCTCTGCCTAATAGCTTCTGGGATATCGTTGACATCCCGGATACCTTGGAACCTCGGGTCTATCTTGTCCGAGGGTACTGCGACTATCTTGGCATCTCTTCCTTTCTCATCCTCGGTTTCCAAAACCCCTACAGGCCTTGCCTTTATGACCGAGCCGGGTATGAGCGGATCATAAGATACTACTAAGATGTCAACAGGGTCTCCATCCTCCTCAAGGGTTCCAGGTATGAACCCATAGTTGAACGGGTAGACCATTGAAGTGTAGAGTATCCTGTCAACAACAAGCACGCCGCTCTCCTTGTCCAACTCGTATTTAACCCCAGAGTTTATGGGTATTTCGATCACAACGTTAACTTCTTCTGGCGCCTTGGATCCTGGACCGATTTTATCGTATATGCTCATAGAGGACACCATTCTTTAAGAATAAAGATAGATTAGATGAGCTTAAAAAACAGTAAACGTCTAAAGCCTTAGGATGAAGGATGATGGAATACCCTCTTTAACCACAACCGTTATCCTGTTGGGGACTTCGACACCGCTCCACGGCTCAAGAGCCTTCTTCAAGTTTTGAAGAGTGAGGATTGTCCTGTTGATTCTTTCAATAGCCTCCTCAATAACCTGTAGCTCGGATATAGGGTCCGGGTTTACAAGAATCTTAGCGTCTTTCAAATCTATGACTTTGCCGGGGCCTGAAATATCCTCTCCTGCAAGCGTCTTCAACAACTCCTTCAGCTTCTTAGCCTGCTCAGCCCTTGCCCTAGCATCCTCAAGCTTCTTCAAGTTTTCAGCCAGCTGTTGCCTTAGAGAGGCTATTGTTTCATCAATTGATTTTATCACTTCTGCAAAGGACGTATACTCCTTTATAATATACATTCAAACCCTCCTCGTTACCAACCGTTAATCATATAGTAAGAATTATTATAAAAATCTTTCCACGAAGACTAGCTTTCCCCCAACAGGAAGGGTATTTGAGAAGGAGTCTCGGCGACAGGCACGCCTGCTTCCTCAAGAGCCCTCCTCTTAGAGGAGTAGTCGCCAATACCCATCGATATTATTGCGCCCGCATGACCCATTCTCTTACCCGGTGGGGCCGTTCTCCCGGCAATGTAAGCTACAACAGGCTTCTTCACGGGTAGGCTAGCGTAATACTTTGAGAATCTTTCCTCAGCATCACCCCCTATCTCGCCTATGACAACCACGGCTTTTGTCAAAGAGTCCTCACTGAACATTTTATAAACCTCAATGAAGTCAAGGCCCGTCACCGGGTCTCCGCCGAGCCCAACCACCGTTGAAACTCCTAAACCATGCTTAGACAGCTCCCTGGCAACCTCGTAGGTGAGTGTTCCACTCCTGGACACTATGCCTATTCCTCCTGGAGCGAACACGTGCGAGGGCATTATGCCCAGCTTGGCCTCTCCTGGAGTCATTAAGCCTGGGGTGTTGGGACCCACTACTACCACTCCTTTCCTCCTAGCGTAGTTGATGAACCTTAGCTCGTCGTGAAGAGGTATCCCCTCCGTTATAACCACTACGAGCTTGACGCCGTTGTCGACTGCTTCGTAAACAGCATCCGGGGCGAATCTTGCCGGGACGAAAATTATTGAAGCATCAACCTCGCCGTGCTCCCTCACTATCTCGCCAACTGTATTGTAAACTGGAACACCGTGAACGGTTTGCCCCTTCTTACCCGGGGATGTGCCAGCGATGATCCTGGTTCCATACTCTAGCATGAGCTTTGTGTGGAAGCTTCCCTCCCTGCCTGTTATTCCTTGAACAATTACCCTAGTCCTTCTAGTGAGCAGAATACCCATGTCAACCACCCCTTGAATACTCGACGATTTTCTTCACTGCTTCATCCATTTCGGAGTAGACAATTATTCCTTTCTCGGCAAGAATCCTCCTCCCCTCCTCCTCGTTAGTGCCAAGCATCCTTACGACAACGGGTTTAGAAACGCCTGTCTCCGTTAAGGCTTCTAAAACGCCGTGAGCAACCTCGTCACACCTGGTTATACCGCCGAAAATGTTCACCAGCAGGGTTTTCACCTTGGGGTGCGTGAGCAACAGTTTAACAGCTTCCTTAACCCTCTCCCTCCCAGCACCGCCCCCTATGTCAAGGAAGTTGGCTGGCCTTCCCCCGTAGTAGAGGATGGCGTCCATGGTGGCCATTGTGAGGCCCGCGCCATTGCTTATCACGCCTATATCCCCGTCCAGCTCAACATAGTTGAACCCGAGCTCCTTGGCTTTTTTCTCATAAGCCGTGAGGCCTCTTCCATAGAGAGCTTGCAACTCGGGGTGTTTGAACAAGCTGTTATCATCTATTATGATTTTAGCGTCAAGGGCGACAAGCCTGTTGTCGCATGTCAGCGCTAGAGGGTTGAACTCAACTAGCTCCGCATCATAATCAACCATTATCTTATACATAGCCGATAACACCTGATCCACCTGGTTGCTGAGAGACCATGGAACCTCCATGAACACTGCTGCCTCTCTGCCCATGTAGGGTGAGTACCCGATGGAAGGGTCAACGCTCATCCTCCTGATCTTCTCAGGATACTTCCTAGCAAGCTCCTCGATCTCCACGCCGCCCATAGAAGAAACCAGGTAGGTAATCTGCCTCGTAGCCCTGTCGACAGTTATGGAAACATAGTATTCCCGGGATATGCAAATCTTCTCCTCGACAAGGAGCTTTTCAACCCTCTCCCCCTTAATCACCTTACCTAGAAGCTCCCTCGCCTTCTCGTAAGCATCGCCCGGGTTTTCAGCCTTTAAAATACCGCCAGCAAGACCCCTACCACCTACCAGCACCTGTGATTTCAACACCACGCTGCCGAACTCCTCGGCAACCTTCGCAGCCTCCTCTGGGCTGGAGACAACTACTCCACGAGGGGTTTGAACCCCGTATCGCCTAGCAATCTCTTTAGACTCGTACTCGAAGAGTTTCAAGCAGAAACACCAGCTCAAATATTATTCAGCTACTTCTTAATAAAAACAACCAGAGGAAAACCTTGATAGCATCCTGTAGACGAGGATAGTGCGGGGAGTGGGATTTGAACCCACGCAGGCCTACGCCACCGGGTCCTCAACCCGGCCCCTTTGGCCAAGCTCGGGCATCCCCGCTTCAAAATGATTAATTACAGGAGGCCTTTTATAATCTTTAACTATCCTGGTGCAATTATACTTATTGAAAGGGTGTTCTCGAATGTATGTTGAGGTATCCCCTAATGACTACCATGTTCTCCACCCTAGACCAGTATACTTGATAGTTTCCAAGAGCAAGGAGGGAAGGCTTAACGTTATGCCCGCATCATGGGTTTCACCAGTGTATGACGACCCATTCCTAATAGCAGTATCCATTTGGAGCGGGAGCCTTACGCACGAGTACGTGTCAGAGACCGGCGAGTTAACTATTAATGTTTTGAGCGAGAAACATGCTGAACTAGCCTATAAACTAGGTACCGTGTCGGGAAGAGATGTTGACAAGTTTAAAACATACGGGCTGAAGCAATATCCTTCAAAAACCATCTCAACACCCGGGCTTGATGGAGTATTAGGATTCGTCGAGTGCGTGGTTAAAAATAAGGTACCTGTTGGAGAGTCCACGCTATTCATATGTGAGTCAAAAGCTATTCACGTTGACAAAGAGGTTTACGAGAAATACGGGTGGAACCTTTCCAGAACGAACATACTGCTCCACGGGGCTGGTAAAAGCTTTACCACAACGAGCAGGCTAATAAGGGTCTCAAAATAATTTTTCATGAAATCCTTAAATTTGTAGCAGTCATTATTATCTTATGTGATAAGGATGCCTAGGGTTAGAACCCAGCTTGTTTCATGGAGCGAGATTGTTGATTGGACTAGAAATCTTTCAAGAATAATCAAGGAAAGCGGTTTCAAGCCGGATCTTGTCGTGGCTGTTGCAAGAGGGGGTTTCGTCCCGGCAAGACTCCTGTGCGATTTCATGGGTATCGATAATCTCGCAAGCATTCAAAGCCAGCACTGGACTGAAGCTGCTAAGGCTGAGGAAAAGGCTATTATAAAGTTCCCCATGATCATAGATGCCGAGAATTTGAACATTCTCATCGTGGACGATATCGTTGATACTGGCGAAACGCTTAAACTTGCCAGAGACTTCATCGCTGAAAAATGGAAACCCAAGACCGTTAAAACCGCTGCACTCCAGTGGATAAGCCCCGTGGCCAAGTTCAAGCCAGACTACTACTACATTGAAGTGAAAGAGTGGATATGGTTCCAGTATCCGTGGACAAGGCTCGAGGATACCTACCAGTTTATTAAAAGAATGGTCACGGAGACTTTCAAAGAAACCGGGAAAACAGAATGGAGTTTTAACGAGATAGTTGAAGGCTTTAAAGAATGGTATGGTATCGACGTAGGCGAGGAATACTACAGGGATGCTTTAAACATCCTCGTTGATAAGAAGATCCTGGACTACGATGATTCAAAAAGCATCTACAGGTTGAGGGTGTAGGAAATGCTCGTGGAGACCAAGGAGAAAGCCTTGATAGGGGTAATAGGCGGGAGCGGGATCTACGACCTCCCAGGTCTTGAGAATGTGAGGGAGGTTAAAATCTACACTCCCTACGGGGCCCCCAGCGACAACATCATCATAGGGGAGTTGAAAGGTAGAACCATAGCATTCCTCCCAAGACACGGCAGGGGTCATAAAATCCCGCCTCACAGGATAAACTACAGGGCGAACATTTGGGCGTTGAAAGCCCTGGGTGTTAAATGGGTTATAGCCTTCTCCGCTGTTGGAAGCCTCAGGGAGGATTACAAGCCAGGGGACTTCGTCCTCCCAGACCAGTTCATAGACATGACCAAGGGGATTAGGGATTTCACATTCTTCGAAGGCGGTATCGTGGGACATGTGAGCTGTGCAGACCCCTTCTGCGAGCATCTCAGGCAAGTAATCCTTGAAGCCTCTTCGCAGGTGCCTGAGATCAAAATACATCCCAAGGGGACATACGTCTGCATAGAGGGGCCGAGGTTCAGCACAAGGGCTGAGAGCAGGGTTTGGAGGGAGGTGTTTAAAGCAGACATCATAGGGATGACCCTTGTTCCCGAGGTGAACCTTGCATGCGAGGCTGAAATGTGCTATGCTACCGTGTCAATGGTGACTGATTACGATGTCTGGGCTGAGAAGCCTGTTACGGCTGAGGAAGTAGTTAAAACAATGAAGGAGAACACTGTTAAAGCAAAGAAGCTTCTCCCGAAAATCATAGAAAGGCTCCCTGAGAAGCCGGATGAGAAACTATGCAGTTGCTGCAGAAGCTTAGAGACCGCTCTAGTATAGCTTTTTTCTCAAAGCTTATGGGGGATTTGGAGAAGGAAGCATCAGGTATTGGAGAGGTTATTGAGAGTTTCCTATCCAGTAGCAGAAAGCCGTTGATAATAACCTACAATAGACAGGGATACCTGCCTGCTTCAACAGCATACTGGCACATAGCAACAGTAGATCCTGATTTGAACACGTTGATAAGCGATATCCCCGCTGTCTCCCTGTACACCCTGGCCTACCGGGAGGGTTGGAGGGTACTAGTCTTTGCCAGTAACCCCTACACCGGGTTGCTTAACACAATGCAGGTTTCAAGAATACTTAACCACGAGCTCCTCGCCGTGACATCGAAACCTATGGATGAAAAAGTGAGAAGAATTCTTGACAACTATGGCCCATTATATGTTGATAGAGCTGACGAGCTCGAGGCTTCNCTCGTGATGACTTTAGCAGTGAACCATGCTCTTTCAAGCCTTTATAAAAACAAGCTTGAAGCAAGGGGTGCGAGGCTTTTCCAGCACAGCAAGGAAGGAGTGGTTCCGTTAATAGAAGAGCTCATTGAAAGGTATTCAGAGCATTTGTCGAAAATTATTTCAGAGAAGGAGGTTTTGCTTACTTCTAGCAAGCTAATGGAGGCTCCAACGCTATACTTGAGCGAGTCGTTGAGACGGATTGGCGTGAAAACCAGGTTTGAAAACGCTGAAAACGTCACAGGGCCCGGGTCAATAGTGCTTGTGTCAACAAGCGTGGAGGAGTATTATGTTAGAGAACTAAAGTTTCAATACGCTAGAATGGGGTTGAAAACCATTGACCTCTCCTTCAACACAGACCCCTTGGAAGCAGGAATATACCTAGGCATGCTCTCCCTCTACATTGACAAATTAAGAATGCTTTAAAACATCCTCAACCTAGATTCTCTTAAGAGGGTTCGCAATGTCAAGCAAGCATAGTAAAAAAATAATTGATGTAGCGTTAATAGCTACGTACATAGGTGCAGCAATATCTTCTTTCAGCATTGACTTCAACTATGTAGTAGCTGGCTCGCTATTGGTGTTAGCGTCCCTGATACTTGTTTTCAAGTACACCGGGCAAGCCAGTAGGAGCGAGGCGAGAACACTAACCTATCTCTCAGCAGTCGCAGTTGTCCTGGGAGGTCTCACGGGCATTGCACTAAACAGTTTCTCAAACACCGCTAGCATCCTCTACGTGACTGGCTTAAGCCTGCTAGCACTCACCTACTCCATAATAGTTTCATGGAGGAGGAGTCCTTGAAGATTGGTGTAATAGACTACAGGCGGGAACCTCCTAGAAGCGTTACCGACCTCTTCGAGGCCGCAAAGAAAAGAGGAGTTGAAGCCGTCTACCTTAAACTACCATTAATGGACGCGTTTATTGATGATGGGAGAATAGTTGTCAAGCAAAGAGACGAGCTCGTCAACATTGATGGAGCAGTGCTACGTGGAATAGGATTAGTTATGAGTCTAGACGTGTTCGAGAAAAGGCTTGGAGTTCTTGAAGCCCTTGCAAGCACGGTGCCCGTGATAAACAACCCGTTCAACGCTTTAATTGCGAAGGATAAGTGGAGAAGCTTAATACGGCTCTCGCTTCACGGCCTCCCAGTCCCAGACACGATGATCACTGAGAACCCCTTCTCAGCGATGAGGTATGCTCAGGCGAAGAAAAAGATCGTTTATAAGCCTTTAATGGGGAGCCTGGGGCTCGGCAGCGCCCTTATAGAAGACCCTGACCTAGCCTTCCAAACCACTAGGAGCTTGATGAACATTGGTGTTCCCAGTTATCTCCAAAAGTATTTGGAGAAACCAGGTTATGATTACAGGGTTTTCGTAGTAGGCGGGAAAGTTATTGGGGCAATGAAAAGGGTGAGCAGGAATAGTTGGAAAACAAATATCGCACAAGGCGCACAGGGCGTCCCGGTGCAAGAAAAGGATGCACCCGAGGTTTTCACGACCGCTGTAAAGGCTTCGAAAATTCTTGGTCTAGATTATGCTGGGGTAGATATAGCTGAAGATGTTTCAACCGGGAAACACTACATCTTAGAGGTCAACGCGTTCCCCTACTGGGAGGGGCTGAGAGCCTCCATCGGCGTAAACCCGCCAGACTACATCATTGAGCACTTGATAGAGAAGATTAAAAAATAATCGTGCCGACTTTTTGAAAGATCCTGTTTTAAAGGAATGATAACATAATCATTTCGTGATGATGAATAGTAAACCGTCGGATAAGTGAAGAAGAGCTCTCATCCTGATTTCTAACACATTAATAATTCCATGTGCGATAAAGCATTAAATGGGGTTTGAATTGACCCGTGAAGTAGTTAGAAGCCTTATACACGGGGGTTTAGTCGGTTTAGGATCATACTTCAAACCAGGTAGCCTTCACAGGTTGAAGCCTTTGAAAACATATGATGAAGTATCGTGCAACATTATATCGTCCCTCCCGCTACTAGAGGAGGCTTACACGCTAGGGGAAAAAGTTAGGAAAGGCGAGTTAAGCTTTGCAAGCATTGAACTAGGTAAAATTATTGCCAAGCTACTCAGGGAGTCCTATAGGTTTTGCAATACATGCCACCCATCGTACACTGTGCCTCTACTGGTGTTTTCAATGGCTATTGGTCACAGCAACGTTGTAAGCATTACTGCTGATTCAAGCAGGTTTAAGAGGAGCCTAGAGCTCATTCTTTCGATCAACAAGCCGGGAGAGGTTAAATCGATGGTTGATGCTTTCAAAACCGTTGGGAGAAGCGATCTCTACGAGCACTTGTACTCAACAGGCGTAGACCAGTTAACACTTGTCAAATCCAGCGTCTCATTCAGTGAGGTGTTCAAGACCCTTGGGTCTAAGCACCCAGCCTTCACGCTTTTAGAATCCAGGGAGACCCCATTGTTCAACTACTTGAAAAAAGTCTCGGAGTATTATAAAAAGTCAAGAGACTTAAACAACACCCTGGTAGCGTTCTACCTGGATCTTTCAGAACCCTTAATGACCGTTGAAGCGAGGAAGCTTGTTGAAGAGGCTAGGAGCCTCGGGTTAATGATGAGTAAGGAGGGTGCTAGAAAGCTTTACGAAGCTGATATACAGCTAGGTAGGCAGGGTATTAGCCTGAATCATTTAGCAGATGTTGTATCAGCCATAGGGGCTGCGGCAGTTTTCGAAGGATTCACCTAGGCTTGACAAGCCAGTTTAAAACACTCCTCCTAGGCTTAACCTCAATGATTACAACCCTACCTCTCCCCGGAAGGGAAGCGTTGTAAACTGGCACATTGTTTACCAGCGTGTACTCCACCACAGCGTTATGAGCGTGAGCGTGGATCACTAGGTCAACCAGCTCGGGCCTGACCGCCTCGCTCATTCTCTGCGAGGCAAGGAAGGGGTGAATACTAGGTTTCTCCCCTTTCAAATTACTATAGGAGACCCCGTAGTGGGATGCAAGAACTGTTATATCCGCCGCGTAATCCTTACATTGTCTTAAAAGACCTACTATTCTTCCCGGAAGATCCCTATAGTATTCTAGAATCCCCGGTATATTCGCGACCTGCCAAGGGGTCGGCTTGTCTAAGGCTCCTCTCGTGCCTACGATACATGTTTTAAGCCCTTTCAAACTGATTACTTTTAACTCGTCGTTAAGCCAGGATATTTCCGGGTACTTCGCATAGTATTCTCTTTCGAAACCCCTATACTCTTCGTTTCCAAAAACCCCTAACACAGGAACATTCTTGAACTTCTCCTTAACGGCCTGGTAAACCGGCGACAATGCTTCAATATTATTCTTCTCAACAATATCCCCTAGCAGGATGAAAACGTCAGGGTTAACAGTGATATTGCTTAAGGATTTAAGGAAAAGAGGTAGAAACCTTGGCGAGTGGATATCGCCAACCGCGGCTATAATCAACGCTTGCACCTAATCGTTAATTTTAAAAAAACTAGTATTATATCTCTCTACTAGAAGGTGTTTAACATGACCAATGGTCTGATAAAAGGAGTTAACAAGCCGGGGCATAAAGGATGGACAACCGAGAAGTGCATTATCTGCAAGACCAATATAGACTTGTACGAAGCATACGAGGGGAGTAACGCTTACTACTGTCCAAAATGCCTCAGCCAGGGATTGAAGGCTTACTTCTGCAGCGCCGACGCTAGAAGGGTTCACTACAAATGCCCCTACTGTAGGTCAGAGCTGAAACCCTACTACCCGATTTAAACAACATAATCAACCTATTTAACCAGCACATTCTAATCATTCTTCTTGAAAGCTGGTTGAAATGATGTTTAAAGCAGACCTGCATATCCACTCATACTACAGTGATGGGAAGGCAGGGCCCAGGGAGATCATTACTTACGCGATCACAAGTGGCTTATCAATAATATCTGTAACAGACCACGACACATTCCAGGGAAGCATTGCCGCTGTAAAGATCTCGTCTTCTTTAAAAAACATTATCGTGATACCTGGAGTTGAGGTTCGAACCGATGACGGGGATGTCCTGGTTTACTGCTATGAGGATTTCGAATTCCCGAGAAGCCTTGAATTACTGCTAGACAAAGCCCGTGAGAATAACTGCCTAGTGGTACCGGCTCATCCTTTCGATGTTATGAGGCTTGGAATAGGCGATAAGGTTTTCAACTATAAAGACTGGGCCGCCATCGAGGTGTGGAATGCTGGTGCGAATACAGGGGCCAATAAAAAGGCTATTGAAGCAGCGAGACTCCTCGGCATCCCTGGAATCGCTAACAGTGACGCACATATCGTCGAGCATATCGGAGCAGCGTACACGCTTATCGAAGCAGGGGATTTAACACTCTCGGAGGTTTTCGAAGCTGTTTTAAAGGGGAGGGTGAAGCCTATCCAGGGTAGATACCCCTTTCGCTCGATGGTGAAAAGAATAAAATGGAGTATTGAGTACAGGGTTAGAAAGCATTATTCGCGTTCAGAACCTTCTTCTGAAACATAAACTCCTCCGCCAATGCCAACAGCGTCCTCAGGAATCGCATCCTCGTAGAACTCAACCGTCTCAAGCTTGTGCAGGTCGACAATCTCTTTCAACGCCTCCTCCAGCACTGATGGTAGGAACACTTTAATCTTCAAGGGCTCGCTAAGCCTCATATTCCTCTTCTTCTTATAGCCCCAGATAGCCGAGTTAGCCTCCACTACTGCTTCAGCAAGCCTTGTCGACGCTTCAGCGAACTCCTCATCGGGCTCCGGGAATTTCTGAACGTGAACGCTCTCACCGTAAAGCTCCCTGTATATAGCATCAGTGACAAAGGGCATTATGGGGGCGAGCATCCTTAAAATCCTTCTTAGAATGTAGTGAAGGGTGTACCATGCCCCGTACTGTTCAAGCCTGGAGTACTTGTCATCCCTGTTGTACGCTCTTGATTTAACAAGCTCTATATAGTTTGATGCGAAGTAATCCCATGTGAAACCATATATCAGGGTGGCGGGCTCGTAAACGTCTAGCTCGCTGTATGCCTTGTCTACTTGAACTAGAACCTTGTTGAATAAGGCAAGGGTTGCCCTGTCAATAGGTCTGAGCTCATAGTCCTCCGGCTCCGGGAAGCTTGAAACGAACCTTGCAATATTCCATAGCTTGGTTGCGAACAACAGCCCTGTCTTAATCAATTGCTCACTAAACCTGTAGTCATACCCAAGCTTGCTACTGGCCGCTGCCCAGTACCTGAATGCATCCGCACCATATTTCTCAACGTACGGGTCTGGGTCTATCACGTTCCCCTTGGATTTATGCATTGCCTCGCCCTTCTCGTCAAGACCCATTCCCGTTATCCTGACCCACTTAAACGCTGGCTGACCTGTCAGCTGGTAGGTCCTGAGTATGGTGTAGTAGAGCCATGTCCTTATGATGTCCTGCCCCTGGGGTCTGAGAGTGTTCCGGAAAGCCTTCTTGAATAATTCAGGGTTTCTCAAATATCCTGTGACATATAGGACTGAAATACTGCTGTCGAACCAGGTGTCGAAAACCTTTCTCTCCCCTTCGATCTCATCCTTCGGCGCGCCGCAGACAGGGCAGTTGTCCCAGGGAGGCGTATCCCTCCAGGGACGATAGTATCTTCCCGGCTCGGGAAGCAGAACCGACCCGCACTTTCTACACCTCCAGACTGGGACCTCCGTGGCGTAGTACCTATCCCTGCTTATAGGCCAGTCGGTTGAAACGCTGTTTATCCAGTCGATGAGCTTCTTCTTGTGCATTAAAGGTTTGAAATCCATTAGGTCGATTAGCTCGAGAAGCTCAGTCTTGAAATCCAATTGCTTAAGGAAGTACTCTCGTGAATGAATTATTTGAACAGGCGTCTTACACCTCCAGCACACTGGAACGTTGTGAACATGCTTCTCCCTCTTGAGAAGCCTACCCATAGACTCCAAGAGCTCGACAGCTTTCCGCCTCGCCTCCTCCACTCTTAAACCAGCGAGAACTCCTGCTTCACTATTCAACCTCCCATCCTTCTCAATGATGGTCACCGGCTCCAGGCCAAGATCCCTGAACATTTTAACATCTACTTGGTCACCATAACTGCAAACCATCACCAGCCCTGTTCCGAACTCGGGATCCACCTCGTTATATTCCAGGATCGGCATTTCATGACCGTAGAGGGGGTTAACAGCGTGCATACCCCTATACTTAACGTATCTTTCATCGCTGGGATTGTATACTAAGGCCTTACACGCCCTGAGCATTTCAGGCCTCGTAGTAGCTACGAGCAGGTCTTCCCCAGTCTCCTTAACCGTGAACTTGATGTAGTAAAGCTCGCCCTCTTCCTCCTCATGCTCAAGCTCCGCGTCAGCCAGGGTTGTCTTACACCTGGGACACCAGTTTACAGGTCTCTCAGCCTCGTACACTAAGCCTTTCCTGTAAAGCTCTATGAAAGTTGCCTGGGTCAGAGCCCTGTACTCCGGGCTGTCAGTCCCGTTAACCCAGTACTGGAAGCTGCATCCAAGCCTCCTCCAGACATTAACAATATCCTTCTCTGCTTCGTCAAGGAAGCTTTTACAAGCCTCGAGAAACCTTTCCCTTCCCTCAGGAGTCTTGGCTAATTCATGAGGGTTGACGCCGAGCTTCTTCTCAACTTGAACCTCAACCGGCAGTCCGTTCCTGTCCGCGTAGAAAGGTACGAGAACGTTGTAACCTTTCATCCTGAAATACCTGGCAATCATGTCTATTTGAGCGTAGTGGGCAGCGCCGCCGACATGCCACTTACCGCTCGCGTAAGGAGGAGGAGTGTCTATCGCTATGATTTCCCTTACATCTTCCGGAGAGAACTCGAAAACCCCTATACGCTCCTCCTCCCACTTTGCTAAAACTTCCTTTTCTCTCTCAACACTCCACCTAGTCTCTTTCAATCTAGGCACATATTCTTCCATGCTGAAACCCTTTAAGCAGTAGTATCAATAATCTCACATGTATACAAGGATATAAAGTATTACTGTTGAAAGCGTCGAAAATGTAACCGTCTTCGTGATCTGGTAAAAAACCTGATGAGGTTGGAACATTGCGTTAGTGTGAGATGCTAAGCCATGTTTACTCGACATAGACAGGATTCATAATACTCTTGGACAATAGATTTAGCAAAGCATGCAAACCATACCCTACCATCACGACATTACTAGTAATAAAGCTACAAACACGCTTTCAAAACACCAGGGTATTGTGGTTACCAACTAGTTAGGAAAAGCCTCACTGCTCACAGTTAATGCTGAACGAGTCTTTGAGAGGTGGTTGACACTTTATCAAGCTCCAGGAAGCGTTGAAAACCCTTGAAACATCCTCTTGCTCGAGTTTGCCTTTGAAAAACCATTTAACACTAATCGTTTCTTCAACCCCTGAAACCCTGATCCCCTCCACCATGATCTTTTCCGTTGATAGTGGTGGTTCTCCAGGAAGCTGATCCGGGAGTATTATTTTGAATAGTAGGCAAACTTCTCCCTCTGCAACACATTTCTCCTCGTAATCTTTGAAAGGCCAGCCCTTCCTGTACACGTCAACCGATGCAATGAAGGCATCACCCTCCTTGAAAACAACAACTCTATAGTAATCGCTGAAATAGTACTCGAATACCTCAACCCCGGTGTTCTCCAATATGATCCACCAGTAGAAACTGCTGATTAAACAATACACTAGGAAACAGGCTTATATACTATCCCGAGGTTTTCAGCTATCTCGTAAGCCTGCCTCATCTCCTCCCTGCTAGGCCTCCTGCTTATATCAGGGTATTTATCAGGGTATTTGGACACTAAATGCTCCGGCCTATACTGCTCCATTATGTTGACTAACACCCTTGGAGTGTTTACGGCAATCCACTCTAAAACCTTCTTAGTGCAACATTCAATATGGTTTGGCAGCACTAGATGCCTGATTATCATATCGCCATTCTCATACGCTATTTTATGGTTTCTCGTTACAACCTCCCAGTAGTTCCTCACCCGGCTAAGCCTCCACGCGCACTCGTTCGAACCATACTTGAAATCCGGCAACCATATGTCTATAACGTCTGCCAAGAGCTTCATAGATTCGAGGCTCATGTACATGTTGCTGTTCCATAGCTGGGGTGTGTTGGTTTCAAGATACTTGAGGCTTTCAAGGATAAAGGGTAGGTGGGGCGTTGGCTCGCCCCCTACGTGGTTAATGTTCCGAGCACCCCTCCTCCTCAAAGAGTCCTGAATCCTTGCAAGCCTTTCAGGAGTGACTCGTTCCCCGCTCCTAGGGGAAACCTGGCTGATGTCATAGTTCTGGCAGAACACGCATTTGAAATTGCAACCCCCGTAGAATATGGTCCCGCTTGGAACCAAAGGCGCCTCCTCGCCCATGTGGTGGAAGTAGGTGTGGACGATGCACTCCTTGTCGACTAAGCACACTCCGGGCTTCCCGTTAGCCCTTAACGCGCCGCACCTCCTTTCACAGAGCCTGCAGGGAGAGTATAGCCTGCAGGCTAGGGCCACCTTCACATCAAGTAGGCTGAACAAAGGCTTGCTGAAATTCTCCAACCCTGCGCTACCATCCCTCACCTCCTGCAGGATTCTTTTGAATTCTACAACTGCTTTATCATGCATCCTCCACAAATCATCGATTGACAACTCATCACTGTAAGGGTTTTCGTCAACAGGAATCCTTTTAGCAATGAGAAACTTAGCCGGTTTCAAATCCCTCATCACGCTATAGTACCATGAAAGCCTTTCCCGAACCTCCTGCTCATCCCAAACAAGAATCGCGTCTGGCCTAGCGTGAATTATCGAGATAAACCACTCCAAACCTTTTATCCACCATTTAAAAATATGTTTTAACAACCCTTATGATTGTTTAAAAAACCTGCCCCTCGCATAAACCCCTGGACTCTGCCAGTAAATCGTTGAGAAGCCTCATAGTCTTCTCAACCAGCTCCGAGGCTTTCAAACGAGAATAGCGAAACTTCATCTCACCGCTCAGTTTAAAGATCTTCTCATCGAAATGCTTGAGAGTATCCTCGAACGACCGGCCATTCCTACAACTGTAAATGAACACTCTGATGAAGCCCACAATTCCGAGAGCGTCGAGCTTGTCAGCATCGCTCAACACCAACGCCTCCAGGGAGCCTGGTTCAATCCTGTGATTCCTAGAGTAGGAGAAGCTATGGTATTGTATGGCATTGACAACCCTCCTTATTACAGCAGGGTCTAGGCTAAACTCCTTCAACAACTCCTCCGCTACCAATCCTGAGTAGTAAGCATGCGGCTCGCCTATGATTCTCCCCACGTCATGTAACAAGACAATGGTTTTCAACAACTCACGGTCGACTGGCAGGTTTTCCGTTGAAACAATCCTCTCGGCCCATTTCAAAACCCTCTCAATATGGGGATATCCATGGTCAAAGTCGCTTCCCAAGAGGGCTTTAACAAGTAATTCAATTATCTTCAAAACTCCCCACCAGCACATTTAACAAGTTCTTTCAACACTTCCACCGGTATTTCAACCCTGAAAGCCTCCATAATCCTCTTACCTGCCAACACCGGGTTCAGGCCTGAATCCCTTAGAACACCCGTTATTAACCACGTTAAAGCATCGAGCTTCACGCAGGGGATCCCGGATTCCTTGCACACTGTCCTCCAGGCATCGGTCAACCTCGCCCTGTATGGTTCCCGCATGAGTTTTTCAGCACAAGCACGTTCCCCATTGTCACATTCTCTTACAATACAGCTCCAGATGCTCAGCTCAGCGTTTCTCAAATCAATAGGTAGGTCTACATCTCCCTTGACATCTCTCCCGCATGAAGTGCAAACGTAGTTGTACATTTTAACAGCGAACAATACTGTCTTGGATAGCGTGCTTGACGATAGCTCCTTGGAAAGCCTATCCCTGAGCACTTCCAGGGAGGTGCAATATTTCAACCCATCTATGCTCAAATCCTTGTAAAGCCTTGTTTTGAAGAAAGACTTAACCCTATTAACCTTCTGCTGGAGTAGCCGGTTGTTATATTTGTTACTCAGGAGAAAATCCAGCATAACAGATTCAGGCGTGCCGTTAGCAGATGCTATGCTCTCTGCAAAATACCTCCAGTACTCCTCGCCGCGAACATTTAACTGATAGCTAACCAAGGCGTTGGCGATGACAAGTACGGCTGCCTGGTCACACCCCTTAGCTCTGGTTAATTCTTCAACAGCCAAGTACTGTGGATCGCTTCTCTCAACAATCCAGGCTAGATGGGTAAGAGGTTTGAAAACCTTTGATAACTCGTACGCCCTCTGCACGTCGATAATCATTATCTAATCCTCACTAAAACCCGATCCCGCCCTCCTTTTAATAAGTTGTTTAAGAGTTATCCATTGTGGAGGCGTGCTCAATGGTTGGCAACAACGTGATAGTTATATCCGTAGGAAATGGGCAGGTATCAAGCCTGGCTTCATCCGAGAAGCTCCTAGTTTACGATATGGATTCGAGAAAAATAATTGCAGAAATCCCCTCTCCTGGAATAGACGTCAACCTTTTAGAGGAATTGCTCGAGGAGTATGATGCCAGCATCCTGGTGTCGGCAGGCATCCCCGAGGAATCCGCCCTGGCTATTGAGGAAGGAGGGGTTAAAGTTCACATTGTTAAGCCTGTGCGAATAGAAGAGTTCCTTGAAGGCATTTAGAGGGTTATACATGATAACCCAGTTTCTAATAGATACGCTTCATCCAAAGCTAAATAGAGATGTCTTCGAAGTTCTTAGAGAGAAAGGCTGCGTTGAAATATTAGATAAGGCTTTTCAGCCCCNGCGGTTAGCTGAGAAACTAATGATTTACACGTGCANCGACACTATAGTCTACCTTGTGTTTAAAGGAGAAGCCTTGTTCATNGACATCCAGGGAGAAGGGGCTGCTGAGCTGTTTGAAGAAGTAAGCAGGATACTGCCCCCGGAGCACTCATTCGTCAGGCGGGTCATCCGAGGACTTTGAGTTAAAAACCTTTAAAAAATCGCTGCACCAATTTTCTCGCTGAAGTTTAAAACCATTATCGAAATTAAACGCCCCTCCTTGAGCCTGAAGACAACGTCGCCGTCCTCGCTTAAGACTTCTTCATCAGCATCCCCGATCTCCGCTGCAAAGTTTAAGTAGAGTATATCGTTCTGCTTATCATACTCTATCCATACACTACCAGGGTTTTCGATAAAATACTTCTTCTCCACGTTAAACACCTATAAGGGAGAGGCAACGACATCGGAGAAGTCGAGCGGAAGCGGCTGGTTCTTAGCCTTGTAGTCATCATACTTCTTCTCTAGAAACGCCTTGAACACCGGGCACGTTTCGAACTTGCCCTCCCTGTCACACTTAGTACCCAGGGTGATGAAACACATCTTAGTTCTCTTGTCAAAGTATGGACATATCTTGTGATACTGCTTAGCGCTCTTTAAAATCCTATTCACCCATTTCTGCTTCTCGTCCACAGGTTTCTTCTCCTGCTTATCCATCAACGCCTCGTTCAGCTCTTTGTCAGTTATCCTCGTAGAGGAAGACATTTCAGACTCACCTCATTTATTAATGAATCCCTAGCCAGTAAATCCTATATTGATTTATAATCTAATAAGGATTTCTAAGCTCAACTAGAACAGGGAGTTTTGTGAAATGCGGGAGGAGCTGCTAAACGAGCTTAAACGTGTGTACGGTAGTTTAACCCTGAGGCTTGTCGAGGCTTTGAAGACGCCGCCTAGAAGACTTTACATGAGGGTCAACACCTTGAAAACAAGCGTTGAAGCTGTTCTCGAGGAAATGGAAAGGGAAGGGGTTAAAGCCTGGAAGGATGAAGAGGTTGGCGAAGCTGTCTACGTTGAGCTTAACGGACCCTTCAAACTACCGAGCGATGTTGAGAAAACCATAGTTGTTGACGAGAAAACAGCTACCTCTGTGATGATGGGGGCAAACCTGTACAGGCCCGGAGTCTTGAAGGCAGACTCGTTCCGCAGAGGAGACTTGGTAAAGGTGGTCTCAAAGCACGGGTTTTACGCTGGGGTTGTCGAGACAACCGTGTCTTCTAGCGAATTATTCAAGATGAGCAACGGTTTAATCGGGGTAAACGTTGCCTCTATCTACAATGCACCAAAAATAAGCGAGCTCTCTGTTCATCGCAAAGGATTAGTTTATCCCCAAGGGCTTCCAGCAATGATTACTACAATTTTCCTCAACCCACGCGAGAGCGAGCTTATCGTGGACTTGAACGCGTCGCCAGGCGGTAAAACCGGGCACGTCATCCAATACACAAGGGGGAGAAGTAGAGTACTAGCCTTCGACCGGAACGAGCCCAAGATACAGGTTTTAAAATCAAACCTTGAAAGGCTAGGCTTAACCGTGAATGTCATCCCAATCCCTTACGACTCCAGGTATGTGCATCTGGATTTCAACCTTAACGGAAGGGTTGACAAGGTCCTCGTAGACCCTCCCTGCAGTAATTTAGGGGTTAGGCCTAAGCTAGAGTTTGATAAAACCTTAAGCAATGTTTTAAACAATGCCAGCTACCAGAAGCAGTTCTTGAAGACTGCTCACAGCTTGCTGAAGAAGGGGGGTATACTAGCATATTCAACCTGCACTCTCACGTTGAAAGAGAATGAGGAAATTGTATCGTATGCTGTGAGGGAGCTGGGGTTTGAAAGCGTTGAGGCTGAGACCCGGTTCTCGCGATGCGATAAAATCTATTTTGAAAACATCGTGGCCTACAGGTTCCACCCGTTAAACAATGACATGCCCGGCTACTTCATTGCCTTACTGAGAAAGACTTGACCCTTTTAATCTCGCTCCCGCATAATGGGCATGTTCTCTCGCCGGGTTCGCCCGGGACATATCCGCAGACAGGGCATTTCTCGATGTAAACCCTCTCCTTCGAGATACCGAGAGTCTTCAACGGTTTGAACCCTATTCTCAAGTGCAGTAGAAGGTTTTGGAGACTATAGTCGTCTGTGAAAACAACAGTTCCACCAGCCTCCTTAAGCTCCAGGGCTAGCGCGGCTACTTCAACATCTGTCCTGGAAAGCTTTGATATCTCACCTATAGCGGAAGCATGCTTCAACACTCTTTCAACAAACCCTTTCCCAGGGGCTTTAACAGTTAATAAACCAAGGTCTAAAGCCTCCTGCAAAGCCTCCTTGCTCTCATAATCCTTCACCTCTTCGACAACGCTGGGAGATGTGTATAGTTCAATCTCGTACCTTGGTAGAAGCCTGTATATTTTAGCTAAAAGGGCCGACGTATCTAGAACAGCCGTCTTAACCCTGGTGGAATGAAACCCATCTTGACTCGATGACATTTCTGAGAAGATCCCTCCTAGGCTTAAACCTCAACACTCTAAGGTAGTTGTTAGAATCCGATACAGTGATCTCCTCTCCACGAGATAATGTAGCTATTTTCTCGCCGTCAAGAAACATTGATGCAAAACCCCTGCATGAAACCCTTATCCTTGTCGCAAATGACGGGAGAACGATAGGTCGGAGGTTGAGCTGCATAGGGTTTAACAAGGTGATAATGATTAAACTGTTCCAAGCATCTACGAGAGGCCCTCCTGCTGACAAGTTGTAAGCAGCCGAGCCAGGCGATGAAGCAACTAATAAGCCATCCCCCTCAAACTCCAGTCTCGAGTCGATCCCTGGGGTATTGATGATTATGGAGAAGCCTGTGATCTTCCCCTGATCTATTGAAGTTAAAGCAAGCTCGTTAATGAATACTTTGCAATCGCTTCCTCGGCAGGCTTTCAGCCTCGGGTAGTATTGAACTATGAAATCTCCTCTTAAAACATCCTCAACTATCTCTGAAAGAGGCTTACTAATCGGGTCAAAGAAAGCCCCACGCCTGCCGCAGTGAATAGGAAGGATGAAAGCCCCTGTTCCTTGAAGACAGCTGGATGCTTTGAGAAAAGTACCATCCCCTCCAACCACGACGACTAGCTGCGAGTTCTCTATTTCAGCCGGCAGTAAATCGTCGACAGTGAACAATATGGTTTCAGACCCTTTGGCTGTGAAGGTGTTAGAAATCTCCTTAACCATTTCAATACACTTAAGCGTCGGCTTATATATCAAAGCCACCTTGGAAAACATTCCAATCCACGATGAAACATATGTTAAGCCGAGTAATATAGGTTTTAATTAGGTGTGAACAGTGGCTGACTTAGGCGAGAAAATACTTTGCGTGGAAGTTGAGAAAGCATATGCGGAGAAAGCGATAAAGGCTTTGAGGAAAAACGGCCTACTCCTTGAGGACTACTTGATAGAGAGGGCTGGCGATAAAGTAGTAATACCTGTTGCGAAAACACCCGAGTTCATCGGAGAAACATTGCTCAGAGTCGTTGAGTGCACTCCAAGACGAAAGAAGAAAATAGTTGTTAACCCTCCTTCATACGACCTGCTGGGGGAGGTAGCGATTGTGAGGAGCAAGGTCTTACAGCTGAGAGACCCTGGGGAAGTTGTAGAAACCCTTTTAAAAACTCATCCGAGGCTGAGGGCGATATATGTTAAGGAGGAAACCGTTGAAGAGTTCAGGGTGCCAGTTCTCAAACTCCTCTGGGGAACCCCGGTAGAGGAGGTGGTTGTTAAAGAGTACGGTTTAAGCTTCAAGATCAGGCTTGGGAGAGTATACTATAATCAAAGGCTTACAGAGGAACATAGAAGGCTGGCATCCCTAGTTGAGGACGGGGAGATAGTGGTGGATTTGTTCTCCGGGATAGGAGGATTCCCCATCCATATTGCATCGTTGAAAACCGCGCTTGTCTTGGCTAATGATCTAAACCCTATTGCCTACGAGCTTTTAATAGAGAATATTAAATCCAATATGAGAAGGCTTAAAGGAGTTATCATACCTTTAAACGATGATGCAAGAAACATTCCCGAATACCTTCCGAGAAAGCACTTGGCTGACAGGGTTGTTGCAAACCTTCCTAAAGCAAGCCTCAGCTTTACTGAAGTATACGACCAGGTGCTCGCACCCGGTGGGATACTCCATCTGTATATTTTAACGAGAGATGTTTACACCGCTATTGATGAAGTAGGCAGCGCTCTTCAAGGATGGAGAGTAATCGGCCACAGGCTCGTCTTAGAATACTCCCCGGGCTCGGGGATTTACAGGTTCGATATCCTCAAGCCTGAGAACATATAGCTTAACAGTTAACACGGCATCACCGGTTTTCAAACTGTTAACCAACCCTCTCTCTAGGTCGCCGGCTGCCTTGGTCGCGTAAACCCCTATTGTTGCAGGCTCGATGAAGCTACTTCTCCTAATGATGATTCTACGGGGATCGGTAGCGGTAATCCCTCTAGAACCATGTGCTATTAAGTAATCCTTGAACCCGCCTGCCTCGAGTATTACGAGAAGAATGTTTCCCGGGGATTTTAACGCATCCTTAAAATCGCTTGACAGGTCTGACGCAGCCTTGTCTGCCTCAACCCCTATTATACAGTCCCCTCTCACCGTTAAATCCCAATCCCTCGTTATCTCCAGCGTTGTCTTATGCTTGGCCGTGACGTTTGGATGCCCTTTAGCACGTACAATCTCGCTGGCAACTATCATTCACAACCCCATGTTTAATTAATCCATAATCCTAATATTTTCAAAGGGATCATGTTGAGCTTTCACGAGCAGAGAAGCAGGGTTGTCGAACTCCTAGTGGACTCAGGCTACTTGAGAAACCCCAGGGTCATTAAAGCCCTTCTAACCGTTCCTAGAGAGCTATTTGTCCCGGAAGAGATGAAGAAGTATGCCTATCATGATACCCCCCTGCCAATAGGCTGGGGACAGACGATCAGCGCTATACACATGGTTGCTATAATGACGGAGGAGCTGGATCCCGAGCCGGGTAACAAAGTGTTAGAAGTTGGAACCGGTTCCGGTTACCAGGCCGCCGTCCTAGCTGAAATAGTTGCTAAGCAGGACACGGGCGGAGGACACGTTTACAGCATTGAGCGGATTAGCGAGCTGGCTTCTTTCGCTAGGAAAAACCTCGAGAAAGCAGGCTACTCGGAGCATGTAACAGTACTAGTGGGCGATGGAACACTGGGCTATAAGGAAGCTGCTCCCTACGACAGGGTGATAGTAACCGCCGCAGCCCCGGACATACCGCCGCCGCTGCTTGAACAATTAGGGGATCCCGGGGTATTGGTGGCACCGGTTGGAGATCAGTATTTCCAGAGGCTTTTAATCGTTGAAAAGAGGAATGGAAGAATAATTAAGCGATGGGGGATTGAATGCGTCTTCGTTCCCTTAATAGGCAAGTATGGATGGAGCGTGGAGGAAAGGTGGAAAAACTAGACAGGGGGTGGGAGAGCGGTTTGCTCTTGAGCAACGGGTTTCTTAGGCGGCTTCCACGTCAAGCCTAGAATTCCACCTATTAAACCCAGGATGAAGCTTAGGTAGAATCCTCCGCCAACAGTGATCAGGCTTACAATGGAGAGGATAATACCTATTATTGACCAGGTTTTAACCTTGCCGGGTTCGCCACTGTTAATCTTTAAGGCGGCTACAACCATTAACGAGCCTATAATCAACGCTATTACCCCAATTATTATCATCCCGATTCCCAACGCGAAAACCGCAATGAAACCCATGCCGGTCGGGAACGGCACTGTTTCTTCCTGGGGAAGGGACATGCCTAGCAAGGCTCCAACCCCTATGGCTAATACTGCGAATAACAGGAGGATAATACCTGCGAGCAACATCAATACGAATGCGGCCCTAGGTCTTTCACTAGTCATGGATTTCACGCATGTTTTTATGTTAAAACCTAGATGTAAACGCTATCATGCCGCGGTTTACCGTAAGTTAAGAATAAGTGGTCAAAGGTATGCGGCTTAAATAAACTCTCCTTTTAACAGTTTAAGCCCGATAAACTTACAACGCGTGAGCTAGGGCGGCTTAGCAAACCACTTGCCCAGCCCTGTTTGAACTCCTTTAATGTTCTCTTTGTACGCTTTAATGTATCTTTCAAGCGCGTTCTTCACTCTGTCCTCGCTGAAGTCGTGCTCGTTAACAAGGATCTCGTAAACCAGCTTCTCATCAGGCCCCCTCCACTCTATCCTATAAGAGTCCGTGACAGGTGGCTGGAGGAAGTATTTCTTAATCTTGAGAACATCAACCTCTACGCTGGACTTGAGCAAGGCTTTAGGAATCTTCTCGATGGATCCATAGGTTTTAACAAGCTGGTAGGCTTTCTTAACCCCTATTCCTTCAAACCCTTCCGGGTTATAGTCTGTTCCTACTAGGATACCTATGTCTACAAGGTTTTCCAGGCTCAGGTTCAGCTTGGATAGCAGTGTGTTAAGCTCTATCATTTCAGGCTTAACTTCCACGTATTCCTCCCTCCTCGGAAGCTTTCTCTTCCCGCTAATGGTGAGATTCCTTATCAGCCTGGGGGAGCCGAAGAGGAGGCTGTCGTAATCCTGGCTTGCGGAAGCATGGGCGTCACCCTTCTTCACAAGATATGCGGCCTGGGCTTCACCCTCGGCTGGTGCCTGAACCCAGGGGATCCCGAGGGCATCTAAGAGTCTTTTAGCCTCCTTAACCATTTCATCAGTTAGCTTTGAAGCCATCATAGCGTATCTTCTAGCCGCTTCCAAATCACCTGCTTCAACAGCGGCTTCGTATTTTCTAGCAGACTCCTCCTTCAACGCCTTCCTACGCTCAAGCTCTCTTGCCTTCAACTCCGGGGGCTTACCGTCAAACACGTAAACGATTTTCAAGCCCTCCTCGACGAGGTTTATACTCCTGTAGAATAGACCGCTCAAGTGGCTCGTGATTCTTCCCTGGGAATCCATTAGAGGGGTGCCATCCGGTTGCCTTATAGCTGAGAGAAACTGGTACAAAGTATTGTAAGCATCTATTGCTATAACCTTTCCCCTCAACACGCGCATGTTTTCAATGATGATTTTGGCATCCTCTGGTATAAGATCTTTAAGGTTTACTCCCATGTCTCTCCCACGATCATTAAAATAGTTGTTTAAAACATTTAAAACTATTTATTTAAAAAGCTCGGGGAAGGATGGTGAAAGCCGGATAACGAATTCCCTTCCAACAGGCTCTACCTGGATGTAACCCGATAGCTCCAACTTCATCAATGCTTTATACAGCTCTGCCTTCCCAACATCAACTTCATGCTCCTTCTTCAAAATATCTATTAGATCGGACTCTGAAACTCCTTCCGGATGATCAATCACTATCTCAAGGATCAGCCTGTAGAGAGGTGTGAGACGCCAGTAGCCAGGGTTATACTTCATTCCACCCACCTTAAACGTAAACCTGAGGCTTTAAGTGCGACCTGGGGAGCTGCTGTCTCGCCTTAACCCCCCATTCCATATAGTATCTCAGCATATTATCATTAATGCTCGGCCTAATAATCTCTAAAGACCTGTTGAAATGCTTCATTGAAACCTCCCTAGCGTTAAAGGATTCTCTTAAAGCAGACATAACCGCCTCCCTAACTACTGCTTCAACGTCCGCACCACTATACCCTTCTGTTCTCCGAGCGATCTCCCGGAGGTCTACATCTCTTGATAACGGTATGCTCCTCGTCTGGATCCTGAGTATTTCCAGCCGTGCCTCATAGTCTGGCGGGGGAACATATATGAGCTTTTCAAGCCTTCCAGGCCTCAGTAGCGCGGGGTCTATTAAGTCAGGCCTATTTGTAGCCGCTATCACCACAACGTTCTCAAGCTTCTGTATACCGTCCATCTCGGTGATCAACTGTGTCACAACCCTTTCGGAAACGCCTGAATCCAGTTCAACACCTCTCAGCGAAGCTATCGCATCTATCTCGTCAAAGAAGACAACAGTGGGAGCGTGCAGCCTGGCTTTCCGGAAAATCTCTCTTACCGCGCGCTCCGACTCACCAACCCACTTGCTCATTATCTCTGCCCCCCGCACAGCTATGAAGTTAGCGCCGCTCTCGGTTGCAACAGCCTTGGCGAGAAGTGTTTTACCGCACCCGGGAGGCCCGTATAGCAGCACACCCTTGGGGGGCTTAATCCCGAACTTCTCGAACACCTCTGGCGTTCTCAAAGGCCATTCAACACTCTCCTTTAAAGCCTGCTTCACCTCGTGAAGACCACCTATATCGCTCCACCGTACCTCTGGAACCTCAACATATATCTCCCTGAGACCGCTGGGCACGATACTCTTATACGCGAACATAAAGTCTTCGAAGGTAACCTTGACCTTTTCCAAAACCTCCTCGGGAGTGGGCGGGTTAGACTTCTCGAGCGGAATATACCTTCTCAAAGCATGTAGTACGGCTTCCTTAACCAGGGCGGCAAGGTCTGCACCCGTGTAGCCGTGCGTCATCTCCGCGAGCTTGAACAGGTTGACATCCTCGCCGAGGATGCCTGACTTCACAAGCTTTCTCGTGTGTATTTGAAGTATTTCCAGCCTACCCTTCTTATCCGGCATAGGTATTTCAATCTCCCTGTCAAACCTGCCCGGCCTCCTTAGGGCTGGATCAACGGCGTTAGGCCTGTTTGTAGCCGCTATCACTATAACGTTACCCCTGCTCTCCAGCCCGTCCAGTAGGGCTAGGAGTTGGGCTACAACCCTTCTCTCAACCTCGCCTATAACCTCATCACGCTTCGGCGCAATAGCGTCCAACTCATCTATGAATATTATTGCCGGATTCTTCTTAGCCTTCTTCCTCGCTAGCTTGAAGATCTCCCTCAGCCTCTGCTCCGACTCCCCATAGTACTTGCTCATGATTTCTGGACCATTGATCACGATGAAGTAAGCGTTGGCCTCATTAGCCAGGGCTTTAGCAAGCAACGTTTTCCCAGTGCCAGGTGGGCCATACAGGAGTATTCCCTTGGGAGGGTCAATGTTAAGCTTCCTGAACACTTTCCTATACTTGAGCGGTAGCTCAACCATCTCCCTAATCTTCTCAATCACGTTCCCTAATCCGCCAATATCCTCATACGTTACCCTAGGAACCTCGCCAACAGGTTCCTCGAAGATGTAAAGCTCTGTTTCATCGGTAACTATCACAGGACCCTTCGGCTTCAGGGCAACCACTCTGAAGGGAATGCTCATCTCCATTATGACTACGCGGATTTCATTATCCTCCATTAAGGGCCTTCCAATAATTCTTCTCTTAACCTCTTCCACGACGCTTGAGTCTGCAGGGGCGAAGTAGTTAGTGGGGGCTAGCTTAACCACCTGGGCGTACTGTTTCTCAACCTTCTCCACAGAAACAATCTCGTTAATGTTCACGCCCGCATTCTTCCTGGTAACCGGGTCGAGCCTTATTACGCCTAAACCCCTGTCCTGGTCCCTGCTTGCAGCGGCTATCACAGCAGTCTCAGACTCTCCCTCAACAATAAGGAGGTCTCCTTCCATAATCCCGTACTTATCCATTACCTCGGGATCCAGCCTCGCGATGCCTTTGTGTAGATCCCTCCTATCAGCGTCTAATACTCTTAAATGGATTCTCAACCTATTCCCAGCCAAACTAGGCACCAGCGATAACAACCATTAATGTTGAGTGTGAAAAACCCTTAATATAAGAAATCACTAATCAAGGAAGCCTGTAAACAGCTTCAACCTCTACCTGGCTTACGCCTGGAATACCCATCAGAAGGTTCTCCAAGGGTTCTGTACCGCCCTCGGTTTCCTCGGGCATAGCTATTAGTAGGCGAAGGGCTTTCAAGCCGAAGGCGATGGGTTCCTCATCGCTAGCCTTAACCTGATATCCTTGCGGCAGGCTCTGCTCAATCCGTGTTTTCAGCTCGTTTAACGGTGTCTCCACGTCTTCGGGGAGGATTTTAACCACTACGGCTACCTGAGCCATTCAAACCACCCCTTCAAGGACCTCTAAACCCACAGTTAGGGCAGGCGTATTCAACCGCCTGTTGCCTACACCTCTTACATCTTCGAATCAATACTTTTCCACAGTTAGGACACATGAACTCTGTACCGTAGTCCCCGGGCTCCATGATCCTGTGGCAACTGTCGCACACCGGGGGTGATGCCGCCTCTTCGACAGCGATGCCAGCTTGTTGCGTCAATCTGTGCTGTGCAGCCATGTAGTAACCACCATGCTTAAGCAATCAACAGTTTAAACGTGATTAAGGTATTAAAAATATTCTCTCAGCTTTAAGCGAACTCCTACTCTTCCTTACGGAAGCAATCGCGAGTAAGCCTAGTGTGAAACCAACGGTTGCTGCCGCCGAACCCATTGGGACAATGGTTGGGTTAACCCTGTAATATACGCTTGTCGAAAGCAATTCAAGCATTGAAACGCTGTTGAAGAATAAGGTCTCGGTTCGCTCAACATACCTTGTTAGCACGCCGTTAACATATTTAGCTGAAACATTCGAGAACCCCGTGGATGCCTGATAGCTCTCCACAAACTCGCCAGTATAAGATGGGTTGGCGAAGAATCCAATGTAGGATGAGGATGGTTCAGCATCAAGCCTGTCAACACCCTTGTCGTCTCGAAAACTATTCTCAACTATGTTCAAGGTCAGCCCGAAAGCCTCACAGTCGCCCGTTAAGCTAATCCTCCTGTAATCACCAATACTGTATTTCACGAAAGGATATGACACGCTTTCCACTCTAACGGTGAGGAACACCTTCACGGTGCAGAATTGGCTGCTTCGTGAAAGCGTAATAGTGTACTCGTAGTTGAAGAAGTCTCCGGGGCCGTAAACAGGTTCCACCGTCTGCGCATTAGCTGTTGAAGCCAATGCTAGGATCAGGAGTGTCAGAATTGTGAAACATATTTTAGCACTCATCAAGTCCACATCCAAAGCATTCACTAATCAGGTGGCAACTAATATATGAGGAGTGTTTAATAATTCTTGTTGAGAGGGTTTAACGGGTTGAAACAGGTAATAATCGTTAGAAGCGACCTAGGGATGAGCAAGGGAAAGCTCGCCGTACAAGTCGCTCACGCATCGGTGACAGCTGCTTTTGAAGCATACCGTTCCAAGAAGGAGTGGTTTGAAGAATGGTGGAAGAGTGGGCAGAAAAAAGTTGTGGTGAAAGTTCAAGGCGAGGCTGAGCTGATAGAGCTGTATGAGAGGGCTGTGAGAAGCGGTCTACCAGCATCCTTGATCAGAGATGCCGGACTGACAGAGCTACCGCCTGGAACAACCACGGCTGCTGCAGTGGGGCCGGCGCCTGACGATGCCGTTGACAAGCTCACAGGCGGGTTGAAGCTTCTTTGACATACTACCCTCATCCATTAGATTATGTTGCGGGGTTGAAACACGTTCTTACGCACCGGAAAATAAGAGCCGAACTTGAAATCACCCCTGACACTTTCAGTGTGGAAGAGATTGTCAACCTTCAGGAGCTGGGCTTTAACAAGGATAAAGGAGATTACGCAGTATTTAGAGTTGTTAAGAGATCAATAGATAGTTTACGCGTTAAAAGATATTTCGCGAAACAGCTCGGAATCCCTGAATCCAATATTCTCCATCTAGGCTTGAAAGATAAGGAGTCAACTAGTGCTCAGTACTTCTTCGTCAAGAAGGCCTTGATTAGTCGCGAGCTTAGAGAACTCCATGGTGAAAACTTCACGGCTACCCTAATAGGACTTACCCGGGTTAAGCCTACTAGAAAATCGCTTGTTGGAAACAAGTTCAAGGTAAGACTTGAGACTACGAGCCCTGGTGATTATGATACTGCTGAGGATCTGCTAAGGCTGGTGGCAACATCAGGGCTGCCATCTTACTACGGGTATCAGCGGTTCGGGGTTGAAAGGCCTATAAGCCACTTACTTGGCAAGCAGATTATTCTGAAAAGAGAGGACCGGTTCAGCACACTCTTCCTGAGAGATCACTATCCCTGGGAACACCCTAATAGTGTTACCGCCAGGGTTAAGGGATTCATTCCGAGAAAACTGTTCTATGAGAAACTATATATTGAATCACCATTATCCAAGGGTTTAGAGCTTGTTGAAAAATTGACGTCGAAAATCCTAGTGGAAGCTTATGCTAGCTACCTTTACAACCTCTTACTAAACAAGCTGATCGACACGTGTGGATGGGAGTGTCTTAACAGGGAGCTCCCGACCCCAGGCTGTAATGGTGAAGAACTCTCGCTTTACATGGAAATCTTCGAAAAGGAGGGTTTAAATCCCGAGAGCGCCGGACAGCTAGGATGCTGGTGGAGGGCAGGGTTGTTCAAGCCTTTCGACATCAGCTTGAGGCTGGTCAACAATATTCTTGAAATAGGCTTCTCACTAGGGCAGGGATTCTACGCGAGCGTGGTGTTGAGGGAATTGTTTAAGGAGAACTTGGTATTAAAACAAACTGTTTTCACTCAAAAGTGATCCTTGCCCTCTTGCCGGTTAGCTTTGCAATTAACTCCTCGGCAATGCTCTTATTCTTCTCCAAATATCTCCGATCCCTCCTCGGCACTCTCACGTTAACGATCTCTGTTCCATCGGGAAGCCACACCTGGTTCACCCCGAGTAGCGATGCTGGACTAATCATCTGTTCAATCAATCTCCTCATGTCTCCCGTCTCAACAATTACTCTAACCTTCGCATCAAGCTCCCTGGCAAGAAGTTTCGAAACCTCCTCGAGCTCCCCTTGTTCCACGCCGTCCCGAATTATTAGTATTAGCTGGTCGCCGGCCATGAAGGATTTCACGTACTCTCCATTCCTCAACACTTTATGCTTCTCCTCAATATCCATCAAAGCTTTCATAACCTTAACCTCATCGATGTCTACAACACCTGTCTCCACCTTCCTCTGGCAACTAGGGCATAGTATACCGCTTTTAACACATATTCTGTCCAGCGGATATTTCAAGCTTCATCATCACCATTTACTCTTCAAAGGGATTTTACGGTTAAACACTAATTTAAATTCTTTTTCAAGGAAGGAGAATAGATACTATTATTCCTGATGAGATCAGTAATGCTCCCCCAAGGGTTTTCAACGTTGGCTTCTCCCTGGATAAAAGCTTGACCGTGAGCTGGGATAACACGGGTGTTAACGCTGTGGCAACGGCAGTAGCTGAGACGCCTATCCTGTTAATAGAGTATATGAATAGGAGCATCCCAATACTCCACCCTAAAATCCCTGTTATAAGGGAGGCCTTAATCAGTGGTCTTGAATCCGCCTCTCCAGGGCCTCCCTCCACGATTAATCCCGCTGGGATGAAGAATATGGCTATGAACCCCAGCCTCATCACTGTAAGGGTTAATGTGTCAGCGTATAAGAGGGCTACTTTTATCAATGAGGTAGCAAGACCCCATGTAATAGAGGCTGTCGCAGCGTATGCCAGGCCATTCAGGGTGATCCTTCCACCGTTTCCATTAACTGACGCGATGACAATGCCTGTGAAAGCTATGAGGCTCCCTACAACCACGGAGAGTCTTAAAGGCTCGCCTAAAAACACTATTGCTATCAACTGGGAAACAAATATGTAGGTGTAGCTCACGACCACCGCAAGGGAGCCGCCTAGAATCTGGATAGCCCTAGTATATGAGGCATCCCCTATACCAGGACCTAGTACAGCGGAGAGTATTACCACGATGATAGAAGTAGTAGTGAGCTCTGTTAAACCCGGGTGAGCCAAGATTGTGAAGGGGATTAGAAAGGAAAGCGCGGCTAGGGCCCTGAACCCCGTGAACAATACTGGCTTAATATGATCCCTATACCTTGATATAACCGCAGGGTTTATGCTCCACGTTAGCGAAGCAATCACTGATGCAATGTAATCCATCGCAGATAATCCCCTTTACATGTATTTACTCTTAAGGGAATATTTAAAAAATGAGCATTAAACACGTATTTAGCAGTGAAAATAATTACTTCGAGGAAGACTTTTAATAAGCAACGTAGAGAAAAACCCTAGCCTTGATCAAAGCTTACAGTAATCTTTTTAAAACTTGCATGGAAATATTTACACTTAACGTTAGGTGGATATTGTTGATAGAGGTTAAAAGTGTTTCTAAGTCTTTTGGAAGACTTAAAGCGCTTGAAAACGTCTCCTTCAAAGTAGGAAACGGGGAAATAGTTGGATACGTAGGGTTGAACGGTGCTGGGAAGACAACTACTATAAGAATAGCCGTAGGAGTTCTCCCTCCCGACTCCGGCGACGTGTTCATTGATGGGTTATCGATAACTAGGGAGAAGAAGAAAGCCTCGGAGAAAATTGGATGGGTTCCAGAGCTACCTATTTTTGAAACAGATTTCAAAGCATTAGACTACTACGTGTATCTTGCAGGATACTACGGTATTCCGGCCGCTGAGGCGAGAAAGATGGGTAAGGAGGCATTAGAGGTGTTTGGGCTTGGAAACGCGTTGGACATGAAGCTTGCCACCTACTCGCAGGGGATGAAGAAGCGGTTTGCCCTCGCCGTCTCATTAATCAATGATCCGCCGAATTTTATTTTCGACGAGGTGTTGAACGGGCTGGATCCTCAGGGAATAGTTTTCTTCAGAGACTTAGCAGTAAAATTTAAGAAACAGGGGAAGGCGGTGTTGTTTTCATCACATATCTTGAGCGAGGTTGAGGGTATTGCCGACAAGGTTGTATTCATTCACAAGGGCAGAATTATTGGTGTTTATGGGATGAACGAAATTGTCAACATGGTTAAGCCCTCACTTATAGTTAGGGTTGACAAAACCGTGGAAGCCTTAAACATTCTTGAAAAATATGGGCACGTTGAGAACCGGGGCGATCACCTAGTAGTTTCAAGTCCGGCTGTGCCGCCAAACGAGATTGTTAAGACACTCGTGGAGAACGGTTTTAACGTATTAGAAGTTAGAAATGAGGAGAGGAGTCTGGAAGAATTCTTCTTCAACCTGATTAAGGAGAGGGGTGGTTGACGTGAACCCGGTTTTCTATGATTTCAAAAGAGCGTTTCTACGCCCCGTCACCCTCATAGCATTAGCCGTATTCATCCTGGCTGGAATTGGATTATCATACCTGGTATCTATCTCCCTCAGCACGAGGATAGGGGATTTTTATTCAGAGTTTCTCGCGAAGCTTAACCTTGAAACCGGGGAGTTCACACTCTACTACAACATCTACGACTTAGAGGGCAAGCCTTTATTAGCTAACGTTGAAACAACTCTAAGCGTGTTTAATAAAATATCAGAGTTTACTCCTGAGAATGAGCAACCGGTGAAAAGGTTTTCCTTCACGGCAAAAGGCTACTACGTCTTTAAAACTACGCTGGAGAAAAGCGTCATTGAAACCTTGGCGAACCCGGATATGGATGTATTTCTTAAAATAGCATCATCAACACCGCTAGGTTATTGGGAGATTGGAAAAGTACTTCTTAAATTGAACGGGAGTGAGGCCGTAACTTCGGATCCCATGATTCTATTTATCCCAGCCTCCGATATAAAACTGCCTATTTTTTCAGCGGGACACGTGTTCCTAAGGGATGATGAGCTTATTATTTCAGTCCTGATCGAACCACCTGGGCAAGGATTTCAACTATACTTTGCAATCTCTTCTGATGAAACAACCCCAGATATCAATAATGCAACGCTAGTGGGCGATGTTTCAACAGGGCTTAATGTTTACCGAGTAAACTTATCTGATTTTAACGTAAACATTACTACGGAAACAATAATAAAGTTGTTCCTCAAAAGTTCTGAAAGTGGCACGTACTCTAGCGATATGTTTCGAATAATCCGGCTGGAAACAGGGAGGACACAGAGGGAAATCACTGGAATAGTTGTCGGAAGCCCGGCTTTAGAGATGTTTTCACAGTTCTTCCCAATAGTGATGCTATACCTCGCATATGCACTTGTAGCGAAGCCAAAAGGCATAGGGGCTTTGGAGTTCCTGATAGCCCGTCCTGTAACAAGGTGGGAGGTGTATTTCACAAGGTTTGTAGCAGGGGTTTTAACCGCGCTTGTGTCAGCAGGGGTTTTCCTTGCTACTTCCAACGTGGGCATAGTATTGCTTACAGGATACGGTATCGAGTCCTCCCATGTCGTTACGCTGTTTATAGGCGTAACTGGTTCTTTAATAGCATTCTACAGCCTCTGCTACATGCTTTCAACAGTGGTAAGCGGTGGAAAATACTTAGCGGTTTCCATATTCTTATACTTGTTCTTCACGATCATCATGAACATCATAGTCTTCATCATCGCATACCTGATATATGGTTTGACTCCCAGATTAGGTGAGGAAGTGTTGGGACTACAGTACATCAGCTACTACTTCAACCCCCTAGAGTTCACTAAGCTTTGCAACCTATTTCGTGAGCAAGGGCTTTATATCCTGGCTCAATACCGGAGGTTTCCGTGGTCGATCCATACTTAATCGCTACCGCCGGTGTTGCATGGATTCTCGGGCCATTCATCCTTGGATGGATGTTATTTAGGAAGGCTAATCTTTCAAGATAGTTTTCACCAGGGGCTTCCCTTATGGTTGACCTCTACTCTTGGCTTAAAACGATGGGGGATACGGTACTACTATACCTTGATAACTCATACTTAAAGCAGGCGTCAGCCACCCTTCTCGACTACGCCTGCGATAAACCGGGAAGGTGCTACCTTGTCCTCGATAAGACAATATTTCACCCTAAAACCGGGGGGCAGGCAAGCGATACTGGCTGGGTCAANGGCGAGGGGTTCAAGTTCAGGGTTGAGAAAGCCCTCATGGTTAAGAACGCTGTAGCACACTACGGCAGATTGATCGAGGGCGAGTTACCTGTTAAAGGCTCAAAGGTAGCGCTTGAATTAGACTGGGAACCCCGCTACAAGGCTATGAGGCTTCACACCGCGGGGCACATCCTGGATTACGCTGTGATGAAGGCTTACGGGAGGCATGTTAACACTCTAGAAGCCCAGCACGCTCCTCCCAATGCTTACATAGAATACGACGCTAGAAATGTTTCGGAAGAAGTCGTCGAAGAAATTCTTAGAGAGGCGACAAGGATAGTGGAAGAGGCTCGGAGGGTTAACATTTTCTGGGTCAGTTGGCAGGACCTTTCATCGAGAATTTACAACGCCCCCAACCTTCAGAGGCTACCGAGGACGAGCAGGTATAGAATAGTTGAGATAGAAGGAGTCAACGCAATCCCGTNCACGGGAACACACGTCTCCAACACAAAGGAGGTTGGAAGGATCAAAATACTGAGGCTTGAGGAAACCATTAGAGGCTTAAAACTATACTACGATGTTGATTGATGGAAATGGGCCCGCGGGGACTTGAACCCCGGGCCTCCGCCGTGTCAGGGCGGCGTCCTAACCAAGCTAGACGACGGGCCCCTTCCTATAATTAAGGACTCAAGTATTTTTAAACCCTACCACGCGGTTTTAAACCAGAAAGCATTGAGTAGGTAAGGTCAGGCGGAATTGCCTGCAAGCAATAATATTATTCACTACTGCCCACAATTTCCAGCTACTGGAGTGCAGATTAGAATGGGAGGGGTTAGGAGTAAAAAATCATTTTTGGTCTTCTAATTAACCAACCTATGAGGAATCCAACTATAAGTGTTGCAATAGCCCCGGCTATTCCTGTTGAAGTCTCAAGGATGCTTGTAGTNTATGTCTCGGTCTTAGTGGATGTTGTCCACTCGGTGCTTACAACTGTTTTCGTCATAGTCTCCGTCTGAGTCTCCGTTACGGTAGTGTATACCCAGTTGGTTGCTGTGGTCGTGCTCGTTACTGTTACAGTATTGGTTATCGTGGTGTTCACGGGAATCGTAGTGTACGAGGTCTCAACAATGGTGGTTGTGGTTGGGATTAACGTGGAGGTTGTCTCTGTAACAGTGGTTGTCTCCGTTACCGTTGAAGTAACCGTGGTTGGAATAGTTGTGTAGGAAGTCTCTGTTACCGTNGCAGTAGTGGTGGTGGTTGACGTTTCAGTAATAGTTGTAGTTGTGGAAATGGTCTCGGTAACAGTGCTTGTCGAAGTAACGGTAGTAGTGGTCGTTTCAGTCACTGTTTCTGTGGCGGTTATGGTGCTCGTGACTGTTGTTGTCTCGGTTTCAGTGGTGNTGGATGTAATGATTTCGGTAATGGTTGTGGTGGTTGTAACAGTCTCGGTTGTTGTCGTCGTCTCCGTGATCGGGGGAAGATCCACACCAATCCTGCCAAGGTATAAGTATGTGTCTGACTCGTTGGTTACAGTATTGTACTCTCTGAATAATATGGCAAACCCGTCCGACCCGTCCACGCCAACCCTTATAGGCGTCGCGTTCATTGTTGGCGTGGTTTGAAGCGTTAGAGGACCAGTGAACCCTAGGTTGCTCTCCTTGACTCCCCCGGCTATGATCGAGTAGGTTGCACCGTTTAACACGCTCCACGTAACGATATAGTATCCTATGGGTGAGAAGGCTATTTTCACATACGCCTCATTATAGTCTTGGGTCCCAGCCACCCTGCTCAGGTTGACCGAGGCTATTTCGTCAAGGCTCCCAATGTCAAGTATCTTAAGCATTACATCGTATCCTCCAGCACCAGGGGAGGAATAGGCTACCGCTATGGTTGACGATCCAAGGGCGAGGGAGGGGTAGTGCCCCTGCCCCAGCATGACAGTTCTCAACACTACCTCCCCATCCACCATCTTAGCCTCGACGATGAACACACTCCTCGATCCGTCTGAGTTGTAGGTAAACCCTGTGAAGAAGACTCTGTCGCCTGAGACGATCACAGGCGTGAACGGTGAGTAAATCGTGTCGGTTCTCGTATAGTTGGGCGCCCTCATCCATACTATTTCTCCCAGGGTTTCATTAGCCCCTGAAGTCGAAACTACCGGTAGGAAGTATGCATCTGTCAGGTTGAAGAAGACCGGGTTCAAGTCTATCTCTCCAGGGGTTGAAGTATCGTTGACGTATAGGAATAGGAACCCGTCTCCCAGCGGCGCGATGTTAAAGGTTATCGCGGTATAAGATAGGTCTTTACAACAGTCTGGGTTGATAAGTCAACTATGGAGAGTGCAAAACTCCTGTATGTGCTGTTGCTCATGAAGTGGGCGATGCCAAGCAGGTTGCTCATAGGGTTGTAAGCCACGACAGGGTGCTCATCATAGGTCCTGGAAGTAAATGCGACAGGCACATCGGCTTGAACACTCCCAGTAGCAGGGTCCAGCAGGAATAGGCTTAAATCCCTGTAATAAGTAGTGTTCGAGAACCGCGTGTATGCGAGCCCAATGCTGTCGCCAGCGAGAACGAGGAAGTTGTCGATGCCCAGGTTGTCGGTTAACACGTTTTTCTCAACCTGCCCCGTGGAAGGGTCTATTATGAAGAACGTGATGTTTCCCTCGATAAATGCTCCCTGGGTTACGTTGAGGATTGAAGTATAGTATCTCCCATTGTAGTAGACAAGGTTTGGCTCAATAGTATATGAGGCAAACAAGGCGTCGTCGATGGGGATTTCCAGCCCGAGAGACTCCACAACGTTTGAGGATTGATTCCCCACTTGTGTTCCAGCAGTGAGCGGCAGTATGGATGCAGTTATTAACGTGAGAATTAGAATTATTTTAAACGCTTCTCTCATTCACACCCGCCTTATTAACTACTTATTTCTCACCTTTAATAAAGTTGAAAAATAGGTGCACCTGTAAAAGTTTTAAATACTTACACGTTGAGGTAAGAGCGTGCTTTGTGGTTGAATAATTACTGCTTCAGTATATTAGGTTGGAAGACGTTAATTATTATTGAGGTGTCATTTGATTGTCTAGCAGTAAACCTTCACCCGATCTAAGGCTCTACGAGAAGCTTCTTATGCTGTTCCCTGGGTACAAGGGTTATAAGGAGAAGGAGCTTATCAGGGAGACCGACAGGGTTGTTAGGGATGAGCTTTACAGGAAGCTTAAGAAGAGCGTTTCCGATCTTAGAGGCTTCTACTCGCTCGTAGTATCCTCGTCAGGTTCCACGCCTGTTTCAGACCGTGTTGAAAAACTCATCTACAGGCTCGACTCTCTAGCCGAGAAGACTAGGCATGCGCCTTACGGGTATAAGCCCCTTTTCCACGCTTTCAAAATCGACGAGAACGTTTTGGATAAAATACTAGAGCACGATTTAAACATGGGAGTGACCGTTGAGGAGTTGAACAAGACTACTTCAAACAAGCCGTCGAGCATCCTGGAGGCTGAGAAGTTTCTCGCTGATGTTGAGAAACTTGTTGAAAAGTTTGAATCCCTGCTAGAGGAGAGGGATAGGTTGTTATCCGGGATTGTGGGGTGATGATGTGTGAGCAGGACAAACGTTATAGAATGGGTTAACCCAGGCCCCGAGGACATACTATGGGTTTACCCGTACGAGGATATTAGATGGGGTAGCGTACTAATAGTACACGAATACGAAACAGCCATGTTCATGAGAGATGGGAAGCTATACGATGTTCTCCCACCTGGCAGGCACGTGTTAACAACGCAGAATCTCCCCCTTCTCACAAGAGCCTTCAGGCTTGTAGCAGGCTATGGTGAAACCCCCTTCAAGGCTAGGATAGTCTTCGTTTCATTGAAGCAATTCAGAGGGAAGTTCGGGCTCTCGACAAGGGTTAAGCTAGGTCCTCGCACACTCTACATGACCGAGCTCCAGAGCTTTGGAGAATTCTGGTACAGGGTTGCAGACCCGGTTCTCTTCTTAACGCAGATAGCTGGCGCAGTGAGGGAGCTGTCGTCAACAGCTGTGGCGGACTTTATAAGAAACTACTTTGTGGAAACACTGATACAGGAGATAAGCAAGTACAGTGCAATAGACATCTACACCAACCTAACCCAGGTTACCTCAAGGCTTAAGGCTGGGATAATCCAGGAGGCTTTCGCGCAGAGAGGGTTAGAGCTCATCGATGTTAAAATATCGGGGATAACCCTGCCACAGCTCGAGAGGATGGAAAAGGAGGATCCGACTTACGGGCTACCCCTCCTGCTTGCAATCCAGAAGGGAGACGAGGATAAGGTGTTGGAGATTGTTAAAACAGTCGAAGTCATGAGGGCTCTCGGGAAATCCCCAGCCGCAGGTTGGATGGGAGCTCTCGTAGCCATGCCAACCCTTATGCAACAAGCTATTCAGCCGACTCAGCCTCAGCAACCTCAGCAGGCGCCTGCCCAACCAGCACCAGCGCCAGCCCAGCCGCAGGAAAGCCCTCTCGTAGCCAAGCTCAGAGAGTTAAAGAAAATGCTTGACGAAGGCTTGATAACCCAGGAGGAGTACGATCAGCTGAAGAAGGAGTTGCTTGAGAAATACAGGAGGGAGATGTAGCCGTGATATTCTTCAAAAGCGAGAGGGAAAAGTTCGAGGATGAGTTAAACAAGGCTCTCAGCGATAGGAACAAGGGAAATATCGAGGGCGCCGTGAAACACTTCCTAAACGCTTACGAGATCGCGTCTAAATCGAACGACCCTGAGATTAATCGGAGAGCTGGCGAAACTTTTTTCTACGCAGTATTCTACGACGCATTGTTGAAGAAAACCCCTGAAGCATTCTCGAAAGCCGCTGAGCAGTGCAGAAAGCTTGATCCCACCCTCCCACTGGACATCGGGGTCGCGGCGAAACCCACTGCTGGAGAGCTTGCAAGAGATCTCGAGCTGGCTTCAATGATTTTCAGCCTGCCAAGATTTAACGTTAACGATGCTGTGAAAATGGATGAATCGATTGCTCAGAAGTACGAGGAGGTCGGCAACGTTCTCCTCGGGGAAGGGTCGAGAAGGCTAATCCTTGAGGACTTGCTGAACATTCACGACCCGTTGAGCGCGGTCGGCTTCCGACTCCTAGGCTACGCGAGAATCATAAGAGCGTTGAAAATAGAGGCTGACAACCCTTCTAAAGCTGTTGAACTATACAGTGANGCAATAGCGTATCTCCAGCAAGCACCTCCCGAGGTTAGNAATTTTGTGAACGATAGGCTTGGAAAGCTTTCGAAAACCACTAAGTGCTGGGTCTGCCACAGGGAGATACAGGGCGAGGAGATAAACTACATCTACATGCCGGCCTCGGTGAACAATTACATAAGAGAGAAGTACGGGAGTGAAGCATCCTTCCTTATAACAGACGGCAAGATAGCGGTGTGCAGGGTTTGCTACACCATGGTTTACAACCTGAGCGACGCGTTAGCTAAAAGATACTATGAGCTAGCCATGAAGGCTCTTCAAGAAGTTGAGGCGAGGTTAAACGCCAGGATAAGCTCGCTTGAAGTAAGAGTTTCAGCTATACGTGTCCAAGTAGGGAGAAGGTAAGGCTGGGCTGGAGGGAACTGCGTGGAGACCGTAGTGTTACGGTGCACCAACTGCGGAGCCCCCCTCCCGAAGCCTCAGCAAGGAGAGGAATGGATTAAGTGTGAATACTGCGGTTCCCTAAACAAGATAGTTGATGCTACACGATATATTGAAAAACTCAGAGGCGAGCTCGAGAAATGGATCAGGGAGTTGCTACCCTCAACAATGGTTTCCACAGCAGTTGCGGATATTGCTGCTAGACATCAAATATTTCAAAACCTGATAAAACCGAAGCTGTTAATGACAAGAGCTAATATAAGGGCGAAATACCTGCAGTACCTCTCAAACCCTGTGATACCTATTCCGCCGCCCACCCCGCCCGTGGAGGAGCCCAAGGCATTCTTCGAGGAAACGTTGAAAATACAGGCCGTCAAGGACTTCGCAGTGTCAGAGGATGATTCAAAATTCGTCCGCGAAACAATAATCTACGGTAACACCGCGGGCTACCCTCCTCAACGCTCTCCGAGCATTATCGAGGTACGATGTAAAGTCTGCTTTGAAAAATATTGATGAAGCCTTGTCTGAAATACCTGATGACCCGGGTTTCACGCTTGTTAAACAAAGGCTTAGCTCCATTAAGACGGTTCTAACCTCTCTTGAACAGCTTTACGCCAGGAACACTTCAGCAGCGCTTGATCTAGCGAAAACCGGGATGGATCAATACGCCTTACTTCTCGAAAGAGTTGGTTCCTCCCCAATCCCCGAGGTTAACAGAGGTATCTTAGAAGTTGAAAAAATGGCTGCTGAATCAATATATCACTTATCCGATGCTGCTAACAGGTTCTTCACTGCCGGAAGAGACCCCCTGGAAATTGTGAAATGGGTTGAAACATACATGAATGTTTTCAAATGGCTCAGGGATACCTACAAGAGGCCTATTCAAGACCTTGTGGAGATAATGGTTAATCTCAAGAAGCTAGCATACGGCAAGACGGGCTCACCCGAGATAAACGTATTCCCCGGCGGGGGAGGTTTCTACGTTCCATTCCACGTGGTGGAGTGCAGGTTCTCGTTCGTCAAGGGTATTGTTTTCAGGAAGGGTGGGGAATCAAGATTCACTGTTCTAATAGCTTCAATACCCCCATACGCCGAAAACCCTGTTATAGATGTACTAGGAGTATACACTGGAAAAACGCCTCCCCCTGAGAAAATTGAGGAGGCCCCGGGTTATTCTGTGGTGAAGAATATTGTTTCCTCAGCAAGAGCCTCGAGCATACCGGGTGAGGCTAGAGCGTTTCCCCCGTTCATTTCGAGCGTGCTGGCCGAGAAGCTTGTGGACGGGTACATCGAAGCGGTTAACAATAAGTACAGGGGCAAAATAACTTTCGCGTCCTCTCAAGCGGTAGGTATAGTCTACATACCTTTCAACACTCTTGACCAGAGAACACTTGTCAATTTGAATGGGTTAAGCATACGTCTAACAGCCGAGTTAAATAACCTGTTGAAGCTAACTATATAATGGTGATGAACAAGTATGAGTGAATACCTTCTAGTGACCGGGTTAGCGGCAACCGTGTTGTTCGTAATACTGAGCTTTATGAGGATCAAGATCGCAACAGGGTTCAGGGATTTCGCAGTCTTTATCGCGTCAATAATTCTAGCGATTGCTTCAACCCTTGTTATAACGGGGGAGGAGAGCGTCGTCTCAGCGGTTGGAATCTTCCTCTACGTTAACGCTGTCTGGTTTTACGGCATAGGTAATGCTCAGCAACCTGTGAGGAAAGCATTCTTCACACCCAGCGCCCCTAGGATCCTTGTTGGACTGTTGTTCTTCATCATTGCAACATGGATTGCTTTCTCCGGGATTGATTTGAGAATAGCCTTGATCCTCCTACTTGTATCGATCCTTCTCGCAGCCTACAAGGTTAGAATGCTTGATAAGGAGTGATTTTAAATCGTAGTGGGCCCGAGGGGATTCGAACCCCTGACCTACGGGTCACTCCCTCCAGATCTATCTCATCCCGTAAAGGTCGTCTGACCCATAGCACTGGATCTGGAGCTTCGACCGCTGGAGACATCCCTCCAGCGTCCGCCGCTCTGCCTGGCTGAGCTACGGGCCCACTACCAGTCATCGAATTCTATTATAACCTTAGGAGTCATATAAGCTTTTCCGGTTTAAACCATATTAAGGGTTCGATGGATAATTCCTTACTCGCCGGCAGATGAAGAGGGAACCCGGGGATAGAACCCCTCTGAAAAACAGTGTTGACAAGGCCCGCACAAGATGCCGGGTTAAATGGGTGGCTAGATTGGAGGACTGGGTAATCTACGCACTACTCGATGCTTTAATGGCCGCGCTTGCAACAATTTTCGCTAAAATAGGGCTACAACATGTGGACTCCGTCACCGCTACCGCCTTAAGATCTATAGTAATGATGGTTTTCGCGGTGGTGGTCATGCTAACCTTCAGGGGAACAGGCTTCGTGTCCAGCATTACCTCTAGGGAAGCGTTTTTCATTGTCTTAAGCGGTGTGGCCGGGGGAGCGTCATGGGTTCTCTACTTCTTAGCTCTACAGAAAGGGGAGACTACGCCTGTAGCAATAATCGATAAGTCCAGCCTACTGTTCGTGATAGCGTTATCGGTGATCATTCTTCACTAACAGCTTACGTTTAAGAAAATTGTTGCGAGCGCGTTCATGATTGTTGCTATATATCTTCTTGTTTTTTAGAATCCTCCGATTCTTCCCTCTTCCCTTCCTCTCCAGGTTCTATTCTGGGAGGTTTGACCCAGAGCTCCCTCATCCTCCTCCTCTTCAAGGTGAATGTCTCATTCTCAACGTACTTGTAAACAGTTGAATGCCTCCTCCCCTGTATCAGCATCTCGACAGCTGTTTTAGCGATATTAGCTGTTTCAAAATCCCCGATGATAGCCACGTAAGGCTCGTATATCGATATATACGCTCCCGTCATCTCCTCGAGAGTCCTCCTAGCCTTACCATCCTCGCCGATGATTCTTCCGAGAACCCTTGCCACATGATTCGGCTTATCCCCCACGTATTGCCTAACATCTATGACCACTAATACCTGGTCCTCATCCAGCAGCCTCATAGCCCTGTCAGGGCTGAAACCATACGCTACTGCCTTAACTATATCCCTTGCCTTCATAAGTTCTAAAGCAGTGGTTGTAGGGAGGGCTGGCTCTATTACTACACCGCCTGTTGAAGAATCTATCGTAATAGCCGTCCTAGTTTTCTCCTCTATCTCCTTCTTCACACGCCCATTGTCCCCTATTAAAACCCCTATCCTCTCCAAAGGTATTTTCTCATATAGTCTCGTAACGCCTAGGATGAATCTTCCCTTCTCCTCTCCAGACATTTAAACAATCCCTCCAAAACCTCTTCATCACTTAAAACATCTATCTTGGCTTCATTTTTGAAAAACCTATTAATATTTCTCACATCTCTTTCTAGAAAATCCCTCGCGTTGGGGTGCGAGTAGTCGACAGCCTGGCTTACATCTATGATTACTATATCGAGGTCGGGCTTAACCATTACGTTAAACTCTGATAAATCCCCGTGCACGAGCCTAGCCTTGCAAACTATTTTTCCCAGCTCCTCTAAGACCAGCTTGTAAATATTCTCCAACTCCTCTTTCTCCAACTCCTTGTAAGCTTCCATGAGCAATGGAAACCTCTTACCCTCCTCGCCCAGGAACTCCATTACTAAAACATTGTTGAGAAAGGCAACCGGCTCCGGAACCTTTACTCCTGCCTCCCTCATCCTTACTAGATTCCTGTACTCCTTCCTCGTCCACGCATAGATCAAAGCTCTTGTATCGCTGGTTTTAACCCCCTGAAACCTCGGGTCCCCGACAATGTACTTCAAAATCCCTTTTCTAAACTCTGCTGAGCTTGTCAGATATATTTTAACAGCCAGAGCCCTACCATCAGGTGAGTAGCCAAGGTAAACCCTTGCTTCCTTGCCCGCACTGATCACGCCTGTAATCCGCTTTAAAACTTTTTTACGGATTAAGGAAACGACCGTTAGAACCGTGGATGCGTCGAAAACTTCCTCCACAGTCTCGTAGAGATCCGCGTCCTTGATCCTCGGCTCCTCCTCTCCTCTGCGGAGAAGTCTGTCTATGTCATCGCTCATACGTATTCACTGAGAGCGTCAATGAACTCCTTGCTCAAAAAGCCCTTCTCAATCAGCTTGTTTATCTCGTTACGACCATACTTGTAAACTACTTCACCCTTATCCGGGCTGAAGTCCCATAGCCCGACGAGGATAATGTCTCCTTCGTTAATCCACACTCTCTTCCTAAGCTTCCCCGGTATCCTGACCTTTCTGTCCACGCCATCCATGCATTTAGCGAGCAGGTAGTCTCCGCCTAGGTGTCTTATAACGCCGCAGACTACTGTATCGTCCCCGGGGAACGGTGTTTCAGCGCCAGGCCCTAGTCCCTGGTCTTTCTTAGGCAAAACCTAATCACTCTCCCTTATCAAGTACTCCTTATCCTCTATTGACAATAATATTACATTATCCCCGGCTTTTAAATGAGAATATCCAGGCTTAACCGAGACCTCTCTCAACTCCCCTGTCTCCTCGTTTAGCAGGTAAACGTAGTTCTTGTCAACACTAGTCACAACGTACCTGCCGCCTAAGTGAGCCTTCGGCAACACCTTAATCCTTCCATCCCAGTAGGCCGACAGCTTTGTCTGAACATGCTCCCCTGTTTCAAGAATCCTTATCTTCACCATTCCTTTCGAAACTTCCTCGACAACGCCAACCTCACCCTGATACTCGATCACCACGCCTTTATGTATGGGCGGAATCCTCACGGACAGCGTTACAACACCTCTCCACTTACCCTCGTGAGCGTCGAACCGGGTTGACCTGAAGGATTCTGTTGTGGAGGCCCCGTACTTCCTACTCAGAATGCTTGAAAGCTTCCTTGCGGCAACAGGGTCTTCGAACTTGACGTCAACACCTTCCCTCACCATGTCAACCTCTGTCACGCTTGATGCCAGCCCTGCCTTGACAATTATTTCCTCAACCTCATCAGCCAGCTTCTCAACATCTGCCTCTCCTTCAACCCTCACCTGGACTAATGCTTTATGGGAGCCTCCTGCCCTGGCTAGGCATGAGGGGCATGGCTTATAGGTTATTTTCACTGGGGCTTCCAACTCGTAGCTTACGGGATGGATTCCCTTTATCAATAATTGATAGTTCAGGGTTACTCCGTGCTCGCTTGCGCTGATTTTGTGTAAAGGTTTAACCACTGAAACATCTAAAACCTCCGCCTCCTCCCTTAAGAAGTGCCTAGACTCCCCTATTGCGATTCTTCTTAAAACCTCGTTCTCCTCTAAGGGATGATTCCACTCTCCCTTGTAAAACCATGCCCCGCATTTAGGGCAGACGGTCACCTCTAACCTCGGCTTATCCTTGAATGGAGTAAGGTATTCAACATAGCAGTTGACACAGTAGTTTCCAACAATCTCCTCGTCAGCTACCTCTCTACCGCAACGCACGCAAAACCTCATAATCAACACCTACATGATTGCGAAGAAGGCTATTGGAACTCCTTGAACAACGAGGACTGCATCGGGGTGAATAAGCCCCTTCTCTACAGCTGCTTTGACTATTCGCTCACCAACCAGGTTGCCCGTTGTAGCGGTGGTAAGAATCTCCAAGGCTTCCTCAACACTTTTAAGCTCTCCTTTATAGAAGAAGGGGTCTACCACGTACTTAATGTCCTTCTCCGGGTCTACGAGGACTTTTCCCAAAACCTCTTCATCGCAAACTGACACTACTACTTCATCGTCTGAAAACCGCACGCTTACATACTCTAAACCGGCTGAGGCTTTTCGACCGCCATTCTCCTCCATCAAGGCATCACTCGCTTTAGAAAGCCGGTAACGTGGTCTCCGCACCACAGGCCTCGCATCTCATCACGAAAACCTTACCCTTCTTGGCAAGTTTAGTGTGTATGGCTCCGCAGGTTGGGCATTTAACGTATTTTTCAACGAAGACTTCGATAAGCTTGTTAATGACTGAAGCGTTAAACTTCCCCTGCAACAACAACTGCCCCGCCTCGTTGAGAAACGCTGGCACTCCCAGCTCCTTGACAAAATACTTTTGAACAACGTCTTTCTCCCTACCGAGAGCCTCAGCTATCTCCGAGAAATTATGGACAATGGTTCTTCCTCCAACGATCAAAACCTCTGCCCTAGGTATTTCGAAGACTTCACCACTGCCCTTCTTCGATGGGAGTTTCTGAATAGCCCTGTCCAAGAGCTCCTCGTAGCTGTAGTCCTTGATGCTCTTCAAAAGCAACACCTCTATCAGGGAGATTATTGTTAAGAGGGCTATTTAACAATAATTCTGTTAATGGAGGGTTAAATGAGAATTTACGTGGAAACATACGGTTGCGCGCTAAACAGGAGCGATGAAGCGTTGATGAAGCATGTTTTAACGGAGAGAGGGCACTCCATTGTTGCCGACCCCTCTAACGCTGACGCAGTAATAATCAATACTTGTACCGTTAGGCTTGACACGGAGCAAGCTATGTTGAAGAGGATAACCAGTCTTAGAAGACTGGTTCGTGAGAGAAACGTGAAGCTCGTTGTCGCCGGTTGCCTCCCCGCTGCACAGCCCTACAAGGTGATGAAGACGGCTCCCGAAGCCAGCCTTGTCTCCCCCCAAAATTCTTCCAGGATCTACGTAGCAGTGGAATCCGATGGAAGGGTTGTGATGCTCGAGGGGGTTAGGGAAAGAGATCGGATAGGGTTGTTCTTCGAGAAAAGAATTGCACCAATACCTATTCAAGAAGGATGCTTGAGTAATTGCTCCTTCTGTATAACAAGGCATGCTAGAAGAGTATTAGTTAGCCACACTGTTGAAGCAGTCATGAAGTCCGTTGAAGCCGCTGTGAGAATGGGCGCGGTTGAGATACAGTTAACGGGAATGGACCTCGGCACCTATGGAGTAGAACTGTATGGTAAACGGTATCTTCCAGAGCTGGTTAGAAGGATTTCAGAGGTGAGAGGCGAATTCAGGGTGAGAATAGGAATGATCAACCCAGAGCATCTACCACCCATTATCGATGAGCTGGTGGAAGCCATAAAGTCCGACCGTAGAATCTACAGGTTTCTACACATCCCCTTACAATCCGGGAGCGATAAGGTGTTGAAGGCTATGAACAGGAAGTATACTGTTGACGAGTACAGGGGTTTAATCAATGAGGTGAAGCGGAAAATAAGCGATGTGAGCATTGCAACCGATATCATAGTGGGCCACCCGTTAGAGGATGAGGAGGATTTCGAGGAGACTTTGAAAGTAATCAGGGAGTTGGAGTTTGAAAGAGTTCACTTTGCAGGGTATAGCGTGAGACCTAACACGCTTTCAGCTGGACTGCCAAATATTCCAACACGTGTTAGGAAGGAAAGAATGCTCAGAATGCTTAAGACCGTGGAGGAAGTGGGGCTTAAAGTTAGGGAGAAGTACGTTGGATCAACTCTGCCTGTGTTCGTTACAGAGTACTCTAACACATGGGTTGGTAGGCTTGACAACTACATTCCTGTTATACTGTTAGAGGGAGGCCCGCTTGACTATGGGGTATCCGTTGAAGCAGTGGTTGAAAAAGCTACTTTCTACGACCTGAGAGGCAGGGTTCTAAGGTAGCGGGTTTTCAAACCATTCTAGTAAGCTTCCACGAAAAGAACCTCGGGATCGTACTCCTTGAACCTCCCAATTAATTCAGACATGAAGTCAACGATCTCGACATGCCTGATGCTGGGACCCGTGGGGTGTGCAACGATTCTTATCGTAAACTTCGAGGGACCCACGTGCTGTATAATGCTTCTCTTATCATCTATCCTGAAAACTTCAGGTTTAAAGTCTTTGAAGAGATCTATCACTCTCCTTAAATCCCCTTCACCTTTAAGCTTTAAGCTGATGTCAAACACCAGGGTTAGGGTGTGCGATTTTAACACGGCATTATACATTAGTGTGTTAGGGATCAAGTATTTCTCGCCTAAAGCATCCTCAACCTCGCAGTGTGATGATGAAATCCTCACCACTCTACCATGAATAGGTTCTTTGAAGCCGGGTAGGATTATTTCATAATACTTGCCCATGATTTTCTTATCCATTTGAAGAGATAGGTAGGCGATAAACCCTCTTATCTTATCAATAAGCATGAAAACTAGAACAAGGGCTAATCCCGCTATTGCTATAAGAGCCATGTGTACCTCGATGAATTGTGCTACTAGGACTAGGAAGGATATGACTATTATTGAAATATCGAGAATCCTTAAAACCGTCTCCTTGCCTGTAACAGAGATCGTGCCGCGCATTGCTAGAGAGTCAAGTAGTTTTTTGAAAAGCACTCTAACAATGACTAATGTGAGAACAATAACTACTGGAACCTCGATCTTGGATAGCAGGTCTTGGATAAGGTTCGGGTCAGCCATACCTATCCCTTTATATATGCTATGAAATCAGTCCCCGTAGCCATTATCACCAAGATATCCCCTGGTTTTAAAACGTCATCATCTGAGGGTACTTTAAACCTGGTTCCATCAAACATCAATATGATCTTACCAACCTCCTCACTCATCTCGAGATCCTTAACCCTGGACCCGGCAGCCCTATCCCCTTCAGCAACCCCTACTGCATACAGGTCGAAAGAGCCGAGTTTACCCAGGTGAACAGGTATTAGGACTGATGACATGTAGTCTGCTACAATGCTCGCCAGGATCTTAGGCTGGGTTATCGGGATTCCAAGCTGGAGCTCTCGAACCAGTTCGCCAATCTTCTCCTCGGCAAACCTCCCGATCCTAATGGGTATATTGTAGATTTTAGCTATCGCGAGAACCAGCATGTTTATCTCATCACTATTGGTTAGAGCGAGAACAGCGTTTATCTCATCCATCTTTACTTCTCTAGCGTAAACGTCAATATCTGTAGCGCTCTTGTTGATCACCAGAATATCATACTTCGACTCTAGCTCTCTTTTCCTCGCCTCATCCTTCTCTATAACTATGATCTCGTTTTCCCTTGGGTTCAACATTTTAATTAAATTTTCAGCAAACTCGCCGCCACCGGCTATAAGTATTTTCATGAAAAACCCTCGGCTTAAAGCATTCTACGTAATTTTATTATTGGTGAACTATCTTAATAATTTAATAGTTTTCCTGCCGAGAATCCAGCCTATGAGCATGAGGAGTGGGAGATACTCCAGTCTTCCAAGAATCATTAGCACGATCAAGACCGCTTTAACTCCCGCAGGAGCCATTGCGGATGTAATACCCGTGGATAATCCCACACAGCTCGCAGCCGATGCTGATTCGAACAACGCATCAGCATAGTCGAAGCCGGGAAGCACGAGTTTTATCAGCATAGCCCCTATGAAGACTGCTGTAAAGTGTGTCAGGGCTAGTAGGAATGCTGAGGCGGTTTCGGAATCATCCATCACGTTCCCACCCAGCCTAATCCTCATCTCGGCCCTTCCCCCAGTAACGATGCTTATTGATGTGGCCTTAAGCTTCTTCAAAATTATGAGAAACCTGAGCACTTTAATGCCTCCCACGGTTGCGAAGGTCATTCCTCCAATAAGCATTGAGAAAGTGAGGATAAGCTTTGAAATATATGGAAGTTGACCGATCACGCCGATGTTGAAACCTGTTGTTGTCATAGCGGATATCGCGTTGAAAACCCCGGACACTATTGTTTCCGATATGCTTGACGAGATGGCACCGGAAACAAGCATGGATATGGAGGTAGTAGCGGAGAAAAATAGTAGAAGAATCATGTAGAGCCTAAACTCCTCGTTACGAGCAACATCGCCTACATCCCCTCTTAGAAGCTTGTCGAGAAGGAGGAAGTTTGTCGCACCAAGCACCATCACAACTATCAATGGAATGGATGTTAAAGGTGCTGCGCGATAGATGACATCGTAGTTTGCATCGTAATTGCTCATGCCGCCGGTGGCTATTCCCGTCATCGAGTGCGTTATTGCGTCGAAAATGTTCATGCCGGAGTAGTACAGCATGAGGGTACCGGCAAGTGTTAAAAGTATGTAGATGTTGAAAAGTCTTTTCGCTGTTCGATACATTGAGGCTTCTATTCTAACCGGTCTCTCAACACCGTACATGAGTAACCCGTACTTGTAGAAAAAGGGAAACAATACCATTGCGAAAACAACGAATCCCAACTCACCAACCCATTGCATCAAAGCCCTCCAGAACAGTATGCTAGGCTTCAAATTCTCAAGCCCCGTGAGAACCGTTAACCCTGTCCCGGTGAATCCTGAGACGCTTTCAAAGAATGCATCGTACAACGGTATTGAAAGCTCAATAGACAATGGTATTGCAGAGATTGCGGGTAGAAGAGTCCATGCTAGAGTGGAAGAAAGCACTGCTTCAACAAATGACAAGCCCTCCTGCGTCCTTATCCTCGAAAGCAAGAAACCACCTAGCATGAGGGTGATTGAAAATACGAGAAACCCCGCGGAGACTTGTTCACCCGATGCTAGATCTATCAAGGGGACAGAAATCATTAGTGCGCCCAGCAGGGACATCAAGGCTCCTATGGTTTTCAGAACGTTGAGGCCCCGTAGCTCGACCATATGCGCTAACCATTCATACTATATACCGCGTATTGTAAAAAACGTTATGGTGGTTAAGCCATTATTAACCAGTGAGGAGTGTTATCATCGGCATGAAGGCTATCAACACTATAGAGGACAGCAACGTTAAGACTAAGCCAACCTTAGCCATTTCATAGTTTTTAAAGTAACCGTAGGAGTAAGCAATAGCGTTCGGAGGAGTGTTAGCCGGTAGAAGGAAGGCAAAGCATGATGCTATGCCAGCGACAATGCCAGTGAACCTTGCATCCATGCCTAGCGATCCTGCTATTGCAATCGCTATGGGGACGAATGCTGACGAGGTGGCTGTTATACTGCAGAATACTGTTACACTGAATCCTGCCACCAGTGCTATCACGATGTTGACGAGGTAAGGCGATGACCCGGCCAGCCTTGTAGCAATAGCGTCTGCGAGCATTTTAACGATCCCGGTTTCCCTCAACCCCCCACCCAGGGCTAATCCCCCGGCGACAAGGAAGAGAACACCCCAGTCAGCCTCTCTGGAAACCTCATCCCATGATAGCGTGCCAACACCAGGTATCAGGTAGAGTACGATAATTATGAGGGAAGCTATGTAGGTCCAATTGGGGAGAATAGGGTAGAACGAGTCCATAAGCCATAGGACCACGGCTATCCCGAAAATCGCTAGAGTCGTCTTCTGCTGCTTATTCAGCTTTCCAATCTTCTCTAACTCCTTGTCAACAATGCTCTTGCCTCCTGGGATTGATTTAACTTCTGGAGGATAGAACAGTGTGAGGAGCTTCCAAGCAATAATCGTTAACACTAAAGCTATTGGAACACCCCACGCCATCCACTTGGCGAAAGTAATATCATACCCTGTTGCCTCCTTAACGTTCCTAATAGTAATAGGCACCGGGGGCGTTCCAACAGGCGTCCCTATCCCTCCAATAGTTGCAGCGTAGGCAACCCCAATCATCATTATCTTCCCAGCATTGCTCCTCCCTTTCTCAGCCCTTATTAGCTCCAGCATTCCTACAGCTACAGGCGCCATTATCGCCGCCGCAGCCGTGTTGGGAATCCACATTGAGAGTAGGGCTGTTGCGATCATCATGCCTAGAACTATTCTATCGGTTTTCTCACCCATGAACGAGAGAATCTTAAGGCTTAGAAGACGGTCTAACTGATACTTTGAAAGAGCAATGGATATTACTAACCCGGCCAGTATCAGCATGTTGACGTCAGATGCTATGTAGGATAGCCCCTTAGCTAGGGGGAACACGCCGAAGACTACTTCTAAAAGGATTATGATTATGCCTGTAACAGGTATGGGCACGCATTCCGTGACCCAGTAAACGATGGCTAGTATAGAGATACCTATCATGGCTTTCTGCTGTAAGGTAAAGTCCCCGATAGGAGAGTACGCTATTATCCCAACCATTACCAGGGTTGCAACAGTCACAGCTAGTTTCAACTTGTCATTCATAAACATCCCTTAAGGGAAGCCAAGGATTTTGAAATGGCTGTGTGAAAATAAAAATGTATCTATAACCCTGTGGCGGCTTCACGAACTCTACGACTTAGCCAATCATCTTCATCTGCTCCTCAAGGCTCCTAGCCATCTTAGACGCGTCCTCCCTGCTGAACAACCCTATTTCTGATAGACGAGTTAAACACACTTCAATCCTCTCCGGAGTGGTCTTCGCCAGCAAATTCTTAGCGCTAATCTCCGGCTTCATCTCCTCCTTGTCAAGCACTTGCTTAACCCAGGAGAAGTAGTTAGCAATCCCCTCGTGAATGTAGTGGGTGAATCTTGGCCCAAGCATTCCCCCCGGCTCCAAAACAACTATTGTCGTAATACTTGAACGCTCCGTTCCCTCTGAAACATATGAGGTGTAAACAAGAGGGATTAAACGAATCTCCCCACCACTTGATGGTGCGGGGATGCTGAGTTCTTCAACCCTTTTCTCAACCTTGGCAAGCTCCTCTACATACTCTTGGAGACTACTTCTTATAGCGTCAAATCTCTTACTGGCCTCCTGGATTAATGTTTCAAGCTCTTTCTGAATAGCCTCCCTTTCACTGATGATAGACTTAACCTTGTTATTCTCCGCTTCTACAAGCTCATTATACTTTTTCTCAATTCTCTTGACCTCGGAATCATACGATGCTTTAGCGCTTTCAAGCTCCTTCTCAAGGTTCTTCAATGTCTTCTTCTGATCATTAAGCCTCCTCTTCAAGTCCGAGGTATCCTTGCCATAAGCCTTCGCTTTCTCCAGCTCTTCCTCAAGCCTTCCAACGTTTTCACGAGTCTCAACTATCCTCTTCTCAATCGCTTCAATATTAGGTAGGTATCTTTCTCTAACTGTGGAGAGTTCCCCATCCCTCTTTCTCTTCAATTCTTCAATGGCCTTGGCAACAGCCTGCTTTGTCTCCTCAATTTTCTCATCCATCATTCTTAGTTTTCCTTCATACTCCTTCGTAATCTCCTTCTTCCACTCATCTAGGAGATCCCTGATCTTTTCTGTTAAATTGTTAACATAGTATATGAGCTCATCCACCTCGCTCACTGCCTTACTTATCCTCCTAGCCACTTCCTCGTGGTCAACAGTAGAGAATGGTATCTCAATGAACGGGATATTATAAGTTGTATCCATCCCTATTAGCGGCTTCAACCCTTGCAATAAGCCCGGGTCCGATACCACATTATCGAACTCCACGGTCTCTTTCCGCACTCCCGACCTGGCGCTTGCCACGTCCTGGACAAGCCTGCTCAGTTTAACCAGTCCGTCGAGAAAGCCCTTGCCACTCATTGCTGAAAGCTCCCGTAATGCTGAGTCCAGCAGATTCTTATCTACTACGTTATACTGTATTGTAACCCTGTTGCTCCTGAGCGAGTCTATTAAGACAGCCATTCCTTTCGAAGTCGGCTTGACAAGTAAAGGGTAGAATGCAAGCACTACCGCTCTAATCCTCTCGCCCTTCCTCCTAAGAAGCCCGGGCTTCCTCCTAAGTTTTTCCGAATAGTACAGTGCGAAGCCTACGACCTCGTCATCCCCAAGCTTCTGGTAAGCTTCACCGGTGTGCTTAAGAATGAAGGGTAGGTATTTCTTCGGAAAAACATTGCCATTAGAACTCATAACTCCCACTAAAATAAGTATGTTCTACAAGGTTTCTTATATAAGTTAATTCACGAGTGAAAACTAGTTGCATTCCAAAGAATGAGAAGATGCGTCATGGAAATGGTTTTACAAGTTCATTGTACTATTAGTTAAAACCTGCACCAACATATTCGATGAGTTAACCCTTCGTGTAAAGCCAACACTTAACTTTTCTCCCAATGCCTACCTCAACGAACGGGGGCTCTTCCTTAGCGCATTTCTCACTAGCATATGGACACCTGGGATGTAGCCTGCAACCCGTGGGAGGGTTGGCAGGATCCCCTATCTCCCCTTTCAGGAGAATCTTCTCGAAGCCAAGCTCCTGGCTGACTAGTGGGATTGCGGATAATAGAGCCCTTGTGTATGGGTGTAATGGGTTCTTAATCACTTCATCGCTGGGTCCTTCCTCGACCAGTTGGGCAAGGTACATAACTCCTATCTTATCCGCTATTAGGCTGAGCAAGACTATGTCGTGTGTTATGAACAGTAATGACTGATCATACTTCCTCTTAAAATCTAACAGGAGCTTCACTATTGAAGCCCTTATAGAAGCGTCCAGATTACTGGTAGGCTCGTCAGCAACAATGTATTCCGGCTTCAACAACATAGCCCTAGCTATAACCGCTCTCTGCAACTGTCCCCCGCTCAAGTTGAAAGGCTTCCTGTTAATGAAATCCTCCGCCGGGGTCAGCCCAACGTTCTCCAGCATTGTTTTAACCTGCCCCATGGCTTCAGATGCTTCCAACCCGTAATGCACTATCAAAGGCTCCGATAAAGCCTCCCCTATCGTCTGAATAGGGTTAACAGCCCCGTACGGGTCCTGCGGGATCAGCTGCATCCTCCTTCTCAACGGCCTTATCTTGCCCTCTGGCAACCGGGTTATATCCTGTCCATCAAACAATACCTTGCCTGCTACCGGCTTGTAAAGCCTGAGCGTTACTCTTCCAAGTGTTGACTTCCCGCTACCGCTCTCACCAACCAGACCATATATTAATCCTTTATCAATGCTTAACGAGACATTATCAACCGCCCTAACCTTCTTCTTCCTGCCGAAAGAGCCTATTTCAAACTCCATTACTATCTTGTCAAGCTCAAGTAGCGGCATCCAGCTCACCTGCGTAGTGGCATGAGGCGTAATGCCCCGGGGAAACCTCCCTTAAAACAGGTTTCTCCACCATACACTTCTCGGTTGCGTATTCACACCTAGGGTTGAACACGCATCCCTTAGGAGGGCTTCTCAAATCCGGCGGGTAGCCTTTTAAAAACCTGGGCAGCTCCTTGGACGAGATCCTTGGGAGGGATGCGAACAAAGCCCTGGTATACGGGTGGAACATCTTTCTCGTCAAGTCATTTTTACTAGCATACTCCATTACCTCTCCACCATACATTACAAGGATTTTATCGGTTCTCTCGAGCGCGAGAGCTATGTCATGTGTTATCAGCATTATTGACACGTTGTGCTTGACCCTTATCTCGTTCATTAAATCCATTATCTGCTTCTGCACGATAACGTCAAGCGCTGTAGTAGGCTCGTCAGCCACAACTACGGATGGGTTTAGAGCAATGGCCATCGCTATTGAAACCCTCTGCTTCTGCCCACCGCTGAGCTGGTGGGGATACGCGTTCCTAAGCCTCTCAGGTATTCCCACCGCTGCAAGTAGCTGGTAGCTTCTAGACTGCGCCTCCTCCTTCGACAAGCCATGCTCCATGAGGAACTCTACGAATTGATCGCTCACCCTTCTCAAAGGATCAAGGGTTGTGAACGGATCTTGGAAAACCATGGATATCTTACTCCCTCTCACCTCCCTCAGCTCCTTGCTCCCCAGCTCGAGAATGTTTCTCCCCTCAAGAATCACCGCTCCTTTAACTATTCTGCCTGGAGGAGGCACCATGTTCATTAATGCAAAACCCAGCGTCGACTTTCCACTACCACTCTCTCCTACAACACCCAGCATCTCCCCGCGCTCTATAGTGAAGGATACGGCTGAAACCGCTGACACAACCCCGCTGGCAGTAAAGTATTTAACCCATAAGTCTTCAACTCTTAAAGCTTCCATCAATCCCTACCCCCGTACTTTAAGGAAACACCTTCGCTGAGCAACGCGAAGCCTATTGCTAGAAGAGTTATCATGAGCCCGGGAAAAGCAAGCAACCACCAATCTCCCGAGAGTATGAAGCCTTTACCCTTGTAGAGGTCGAATCCCCAGTCAGGCTCCGGGGGCTGGACGGTTAAGCCGAGAAAGCTTAGCGCTGCTTCCGTGAGCACAGCGTCCGCACTGTTCATGCTGAACACTACCATTAACGTCTGTGTTAGGTGTGGAAGAATGTGTCTTGTAATTATTCTTGAGGACGGGATCCCGAGAGCCCTGGCTGCTTCGATGAAGAGCTCATTCTTCAAGCTCAACACCTTGCCCCCTGATCATCCGGAAATACGTTGGAATATAGACCACCGCTATGGCTATGGCCGCGTTCAACGGGCTTGTCCCGAGCGCAACGGATAGCGCAATTGCAAGGATCAATGAGGGGAAGGCGTAAAGGGAATCCATTATGAAAGATGCAAACTTGTCGACTAATCCCCCGACGTACCCGCTTAAAAGCCCAAGGATCGTTCCAACGCTCCCGCTCACCGCAACGGATAAGAAGACAACTATCAAAATAATCCTGCTACCGTAAACAATCCTTGAAAACATATCTCTTCCAAGATTATCCGTGCCCATTAAATACTCGGGCGATGGAGGGTTCCTTTCAGGCCCAACCTTCTCCACCGGGGAGTAAGGGGCTATGAAGTCTGCGAAAACAGCCATAACCACGAAAAACATTATCAACGCTAGGCCAATGACCATGTAAGTGTTTAACCCTCCAAGCTTCATCAATACCTCACCCTGGGATCTATCAGAGCATAGAGAACATCCACGATCAAACTGGTCAGCCCTACTATGAAGGCGAAAATTATCACCACCGCCTGAATAGCGGTGTAATCCCTGTACATCACCTTGTCAACAAGGTAGGTGCCTATGCCAGGCCAGTTGAAAGTTGTCTCTGTTAAAACAGCCCCGCCGAGCAGGAGGGCGAACTGAAGACCCGCGTAAGTTGCCACCGGTATTAGAACGTGCCTGAAGACATGGCGGGAGACAAGCTCATCCCTGACACCTCTCGCATAGTAGGCTGTAACCATTTTAGACTCCCTAATCTTAACCATGTTGTTAAGCGTTAGCCTTGTGAAAGGGCCTGATAAGACGAGGCCCAGCGTGAAAGCTGGTAGGAGTATATGTTTAACAGCGTCCACGAAAGCCGGGATGTTGAGCTGGATGAGAGAATCTATGGTGTAGAGTCCTGTGACGGGTTTTAGGTAGAAACCGGTTGAGAGCCTGCCGCCTGAGGGAAGTATTCTAAGCCATTGAGAAAACACTAGCTGGAGGAATATCCCCAGGGCCGGTATAAATATCACATATGTAATGGAACCTGTTAGCCTGGCGAAGTTTCTCACCGACTCCCTCCTGCTGTTACCAGCCAGGTAACCTGTTCCAACACCGATTAAGAGGCTGAAAGACATCGCCCATATTGAAAGCTCTATGGTTGCTGGAAGCTTATCCGCTATATCGCTCGCAATAGCCCTACCCCTCACAATCATGGATTTACCCATGTCCCCGGTGAGAAAGTTTATCAAGTATTCAAAATACTGTTGATACAACGGTTTATCAAGACCCAGCTCCTTCATTATGGCGATCAACTGCTCTTCCGGAATATTCTTAGTTCCCAACGCAGCTAAAACAGGGTTCCCGGGCAGTATTCTCAAAACTATGAAGACAAGAGTGTACAGCACAATGATAGCCACGCCGGCAACCTTCTTCCTAGCCGTAGCTGCAACACCACCCTACTTCCCCGTTCACCCAAGCTATCCAAACGAGATCGTGAGCGACGCCACTTGGGGAGGAGCTGGGCCATACTGCATAGCAGAGTTTAAGCGTGATGAGTACATAGTGTTGAGGGAGAACCCGTACTATCATGGCGAGAAGCCTAAGACCAGGGAGATCGTTGTCAAGTTCTACAGGGACGCTACATCTCTAAGGCTTGCCTTGGAGAACGGGGAGGTTGACATCGCCTGGAGAACCCTGAGGCCCCAGGACTACACTGACCTGCAGAAGAAGCCGAACCTTGTAGTCCAGAGCATCCCCGGCACTTTCATAAGGTACATAATAATTAATGTGAAAATGTCCCCAGTCGACAACGTCCTGGTGAGAAGGGCTATAGCTGCCGCGATAAACAGGACTGAAATAGCATCAACAGTCTTCTACGACACTATGAGCCCGCTCTACAGCCTGGTCCCAGCCGGGATGTGGGGGCATATTGATGCTTTCAAAGAGGCTTACGGCCCAGGCCCTAACATCACCCTTGCCAGGGAACTTTTAACGCAGGCAGGGTTCAGCGAGGAGAACAAGCTGGTGATTGAGCTATGGTACACGCCTACTCACTACGGTGATACAGAAGCTGATGTAGCAACCTTGCTGAAGAATCAGCTGGAGGCTACGGGAATGATCACAGTCCAGCTCAGGAGCGCCGAGTGGAGTACATACGTTGACAACGCCAGAAACAATAGAATGATGCTGAGCTTGTTCGGATGGTACCCTGACTACATAGACCCTGATAACTTCTTGACACCGTTCCTGATGACAGGGGCTAATAAGTGGACAGGATCGCAGTACTCTAACCCAGAAGTAGACGAGCTTCTGAACCAGGCTCAAGTAATAGTTGACCAGGATGAAAGAATTGAAATCTACAGACAGGTTCAAAACATCCTTGCCGAAGAGGTCCCGTTCATACCTTTACTGCAAGGAAACCTCATGATAGTTTACAATACCAACGTTCATGGAGTCCTAATAGGTCCGCCCATGCTAATGCCGTACTCCACGATTTATAAGACCACTTCCTAATTTTTTTCCAAAACTTTTTTACCCATCTAAAATTCCCATAGGAATCCTTGTTTCAGTTTATTAGGTTGTCATGAATTGACACGTGTCAAATTTAAAAGGGGTTTAAACAATACCTTTACATGGTGAAAGCTTTGAATAATGTGAGTAGAGAAAAGTTAGAGATTGTGAAAAACCTGCTTAAGAGAATTCATGAGGGAGAAAGTTTTGAGGAGTTGAAGAAGGAGTTCTCACACATCCTATCCCAGATAACCCCTTTTGAAATAGTTACAGTGGAGCAGGAGCTGGTCAGGGAGGGCGTTCCCATAAACGATATACTAAGGATGTGCGACATCCACCTGGAGCTGTTCAAAAACGCTCTCGCATCAAGACAGCTCAAAGGAATTCCCAAAGGACACCCCCTAGACCTGCTCATCGCTGAAAACGATGAGATATTGAAGACGTCGGAAGCCCTCAGCCTTTACGCAGGCGTCCTAGCTCGGGCCTTGAAAGAGGGTGATGCCGGAGAGGCTTCAAAAGCCTTGACAAGCCTTAAATCCCTAATTACTGCCGTGAAAAACCAGTTGAGAAGCCATTACAGGAAGAATCAAATGGTTCTTTTCCCCTACCTGGAGAGGAGGGGTATTTCAGCCATTCCTAGAGTCTTATGGGGGAGGGAGGATCAGGTTATTGTCAAGCTCAGGGAGTTAATGAATCTGCTGGATAAGGCTGCTGAGAACCCGTTGAGCCAGGAATCGGTCAAAGTTTCAGAAACCATTACACAGCTTTCAAGAGATATTGCTGACCTAGTGTTCCGTGAAAACAAGATCCTATACCCGGCACTGCAAGTTCTTCTATCAGAAAGCGAGTGGGCGGCAGTTGACAAGGTGGCTAGAAAACTAGGCTTCTTCGTGAAGCAGGATGAAGGTGAGTGGGCACCGTCGGAGCAGCCTAAATATCCTTATGAAGTGGTTGCGGAAATAACTCCTAAACAGGTAGAAGAGCTACCTGAGGAGTTGAAGGGCGTGATAAGCTCAACGAGCTTCCCGCCAGACACTTACACGATAGTTAGAGAAGGAGATCTCGAGTTTGAAACAGGTTTTCTAACAAGAGAAGAGGTTGAAGCATTGTTTAAATCCCTGCCTCTCGAGATAACTTACGCCGACGTGAACAATAGGGTGAGGTTCTTCAGTGAGAGCAGTATTTCAGGGGGATTCCCCCGTGCCAAAACAATTCTGGGACGCAGGCTTGAATACTGCCACCCTCCAAGGCTTGAGCAGTACGTGGCGAGAAATGTTGAAGCCTTGAAGACGGGTAAGGAGAAATACAGGGTTTTCTGGACAAGGCTAGGAGACAGGATCATAAGGGTTTTGCTAGTAGCTGTGAGAAAGCCTGACGGGGAACTGCTAGGTGTCGCGGAAATCGTGGAAGATTTCACCGAAGTATTGAATAATCCCAGCGAGATTATGAAGAAAATAGTGGTGTTGTAGTTTGGCTAAAAGCATTTTCGAACTAGCGTACAGGTATGTTGAACCATCGATTAAAAGACTCCTGGTTTTAAAGCTCGCAGAGAGGAATATTCCACCCATAGTTATCGCGGAGAAATTAGGAATCTCCCCATCCCTTGTCTCAAGATATGTGAAAGGGGAGAGAGGCGTATTCCTAAAAGTTTTCAAACACCCAGATCTCGTACAGAGGATTGAGCAGGTTTCGGAGAAAATCGCCCTGGGAGAGCTTGAAGGAATCAGACTTCAAATAGAGGTAAACAGGCTCGTGTTGAAAACCCTTGCCGATAAGCATGTTTGCGGGCTACACAGGATGGTTGATGAAACCGTCAACCCGGTTACCTGCAACATATGTCCAACACTTTTTACCGAGAACCCTTAGAAACCGTTGACACATCACGGTGCCTAGGCCCGTGAATACAGGGTTAAAAATATAAAACATGAAACATTATTAAACAGAATTGAAGCGGGCCCGTTGCCTAGCCAGGATAGGGCGCCGGCCTTCTAAGTAGGCTCCGAGGATAGCCGGAGGCCCGGGGTTCGAATCCCCGCGGGCCCGCTTCAAGGCATCTCAGATCTTGCTCCCGGACTTTCCCCTCTCACCTAGGGGAGGGGTGATTTTTACCAGTGTGTTGATAAGCATGTTCGATAGCGTGGTGGATGTTGAAGGGTCTCGTGATCGCTGGATACGGAGGACACGCTGGTTATGCTTTCTCAGTGGCTTACGAGCTAGCCAAGCATGGCGTAATGCTAGACATACTGCTTCCAAAAGGCTATGAGCACTTGTCTAAGAAGTTCAACGGGCTGGGGAAGCTACGCTACGCTGTCCTCCCCAGGAAGCCCCTGGAGCCTTTCCACCGTGGAATCCACAGATGGCTGGCAGGGTTTGCCAGTACAGCGGGGCTTGTCAAGGAGAAATATGATTTCGTTTTCGCCGCCGGATCCAACTTCTCCATACCTGCTTCAACATGGGTTAAACTAGTCAGGAACACGCCAGTTTACGTTGTAGAAGATGTTAACAGGTTCTCTAAGCCCGCTAAAGCTGTTAAAATCCTTCACATGTTAGGGGGAAAGGTTCTCCTTCACTGGGAGGAGCAAAAAACGCTCTATAGGGATGGGATCGTTGTTGGACCCTTACACGAGCCCCCGTTGCTTAAGCCTAGTGATGAAGGATACTTACTGGTTACTCTTGGGACGCTGGGATCGCCGGAGGTTTTCGAAGCCGTGGTAAGCCTTGACTTGGAGAAAGCGGTCGTTCAGACGGGGGACATAGACCCAGCTCCCTACGCCTCCCGGAAGCCTAACTGGGTTTTCTTTAGACACGTTGACGACTTCCACAAGTGGCTTGCAGGAGCGTCAGTGGTTGTTACACACCCGGGGACAACGGCCGTCACGGCCAGGCTAGCTTATGGTAAGCCTGTTGTACTGGTCTACACTAATAGACACTCCCCGCTATATCCCAGAGAAGATGTTGAAATGCTTGCACACAAGCTTGGAGCGACCTTCACAGACCGGGTAACCCCTGATAATCTGGAGGCTGCTTTGCGGGAAGCTGTCAAGCTTGAAAAACCGCTCTACAAGAATGGCGCTCAAAACGCTTCAAAACTGATATTGAAGGATTGCTTGAAACGGTGCTGAATCCTTCAACAATCTTAATCAAGAATACTATTTCCCACCCGCTATAGCCCCGCCTATCAATCCCCCGATCCCTGCTAGAACAGCTGTGAATATGAAGAGAAGCGTGATGGCAAACCCCATGACTCCTCCTATTAAGGCTCCGAGCACTCCTGCCAATAATCCACCAAGAACGGTAAGAATAATAGTGAGCAGTATTCCCCCGAATAACCCGCCTACGAAGCCCGCGAGGAAGCCTCCGCCTGCCCCCTTCTTGGCGACAATCCCCCCAGCTATTCCAGCCAGAACCGGGCCTATGACAGGTATCCACCCGATCACTATCAACAATAGAAATGTTACAAGTATTCCTCCCGCATACCCCATCAGTCCCACCATGTATAAGTATTTTGCTTAAACAGTGATAAGCTTAACTTGAAAGGTTTAAACCACAGTTGCAACGGGGATACTGAAAGAATTGTTTCGTGGCTCCTAACATACGCAGGCTTATAGTTGAAAGGTGACGAGAGAATGCTGTCACTCCAGCTGCTTACTCTATTGGTGATAGTTATCTTTCATACTTGGTGTTAGAGGAATATGGCTAAATAGTAATGTTCTCACCGAAGGTTGCACCCCTTTCGCTTATCCCAACATCGTCACGGATGAGTTCTTGCAAAACACTATGGTTACATAGTACTGTTTTCCGCGCTCATTTCTCGGGCATTACTAGTTCAAAAATCATATGAAATCGTAGAGATGAAGGAGCTGTTCAGCAAGGGAAGTCCTTAGATATGGCCGACGCCCCTAGCAGTAGAATCCCGTGGTGGCGTTGCCGTGCCAGCACGCCTCATGATCTAACGGTATTGTTGGCTCGAATTCATTAGTGCACATAGTAGTGCTCGCTTTTTTTAACTTATTCCCGCCGGATTTTTAGCAGGGGGTAGGAGATGAGTAGCGGGTCGATTAAGGTTGAAACATTGATGAATTCGCTCCATAGAATACATGAAGTATCGCTGATAGCGTTCTTCTCGATCAGCATGGTTGCAATCGGGTTCGCATTAACAATTCTGGCACCGCCATTGTTAAACATCCTAGAGACTGGGGCTTTCTCCCTAAGACTGAGCTTCTTTAAAACCTCCCTGGAAAAGCATGTTGACGTAGCAATCATGGGTCTCTTCTTCCTCGTAACAGGGCTTACTATATTCGTACAGATGGTTGACGAAGAATTGCATGAAGGTCTTAGCAAGCTTGCAGAGCTGATTCCAGAGTTCAACACAAGCGTCAAGCTTGTTCAATACATGAAGCTAGGGATTGCAATATCAACCATAGGTCTAGTCGCGATGGTGATAGGTGCTTTCAACCATGTCGTAACAGCATTAATGCTCGCTCTTACCGGTATCGCCCTAGCACTCTCCTGCACGACGCGAAACCGTGACTCAGACTACTGTAAATCAGTACCATTCCAGGTGAGATTGTTGATCGGGGGCTTATTGATCATGTTTGGGATCGCCTCTTTCACGACGTCGCGGGTTTTCCCACCCACCGTGTTAACTATCATCACCGGAGGGTTGTTAACCATAATATCTGGGATTGGCTTCTCAATACTTCTCGCAGGTTTTGATAAAGCGTTTGAATCTCCGACGCTGTGGATAGCCAGCCTAATGTCGCTTACCGTGGTTTTGCTCCCTGTATCCTTCCTGATGCTGTACTTAGAGCTACCTGAAATCGTTATGAAGATGTATGGAAACTGTTGTACGTAACCAGCCATGCTCATTCTTTTCTACATCAGGAGCTAAGGAGAGATTTATTGTAGGAAAAAATCAATGCTTCCTAGCCATTACAAAGTAGAGTAAGGTTGCGACGACCACTCCTATATACCAGCTTAGGCTTGTTGGAAACGGTATGCCTCCTACAAAAGTTATATCGCCCATCACGTAGCTGATAGCGTATATGATCATTATCGACAATATGTATGTAAGGATTGCGGCCTTGTTATACCCGTCCCCATACCAGTAGCCTTCAGGGCCGTTCATGTATAGTTTACGGAGATCATAGTTCTTCCTAACCAAGTAGTAATCTGCTATCATGATTCCCGCTATGGGTCCTAGGACTAGTCCGTAATTACTTGTGAATGCTGAAACATAGTTGATGATGTCAGGACCCTTCTCGACAGCCCACCAAGGTGCTAGCAGGAAGCCCATGAAGCCTGCTACAACGACCGCACTACGCCATTTCATCTTAAAGCATGATGTTAGAATGTTTACGAGCGCTGGGATGTTTGCCGTGATGTCTGTGCTGAAGGGAGCTAGGGATGCAAAAACCTGTCCCAGGACTATGGCTACAACTCCTGGCGCAGTGTAAAGTATTATCTCCTGGGGTGTTGAATACCCGGTGTACATTGTTAAATAATAGCCTAGTATCGAGGCTGCCACGGCTGTTAAAACAATTCCTGTTAACGGGCCAATTATCAAAGCCCTTAAACCCCTCTTATCAGCGTAGAGCCCTCTGGAAAGATCGGAGATGTTAAGGCTCATCGTAGCCCAGAAGTTCGTCTGTATAGCCAAGTATAGCGCGAAGCTTCGGGAGAACAAGCCCGCCCCACCGCTCCCGGTTTCAGGGATCTGCTGGGTTGACAGCTGCAGGGTCAGCCATATGAAGTAAACCAGAAGCAAAGGCCCCGTCACGTTAACCACTTTAGCAATCATTCGAAGACCCTTAGCCGTCACAATCGTTGCGAAAGCAACATATAATGCAACAACGAAGGCAACGTACCGGAAAGCTGCTGAAGCTATTGCAGCAGGATCCCTTCCAGCATAGCCTATGATATACAGGGCAACCATTAGTATTGCCAGCGACCCGCTGTATGCTTCAATACCGTACCATCCGGCCCCAACAATCCCTCTGAGAATCACCGGTATTTTAGAACCCTTGAAACCCCAGCTTGGCCTCAGCTGCACAGGATATGGTATTCCATACTTAACCCCTGGGAGACCATTGAGGAATAAGATCACCGTTGTAGCTAAATTCCCGAGNAGTGCTCCAAGAGCGACTTCAGCGATGCTGAGCCCCAGCTGAAGCCCTATTGATCCAAGGAAGAACAGCGGGATGCAGACGTTCATGCTGAACATCATCCACGTGAACGTTCCCGTTCCATAAAGCCTTTTATCTGAAGGTATTGGTAGAAGTGATTCGTTTTCCACATATCCAACCGGTTTTACATCCTCAGGCATGAGCCCACGCCTACTAATGCTGGGATGAAATATTTAAATATTTCGCCACACGCGATCAGGAATCCTCATGGTGAGTCAAACTTTTTTGAAAGAAACACTACATTACACTTGGTGAGACCGGTGGCGGAGGATAACGCTGAAAGGAAGGCTTCGAATCTTGGAATAATAATGGTTGTACTCGGGGTTGTAGTTCTAGTAGTAATTGCGGGCTGGACTCTCTACCTAAACATTCAATCAACAAAATCAACTTCAACTAACGAGAAAAACGTGTGCGACTGGTTCAGGGAGAATCACCTCTCAACAATAACAAGCTTCAGCCCTGAACTACGGGAACATGCTATCAGCATTCTTGAAAACTTTAGCAACCCCAGTATAGTCTTAGAAAACACAAGCTACTACATACCAGGTGGGAGAGCGCTCACAATCTCGTTTTACGCGACTTCCGGAGCTACCATAACAATCGATATCACTGCGTTAAGCTACAATGTTCTCATTGAAATATACAATCCGGAGGGTAGCCTTCTTTACTCACAATTAACAAGCAACGCCTCATACTCTTTCACAGCCTCTGTAACAGGAAAGTATGTTTTAAGAATAACCAACAAGCTCCTACGCACGGGAGTGCAGGTCTCAGTTCTAGTACAGGCAACGGTTCCGGTCGACGTGAATGACCCGGTTTTCAAGATAATGGCTATTGGACACTGGGTAGGCGCTAACATCAAATATGTTAGCGATCCAAAGGGTCTCGAGTATGTAGCACCTCCTTTGGAAACGCTAAGGGTTGGAGCTGGAGACTGCGATGATTTCGCAGTACTTATCGCCTCCCTTTACGAGTCTATTGGCTTAGACGCTGTAATAGGGCTCGTTGACACTGACGGCGACGGAGTGGTCGACCATGCGTCAGCATTAGTCTTTGTCAACCAGGATCCCGATCANTTGTTGGAAGCCATGAAGAAGTATGAACTAGTGTTCAACANNAGAATTTCTAAAATAAGCTATTTCACAGGTTTGAAGAATGAGAAGACGGGTGTTTGGTTGATAATCGATCCTCCTATGGCTGATGTTAAGGATGCTCCTTGGTATACTAGCCATGAACCATACATTCTCGAATGTTATGTTGAAGCCTACCTGGAAAAGTAAGTGGTTTTAGCGATGTTTTCACTGCTTACCGCTGGTGCAAACGGTTTTCTCTAAAGCTTCTACAACCCTGTCCACAGGGACACCGTTAAGCTTCAAGGTGATGTGGTCCGGGCGCCCTCCTCCCTTAGCCCCTAGGCTTCTCAAAGCCTCAGCTGTTTTCAACAAGTTGACTCCTTTCTCAGTAGCCTTCCCGGGATCTATCGCAATTTCGACCATATCTGCTGTGAACACTACTGTCAGAATCTTGTGCTTCAGGGATAGNTCTTCAAGGACTGATTTAACTAGTTTTTCATCCTTGACCGGGACCTCTACCAGCGTGGATTCAACGCCGCAGACAACCCTCTTATTGTTTAAAGCATTTGAAACAAGTGCATCGGTTAGCACTCTTCTGTATGTGGCAACGACCTCCTCGAGCTCGGTTAAGCTCTCCCTAAGCTTGCCTGCCGCTACCACTAAATCCTTGTGAGTAGAACCCATTGCTTCAAGAGCTTTCTCCTTCTCCTGCTCCATGCTCCTGGCTAGTTCAACCAGCCTTGTGCCGGCGACGAACTCTAGCCTGATCACGCCATCTTGGATTCTCTCAGCATTTACTATTTTAACACCTCCTATCTCGGAAGTGTTATGCAAGTGTGTGCCGAAGCATGCCTGCGCATCCCATCCAGGTATTTCAACAATTCTTAAAACGGGAGAGTAGACTGCACCTCCCTGATATATTTTCAACCCGTACTTGGACTCGGCCTCGAACTTGCCCATGTAGTGGAATCCAAGCTGGATCCTGCTGTCAATGATCTTGTTAGCCAGCTCCTCGATCTCGGCAACCTCCTTCCTGGTTAACGGCTTGTGATGCGTTATGTCAAGCCTACCCTTCTCAACAGTTTTCTCAGCACCCGCCTGCCACACATGCTCCCCGAGAACCTTTCTCGCGGCTGCGAGAACAACGTGTGTTGCCGTGTGGTGCCGCATGAGCCTGTATCTTCTAAACCAGTCTATCCTAACCTCTACTTCATCGCCAGCTTTGAACACGGGATTCTCGAACAGCTCGTGAACTATTACACCGCCTATCTTGCCAACGTATTTAACAGGATAGGCTTTACCGTTAAAGATCAAATCTCCTGCATCGTGATCCTGACCGCCAGCCCACGGGTACATTATGGTTTGGTCTAAGATAACATAGTTCTCCAGAACCCCGAGAACCCTAGCTTTAATGCTTGTCGCGTATGGGTCCTGGTGGAAAACCCTCANGGTCTCCGGGAACCTCTCAGCCCATTTAACAAGCTCCTCAGGGAACTCGTGCTCCTTCTCCTTCACCAGTGGCGCGACCGAGTGCCTCTGCGCGATCTTCGAGTAGAAGTCTCTGGGGACACTTACCTCAACGCCTTTGCCACGGGCTCTTTCAACAATAAACTCCGGCGGGATACCGTGTGAATCATATATCTCTATTAAATCCTCCTCTCCCAGAGCCTTCTTCCTCTTCAAATACTTGTCAACTATTTCAACACCCCTGTAGATTGAGTCGACGAACTTGTTTGCCTCCAAATCCACCACGTCCAAGATGTAGTCCCTGTGGTTTTCGAACTTGCCGTAGATGTAGTCGTTCTTCCAATACTTTATCTGCTTATCAACAAGCTCTTGAACAACGTCTGCAAGCCTATTAGACTCTACACCAAGCTTTACAAGGTTTCTGAAAAGCCTCCTTAAAACCAGGCGGGCTAAATAGCCCTCGCCGCTGTTCGACGGCACAATCCCGTCGGAGAGCATTAAACTGATCGTTCTAACATGGTCGAGGCTTCCGTAGAGATGTATTATTTTAGAGAACGATGCAAGGTACTCGCCGAAGCCGTGCTCTTCGAGAGCTTTAATGTAATCCGCTACGCTGGTTAACTCTTTGTCGCTTAAGAGGTAAACAGCCTTCTTCAACACATCGTGCGGAGGCTCCTCAACCCCTAGCACATCCTTATATTCGTCCACCAGCCTCCCATATATTGCGTGAAAGCCTGTTGGAGACTTCTGGGTAAACCATGTTATTCTCTCAATACCGTACCCACAGTCCACGACTAGCACAGGGTTTTCAACATACTTACCGTCAACGGTCTTATACATCATGTGAACGAGGGTGGCTAGCTCCATCCCATCAACAAGAACCTCTGGAGCCGGCCCCGCGTTACCTCCTCCCTCCCACCACCCCTCCTTGAACACCAGGTCTTCGAGATCTATTCCGATCTCCTTGTTGAAAAACTCTATAGTGTTGTCGATTATACCCTCAACCCAGTAAATCATTCTTCCAGGCTTGTTGAACGCGTGCATCCCGCCCATCTCAAAACTTGTTAAATGCCTGCCAAAGGTTAAGCCAACGTTGTCTATATCGCTCAGCCTTATCGACGGCTGTATTATGACGAGCGGGTTGTGAGGCGGGTCCACAATACCCTCAGTCACAGCGGGCTGAAAGACTATTATCGAGGCGATGTTAAGGTATAGGTCGTTCCTCCACCTAGCTAGAACTGGGTAGGGATCCACTACACCATGCCCCTTGGAGACGAGGAAGTTTATGAATTTCTCCCTAACCTCTTGAAGACTCAGGGGTTTAACCCGCTTATACTCCTTATAGAGAAATTCGTACTTACTACATGGGCGGTCAGGGCAGGTATCCCGTGGTATAACACTCCATATCACGCCCTCTTCACACTTCTTGCAAACATACTTCTCATAGCCGTATTTTCGAAGATAGTCAAAACTTATCTCTCCAGGCATTGAAACACCTCAATACTTGGTTATACTATGTGTTGAAATAATTTAAATCGATTCTGCAATCGGGAATAGCATATTCAAACAGGAGTGTTTAAGGATTGAAAACTCCTTGATGTTTCAACCTGTTGAAAAACCGTTGATTTACCCGAATAGCGCGCTCAAACCCTCGGCAAGAGTCTCCTCGCTAACACCTTCCTCCTTCTTCTCCTCCTCCTCAGCAGGCTTCTCCTCTTTCGGAGGAGCCTGCGCAGGAGCCGCCTGAACAGGGGCCGCTACAACCGGTGCTGCTAAGGCCTGTTCAAGCACTTTCGCGATGTCGATGTTTTTAAGAGCTGCTACTAGGGATTTAACCCTGACATCGTCGACAGCGACCCCGGCTGCTTCTAAAACCTTCCTAATGTTTTCCTCGCTTAACTCTTTCCCAGCCTTATAGAGTAATAGTGACGCATATATGTACTCGATGGCTCACCACCTCTTTCCAACATTAAACATGTATCACATCTTAAATAGATGATGAGGTGTTTTAAAACTATCTCTCCACCTTACCCGAATAGCGCGCTCAAACCCTCGGCAAGAGTCTCCTCGCTAACACCTTCCTCCTTCTTCTCCTCCTCCTCAGCAGGCTTCTCCTCCTTCTTTGGCTTAGCCTCCTGTACTTGTTGCTGAGCAATCTTAACCTCTATCCCTAGCTCCGGCGCGAGTTTTGAAACCTCGTAAGCCAGTGCCTGGGCCTTGGATTCCGCTGCTTTCAATACTAGCTCAACTGTTTCAGGCGTCACATACCCTGCTTCAACAGCCAAGGCTGTCGCCTGTTTAACAGCCTTGGAGAGGACTAGCGGGAGCACCTCGGGTTCCGGCAACGCTAGCTCAACAGCTATCTTCAAAGCATCCAAGCCTGCTGCCTTAACCATTTCAACGTACTGGTCAATGTTTAGGATGAGGTTCTCACCAGGTATAAATATGCCGTCGTACCCTGCCTTAAGCTTCAGCCTGATCTCCTTCAACGCTAACCCGAGCTTCTGCAAAATACTGGAAAGCTCCGGTGAAACCACGTCTCCCGGCTTCGCCACAACAGTATCCTTAGCAACATGTATTACGTTAGCCTGGACCTTGGTCTGTATTTTCAACTTCCCGAAAACACTCAGCATTGGGCCTGGCGGGATACCCGTGTTACCCTCCGGTATCACGATCTCCTTGTCCGTTTTCTCCCCCGGCTTGTAGTAATCCATGGTTACAATGTTGTGTATTTTCAACGCCACGTCAAACGGGTTCTCGTTTGTGAAGAACACGATGTTCTGCCCTGTCAAGAGATCCTTGAAAGCCTCTGGATTTATGCCCACTCTCTCAAGCGCTATTGCGAAAAGCTTCGGCTTGACAACCCTGACCTCCGCGGTCTTCGCCAGCTTCTTCCTCAATCTCTGCACGTGGCTGGCTGGAACACCTGTTAAATCACCGATGAGGAAAGTCTTATACTTTTTCAATAACTCTACTAGCTCTTCTAACTGCTCCGTCTTCCACCTTGGATAGGTTCTAGCTACCGCTGACATGAACCACCACCTATAGAACCTCCACTGACGGACCCATTGTGGTCTTAAACAATATCCTGTCAATATTGCCCGTTCCAGCGGGAAGCTTGGACTCTAGGAGCGATAACACGCTGGACGCGTTGGCTGCTAAATCTTCAACGCTCATATCCTCGGTCCCTATGGCAACGGATAACTGCGGCTGCTCCTTCGTCCTAACCACTACTGAGTTCTCATACCTTTTTACAAGAGCTGTAACATCAGCAGAGGGAGGCATCGGGACAGGGGGTTTTCCACGCGGACCGAGGGCTGGTCCTAGGATGCGTCCAACCTGAGCCATCAAGTCAGTTCTAACTAGAACCCAGTCACATGAATCAGCTATCTTCTTAGCCTGCTTCTTACTTATAGACTGGAGCTCGCTCGACGAAATTACCATGAAGGCTCCAGCAGCCTTCGCCTTCTCCGCGAGCTCGCCGTCAGCCACTACACAGATGTTCTGCCTCTTCCCCCTCCCTTTCGGGAGCACAACAGTCTCCCTGAGCTTTCCAGCCTGGCTCTTGGGATCTATATCTCTTAAAACAACCACCATTTCAACCGTTTGCTTAAACCTCCTCCCCTTACCCATATCCAAGGCCTTGGATAAGGCCGCCTTAAGCTTCTCAGGGTCAACTGGCATCAGGCACCGCCCTCCCACTCACTCTCATACTTCTTAAGCAAGTCATCGTAAACACCCTCATCTATTAACTTCTGAACCTCACGAGGGTCTTTACCCTCGACAGTGATTCCAATGGATCGTGCCGAGCCAAGAATCGTCTTCACTGCAGACTTTAAGGTTTTAGCACTGAGCTGCTCTTTCTTAGCTATAGCGATCTTCACAGCTTGCTCCAGGCTTATGTTACCTATTTTCTGATGTCCCGGGTCACCGGTTGGCTGCTTAGCCCCTGCTTCCTTTAAAAGAAGCGCTGTCGTTGTTGGGATTCCTACTTTAACCTCAAACTTTTTCGTATCCACGTCTATGGTTATTTCGACAGGTACGGTTAAGCCTTCGAAATCCTTCGTCGCCTCATTAATAGCCTTGACTACCTCGGGAATATTGACTTTGTAAAGGGACAGCGTCGGCCCCAGGGGCGGTCCAGGAGTAGCCCTGCCGCCCTCAACCATTACTTTAATGGTTTTCTTAGCCATTCCTACTCACCCTTCTTAACCTGCTTCACGTAATCACTCGGAATAGATATTGGGATCGCGAAAGCCGCTTCTAAAATATTCACTGTAAGCATGTTTTTATTTCTATCTATGCCTGTAACCTGAGCCTTCATCCCCCTGAACGGCCCCCTGATTATTTCGACAACATCGCCTACGGATATGGATTCAACCACAGGCTTCGGCATGATCAGCTTTTCAAGCTCCTCAAGCGATACTTTAACAGGTCTCGAAGCCTTGACGTATTTTACCTCTGATGAAAGCTTGTAAAGGGATGCGAGCTTTTCCACCTCAAAGAACACGTAGCCTCTCACATTAGGGGGTATGACAATGCTCGCTATCCCCGGGTCCTCGCCCTTGGCTAGAAGCTCCTCCGCTCTGCGAGCAATAACCAGCGCTACGTCCAGTTCACGCCCCATTGTTGTTCTCACAGCAAATATCTTGCCAACGCCTGTTGCTTCCTCTGCCCCGCTCAAAGCTCTTCACCCGGCTGGAGGAGGGAATAGGAAAGTATAGAATAAAATCCTTATTACAAAGGATATACCTCCCACGAGAGCAAGCCCCAGGAGGCTGAGCTTCAATGATGTCATGTAGTCCTCTCTACTCGGCTTTGTTGCCAGCAAGATTATCTTTCTCCAAGCCTCAACCAGTTCCCTCAGGTTCATTACTCATCAACTCTCTAAATCCGGCAAAATCTTGTTGACGTATTCATAAACGTTAAACGGCTTTAAATCTTTATAGTCCTGCCCAACCCCTGCGTAGATCACTGGCTTCCCGAGAATGTATGCAATGCTCAGCGGAACCCCGCCCTGCTCGTAAGCATCAACCTTTGTGACAACAACCCCGTCAACCCCTACCGCGTCGTTGAAAAACCTGGCCTGCTCTATCGCGTCGTTACCGGTTAACGCATCCACCACAAGTATTTTGAAATGAGGCTTAACAGTCTTCACCACTTTCTTCAACTCGTTAACCAGGTCCACGTCAACATGCATTCTCCCAGCAGTGTCTATCAACAAAGCGTCGAAACCCCTGCTAGATGCGAACTGTATGGCATCATAAGCCACGGAGGCTGGGTCCGACCCGTACTTGCCTGTGAAAACAGGGATCCCGGTTCTCTCACTATGTATTTTCAACTGCTCCTGCGCCCCCGCCCTGAAAGTATCCGCTGCAACCATTAACGGTTTAAAACCATTCTCCCTTAGGAGGACGGCTATTTTAGCAATGGTGGTTGTTTTACCCACCCCATTAACCCCTAGGAACACGAGTTTGCAGGGCTTGTTAGCTCTTGCAACGTCGAGAAGGTTGACATTGCCTGCTTTCTCGAAAACCTCGATGAGAATATTCTTGAGAACGCGTTGCAAATCCTCTCTGCTCCTAACCAAGCCCTCGTCTACTGCTTTTAAAAGCCTGGCGGAAATCTCCTCCGCAACCTCGTAAGCGACATCGCTCGCGACTAGCTCCAGCTTTAACTCTTCAACGAGGGATTCAAGCTTCTCCCGGGAGAAAATTATGGATGAGGCTGAGTCGATGAACCTTTTGAAAACTTCTTTAATCTTCTTGAACAACTACTAGCCACCAGTGGCTTGGCCTCCCGAACCCTCGGGCTTCTCAGCCTCTGCATACACCTGGTTTAGAATACCCTGCAGAGCCGAGTACTCGTCAAGCGCTGCCTTATACCTTTTCTGAAGCTCATCGAGCAGTCTGTTAACGCTGCCAATCCTCTTCTCTATTACCTCGACAGCCTTATCCCTAGTGGTCTTCAAATAGTAGCCAAAACCTATGTTAACAAGGACGCTGCCAGCCCACCCTTCCTTAATAATCCCCGGAACCAGGACGCTTGACAACCTGTCAACGACTACGAAGCCTTCTCCCCCTGTTTCAGGAAGGTTCTTCAGGGTTTCCGATGCTAGTTGAAGCTCCCTGTACTGTGTTACGTAGTTGTTGATCGTGTTGGATAAGACAGTTATGTATTCTCTGAGCTCTGTAGCCCTTGCCAGGAGCTCCTCCAGCGTTATCGTTTTCTCGCCTTCCGCCTGCTCACCGCTCATGGCTTAACAATCCTCGTAGCCGTGGCCAACTCCTTCACAATCTGGTCGATGGATTCCTCGGGGTTTATCTCAGTAATGCTCTCGATTCTTATATGGTATCTCTTAACCTTGTGCTTGCTACCCATCAGGCTGTATATTTTCTCAACCGCGTCAACCTCGTTAACGGCTCTCACATCTTTCGTGAAAGCCTGCCAAGTAGGGAGTCTGTCATGGCTGATAAGCATGTATCCCTTGACCCGGTATGTTTTAACCATGCTCATTCAAGCTCACCTCCCAAACCCCTCTTAATCCTGAGTATTTCGGGGCCTGTAGTGTTGCCCCCGACCACTATCCCCTTATTATTAGCTAATACCCCGCTCCTTATATATGGTACTCCCGCGTTCACCGTAGCCTTCTCCGCCTTAATCTTTAAAACATCTAATAAGGTTTTAAAATCATCATCAACGAAGCCTGGGTGGACGGCTCCTCCGAGATCGTTAACCACGCCGAGGCTGCCAGGTATTGACAGCTTCATTAAATCCTTCTCAACCACTTCAACGCCGAGAGCCTCAGAGATCTTTTTCTGGACTTCTCTCTCGAGCAACGGGCTTGTTATACATCCTTTATTATTGCATAGTAATAGGTTGCCGAGCGCTGTGTGCTTCGACCTTACTACTTCAATGCCCAACCCGTGCTCCCTGGCTTTCTCCTTAATCAGGCTTAACTCCTCCTCGAAAACAATGTGCGGGAGGATGATCCCGTTGTCGTTGCCGTTAATGAAAACCCCGTTTAAAATAGTCCCAGCTATCCTTGCCTCAACAACATCAACTTTAAGAGTTTCAGAAACAGCTGCTAAATCATCACTCCCGATCCCAGGGGGTAGAATAATGATCTTGTTATTAGTGAACCCGTATACTCCAATATTTGAGTTTCCGAAAAAACTCATCCTAATGATATCCATGTTCACACCTAGGGTTTAAAGGCTAGGCAGAGGGTTTTCTCGCAAGAAATACTTTGGCAACCTTGTTCTCCTTGTCAAGCCTTATCTCGACCACGACTCTTCTAGGAGGCTTCTCCCTGCTTCTAGACCATATGTAATCGTTCACAGCTGGGTCAACAATGATCTTCTCAGCCTCTTTGAAATGCCTGGCCACGTACTTCTTTACCAGCCTCACCGCACGGTCAGCCCTGTTACCTCTCCTACCATAGTAGACTCTTTTCAAGGGTATTACATGAACAGTTTTAACGACCTGGCCCTGCTCGCTCATGAAGCCTCACCTAAATATTCTTTAACTTACTCCTCCTCCAGTTCCTAAGCCTGAACCCTCTTCTAACCCTCATCCTAGTTTTGACAGTAACCCATATTGGGATAGGCTTATTACTCTTATCCGCGGCGGCAAGCCTTAACTTGCGAGCCAAGTGTTTGAAGTGAGCCATAAACACCACCTACTTCCTCTTAAACGTTATACGTGTTTCCCTCCTGGAATGCTCATATAATTCTGATAAAATCTTCTTTAAAAACTCATCAGTAACAGGTATGGGTATACGCCCGGTCTGTGCCAGGGCGATTATTTGTTGCTCAAGGGCTTCAGCCAGCTCGGGCTTGACGAGCCGGATGTTATTCAGTCTTTCCCGAGCCTCAGGAGTTAAAAGCTTCCTCATTACAGCCTCTATTTGAGCCCTACGGGCCTGTTCCTCTTCCATTCGTTTTTTAAGCTCCAACATCTTCCGCTGCCTGATAGCCTCCAACTCCTCGTCGCTATACCCGTAATCCTCCATGATTCCACCGCTGTGCTTAAGCTAGTATCTTAGTCCGCGCAGACTCAGGCAGGTATTTCGCCAGCTCAGGATTCTTCCTTGCTTCCTCAACCATGACGTCGTATGCAAGTCTATCCATCAATGCTTTGCCCTGCGGGGTGAGCACCCTTCCCCGACGAGTCCTCCTCACCAGCCCCGCCGTCTCAAGTTGCTGGAGAATCTTCCTGATAGCGTTTCCAGGCGCTTCAACACTTCTCTCCGGCCTCATGCCTCTACGCTTCCTCCCACCGTACTCCCTCCTAAGCTCTGTCAACCCGGTTGGAGAGGAGTTCTTATAAAGCTTTCTTAGAACACTAGCAGCCCTGATGTACCACCAGTTTGGATCCATCGGGGGTTTCTCCTTATGAGATCCTGTTTTCACAAACATGGCCCACGCGGGCGGCTTAACCTCTGGGATATTCTCCTTTATGTAATCAGCCAATCTCTCCAACAGCTTGTCGGCTGGTGCTTCCAAAGCATTAACCATTGCATTCACACCTGTAAATCTCTGTTATTTGATTAATCCTTTTTAATATTAATACCTGGGAGTTCAACGATCCTT
>Ga0065719_106580_pt1 | contig 78648 bp, 86 predicted proteins | sample GBSCel85sediment_FD_59106 | JGI IMG/M metagenome (GOLD analysis project Ga0065719, IMG submission 59106) | Hot spring sediment microbial communities from Great Boiling Spring, Nevada - Cellulolytic enrichment CS 85C v3 (version 3) | ecosystem: Environmental > Aquatic > Thermal springs > Hot... | reverse complement strand
TTTCTAGTTTCTCCATATCGCTTCTCTTAACCCTCCTAACAGCCATTATACCCTTCTTAGCCAGGAAATGCTGAGCAACATCATCAATACCCTTCTGACAAATAACCACATTAGCACCAACACCAGAAATCTTCTCCACATAGTCCTTCAGTATCCTTGACTCCTCTTCTAGGAACTGTCTTATCTGTTCTGGCGATGTAATGTTTATCTTTGCCGTTATGTCCGGCTTTTCTATCTCTAGAGGTGCATCTATCAGCGCTATCTTGGCATTCTCAACCCTCCTAGGCATAGCTGGGTGCACTACCTCCTTGTCCAGGACAACCCCGTGTACTAAGACGCTGTCGGCCAGGCTTCCTCCCCGCTTCTTCTCTATCTTGACCATGTCGAGCTTAACATCGTATCCTCCCTCAGGTCTTTTCTCGGAGGCCGTGAATACGGCCTCTATAATCATGTCCATGAGCTTGTCAAGAACATCTGAAGTGGCAATATACTTGCTTGAGAGAGTTGCAAAGAGCACTTTCTTTAGCTCTTGCTTTGCCTTAGCCCTCTCATCAGGGTTCTCCAGGTCGCCCACAGGAACCTTGACAGATATTTCGTCTAGAAGCTCTAGTGCCTTGTTTAGGGCTTTTTTGTACCCCTCGATGATGGTTGTAGGATGTATCCCCTGGTCTAGGAGCCTCTCGGCTTTTTCTAGCAGCGCACCTGAGAGCACAACAACAGATGTTGTTCCATCGCCTACCTCGGCATCGACAGCCTTAGCCGCTTCAACAAGAAGCTTGGCTGCCGGATGCTGAACCTCCATTTCTTTAACTATGGCAGCGCCATCGTTTGTAACGGTTATATCGCCAAAACTGTCAACGAGCATCTTATCAAGTCCGCGAGGTCCTAGGCTGGTCTTCAATATCTCCGCTAGAATTCTCGCAGACATTATGTTGGCTTTCAACGCTTCTCTGCCGTGTGTTCTAGATGTGCCCTCCTTTAGTATCAGTACAGGCACTCCGTACAGCGCCATATCTAACACCAAACAGGTTGATTTAGTGAGGTTCTATATAAACCTTTATGAAAATCAATTACCAGATCTCGAAAGCATCTACAAACTTGGCAATATTCTTGCACACATCACATACATCACTCAGGCTAAATGCCCCACAATACTTGCACCTTGAAGAAGAGCCGAATACGTATGACTGGAAAAGCTCAACTGATTTTATGCTTGAATACATAAGTTCTACAGAATTTAAGAAAATATTCTTTGCTTTCTTCATAAAGCTGTCACACTCGAGAACCACCTTGGGCTCCACAATCATATCATCCAAAGCGGCCAGAACTGCTACATCAGACGAAATAACGTAGAAAAACGGTCTCACAATCTTGATGCTATCCACAAGTTTTACGGGAAGACCCTCGCTAAAAATAGACCTAGACGTTGTCAGTATGCCCAACAGAGATAGTATCGCCATCTCGTCTCTGAATAGCGGTGTTACAACAAATTGGGCGTTGATCTTTCTTGCAGCCTTGACCGACACGGACTCTATGTATTTTAGCAGTTCACTAGTACGTGTGGTCTTAAAGGTGGCCTCGGCTACTATAAAATTGTCATAGGGTATCCCGATGAGATTTCTTGCCATAGAACAGTCTACGAGGCCATCAATACAGAGTATGTTATAACTAAGCTGGAAATCTCTAGTAGCCCTCCTAAAAATGTTGAATCCAACTACAGATTCTCCAACTGCGTCAGGCCTGATTATGAATAGGGTTGAACCCGACCTCACGACCATCTTATAGTAGTGTATCGCCTTACGCACTTGCTTAACTAGGCTGTGGAAGAGGCACAGCTTGCATAGTTGCTCGCCCGAGCTTTTACGCCTATAGATAGCCTCTCTACGCTTGCATGCTGAACAGGCTCGGCCTAGCCTGTGCTCCGCTGACAAGCGCATCACACAGGCGAAAACCTTATCTCGACAAGCCTATGTTTAAGGGTTTCTCGAATTCCTCTCTTCAGCACTGTTTCATCGTTTATCCTCGAACCCAGAACCCCCTCTTGCTCAAAAATACATGTACCATCTAGGTAAAGCTTGATTATGACTGATTTCCTTGCAATTTCTATCTCAGATGGCTCTAACATATCGAGCACCTCGCCATAGTGAACCATGGCAAAGCTGATAGCGGGGCTAGACATGTCTTCTATTCTGCTTAGGAGCCGCTTGACGTAGCCCCATAGGTTAGCGTTTTCCCTGTTGGCTATAGCAAGACCTGCTAGGCGTTTTTCGTTTATATGATTTTTTGCTTCTAGAGAGCTCCTTAATTCGTGGACCATTTATTCACCACGCTTCTTTTCCAGAAGAGTTTTTAAGAGATCTTTTTCTTTGCTGGTCAGCAGAATCTCTAAATCGAGCTTGTCTCTCTCGTGCGTAGGAGGCTTTAAGCCTAGGCTATTTAGGTACAGGTAGCCATATACTAGCGTTTTCTGTACGTCTTCTTCGCTATACTGCTTAACAAAATCTTCCAGCAACTTTTCAAATTCAACAAATTGCTTCAGCTCTTTCTCATCAACGACTGCACCACATACTATACAGACCAAGTCTGGCATCAATGAGTCAAATCCACAGCGAGGACACGTTACTGGAAGCAAGTGATACTTCCGCTGAACCCAGTATGTTCTCCATACATTTCTAAGCACATCAAGCAGATCAGCCCTACCAAGTCTCATAACCTCTTTATACAGCCTTGGGGCATAACCAAGTATAGCCTCGCCAATATTATTAACCACAAACTCGAGCTGATTCACCGTCAACTCTTCCCTTAGCTCAAGGATGTGTTGCGCTATTAATTGATTCATCTGCTGTATATACCTGTTAAACCTACGTTTAATCGATTCTTTATTTAATGATGATGACTCTCCCCTTAGTATATCAACAAGCCTGACTACTATGTATCTACTCTCCTCAGGTGAAAGACCCAGCATGTCTAGATTGAAAGCCTCTACCAGTTCGTCTAAGTACCTGTCGACCCACGATTCTGTCTCAACGACATTCCTCTTTGTGGAAGATTTGCGAGCCTGTTTTGACTGGCGTGTTGATGCAACATTACGTGAGTTGATCCCTTCCTGCCCGACCTCCTCAGCTCTCGTGCTATGGCTAGGAAGCACACTATCTAAAGTTTTCTTTTTTCGCCGTGATGCCGCGCCCTTCTTTGCCACTATATCACCTCGCTATTATAATACTTACAGGACTATAAAATACCATAAGTCGCTATTCCTAACCCAGCCCCGACATGGTAGGAGCTCGGCCACCATGGCCAACCGTTTCTAGTAACTGTCCTAGATTCCTGCTTTCTGGGAGTTTGTTATTATATGTGCATTTATTACCTACGAGAATAGAGCATATAGTGCGGACCCCGAAGGGGGTAGTGTATGCAAGACAACAAAAGGCTCACAACGGTAGGTAGTCTGGGACCAGATCTAACCGTAGTTAAAAAGGATGGTAGGACGGAGCCCTTTAATTTAGAAAAGATTGCAAATAGCATAAAGAAGGCCTGCCAACATATTTGTTCTTCAGCAGAGATCCAAGAAATAGTTAAGACGCTAGTAGACGAGCTGAACAGATCTGGTGCGACATCTATAACTACAACTGAGCTAGCTGATAGAGTTGTAAGGATTTTGATAAGTAATGCTGTAGCCGATCCCAAATGGTTTGAGGTTGCGAAGAGATACGAACTTGGAGAAGTATATAAGGATGTGTTTAGAAGTAAGGAATTTAGCTTTGATCCCAAGGATCTTGAGCTGAGCTTTTCTGCTATCAAGATTCTGAAGAGCCGGTACCTTTTGAAAGACCCCGACACCAGACGCTATATCGAAACACCGCAAATGTTGTTCAGGAGAGTGGCCAAGGCTATAGCATTGGTGGAGTACCAGTATTGCTTAGGTAAAGGTAACGATAGAAATTATTGCGAAACAGTATACAAGGTCTGGAAAGACAAGTTCTATGATCTTCTCAGCAGTCTGCGTTTCCTCCCTAACTCTCCTACACTGATGAACGCAGGAACTAGGCTAGGACTGCTTTCAGCATGTTTCGTTATTCCGGTTAGAGACGCCATAGTAACTCAAGATGGTGAAGGCATCTACGACGCGCTGAGAGCACAAGCAATAATATTCCAGCAGGGTGGAGGAACAGGATTCGACTTTTCCGAGCTAAGACCCGCTGGAGACACGGTTTCATCGACCAGCGGTGTGGCTAGCGGACCTCTATCCTTTATGAAGATGTTTGATGTGAACACCGAGGTTATAAAGCAAGGCGGTAGACGTAGAGGAGCCAACATGGGGATAATGCATGTTTGGCATCCCGATATAGAGATGTTTGTAGACGCTAAGTCGGGAAGACTAAAAGATGTTAATCTCCAAAACTTTAACATAAGTGTTGGCGTATACGATTACTTCATGTACTCTGTCATCAAAGGCGGCATGGTTCCGTGCGTAAATCCTAGAAAAACAAACTTGAGACCAGACCTGGGCAACGACTCCCGGTTCTACGCCATGGCTAGAGCGAGAAATTATATATCCGATGATTGGGTACAAGAAGAAATAATAAAGGAACTAGATCAGAAGGGCGGCAATGTATGGCTAGAGGACTCTGTAATAGTAACAGTCGACGAGGCTATGGCGCTGGCGGAGGACAACAAAGCCATAGTCCGATACATCGATTCAAAGAAAATATTTGAGAAGATAGTTAGAAATGCTTGGGATTCTGGAGACCCAGGACTTGTATATATAGACACCATAAATCGTAGGCATCCAACGTGGTACCTAGGCAAGATAAGCGCGACAAATCCGTGCGGAGAAGAGCCCTTACTACCTTGGGAGAGCTGTAACTTGGGGAGTATTAACTTAGAGAAGTACGTGTATACCGATAGTAGTGGAGAAGCTAGGATCGCTTGGGAAAAGATGGCCGAGGACCTAAAAACTGTTGTTAGGTTTATGGATGATGTGATAGACGCGTCTTCCTGGCCTCTCAAACAACTTGAAGACGCTGCCAAGAGAACTAGGAAAATAGGCGTAGGAGTTATGGGCTGGCATCACATGCTCATAAAGCTCGGCATACAATATGATAGCGTTGATGCACTATATCTCGCATACCACCTAGCTGAATGGATAGAGTACAACCTGGCCCTAGCAAGCATAGAGCTGGCCCGAGAACGGGGTGCCTTTCCAGCTTACGACCCCCAGAGGTATAGACCCACATGGACGACAGCAAAACCGCTTACAGAGATTCTCAACATTGCCAACATCCGGGATCGACCAAGCCAAAAAGTACTTAAACTAGTATCCGAAAGACCTAGGGTCGATTGGCAGCATGTCGAAGAATTGAGAAAGCTGTACGGAATACGGAATGCGGCACTATCAAGTATAGCGCCTACAGGAACCATAAGCATTATTGCCGACACTTCACCCAGTATCGAGCCACTGTTTGCAGTAGCTTTTGAGCGGCACGTAACCGTGGGCACATTTATTGAAATCAACAAGTTGTTCCTTGAATACCTAAAGAAGTACGAACTAGACGATCCAAGACTTATAAAAGAAGTCGCAGAAAGAGGTAGCATAAGCGACTTATACTTCCTGCCAAAGACTTTGAGGTCCCTGTTTAGAACCTCATATGATGTAGACCCGAAATACCACGTGCTTCACCAAGCGATATGGCAACAGTGGGTATGCGGCGGTGTATCAAAAACCGTAAACTTGAGATTCGATGCATCTATTGAGGATGTGCGCGAGGTCTTCATACTTGCATGGATGCTGGGTTGCAAAGGCATCACAGTCTATAGGGACAAATCCAAGCGTCAGCAAGTCATATATGTTGGCATAAAAATGGGCCAGAAAGAAAAAGAAACTCCTTCAGAAAGCCCTGCTGAACCCATAAGGCTCAGAAGCCTAGCCGAAGCCATAGAGAGTACAGCTAAGAGTGCGTGCCAACAATGCGAGTACTAGACCAGAGATATTGGCGCAAGCATGCGAGGGTGTGATATAAGTATATAACTATGTTTTATGCTAGATTCTTCTACGTAGCAATAAAACCAGTAATAACAAATCTTCAAGTATAAATTTTGGGTGGTAGTAGAGGACATGCCTATTGTTAAAAAAGTTAAGCACAGTTTATTGGATAAAACCGTGGACTTGCTCCTCAACCCTAAGATCGGTAAGATTCTCAAACCATTCATTGGCTTGATCTACTCTTTCTATGAGCATTATCTTTTGAAACAAATAACATCAAAACCCATGCCAAGGCACGTGGCTATAATTCCTGATGGCAACAGGCGGTGGGCAAAAGAACACGGACTGGATCCTAACGACGGTCATGAACAGGGATATAGGAAAATGAAAGATGTGCTTAACTGGCTTTACGAGCTAGGTATAAACATAGTAACAGTATATGCGATGTCCTATGAGAACTGCTTAAGAAGATCAGGAGAAGAACGCAAAAACCTGTTCAATTTAATTAGACGCGGTTTGATGGAACTCGATCGAGAGAAGATTCTCGACAGGTATAAGGTCAAGTTTAAGGTTTTTGGAAAGCTGGATCTCGCCGATAGAGAAACTATTGACATCGCCAAGAAACTGGAAGAAAAAACCTCCCAGTACAATGAAAGATTTTTAAACGTAGCTATTTGCTACGGGGGAAGGCAAGAAATACTGGATGCCATCAGGTTCATAGCAAAGGAGTTTGCAAAGGGCAGGATCAACGACGACGAAATCACTGAAGAAACCATCCTCAAATACTTATCGACAGGACACTTGCCGTTTCCAGAGCCCGACCTTGTCATCAGAACCTCGGGAGAGCTTAGGATAAGCAACTTCCTCCTATGGCAGATAGCCTATAGCGAGCTATACTTTTGCGATGTTTATTGGCCAGATTTTAGAAAAATCGATTTGTACAGAGCAATAAGATCTTACCAGAATAGGGAAAGAAGATTCGGTGCATAATACCTCATAAAACTTTGAATAGTTGTAAACTACTTTAAGTTGTTCGCCTAAAGACCTTATTAACCTTGGAAAAAAACTATATTATGGTAGTCTTAGTTTGCGGGATCAGTATATGACTAGTGAACCTAAACTGACTCCTGAAGAACAACGAGTATACGACTTAATCAAACGCGAGACGAAAAGCTCCGGCGGGATTAAACAAGTACTAGTGAGAAGACATCTTGAACTGAAGGACATCGACCCCAAAGTAGTAACACAGATAGTCAGGAAGCTTATTGATATGGGTCTTGTTGAAAGAGAAGTCGTAAACAATGGTGACAAGAGATATTTATGTCTTAAGGGTTAAGGAAAGCCCCTTCCGCCTCTAACGGCGTAAGCGAAAACGCTGCATTGCCCCACAGCAGGGATTCCAGCGGACTATCTGATAGCATATTACTTGATATCCCTTGTATTAAATGCCGAAACCTGACTACATGTGGTATGGGTTATGCCCATGACCCGCTCAGGTGCCCTCTAATAGCCTATTTTATACTAGAAAAATCGGGTATTATTTCTCGGGTACCAGCTAGACCTAGGTAATCGAATCGTAGAGCACAACAACTAGGTAGAACTGAGTTTAACACATTGTAGAACATCTTGTATAGGCGCGCATGTCACAATGCCATCGGCATAGGTAGGGCTTCTGGAAGCTTTATGCCCTATACCTCTAAGACACTCTATCACTTTATCCTTCGGGGGAGTATTAACTCGCAATATCCGTGCTAGCAGAGAAAGTCTTATAGTTATAGCATCTATTTCTGCGTATTTGCTTAGCAAGTCTAGTAAAGACTTTGTTGTCTTGGCTATCCACGGTTTTCGGCTCGCTTTTTCAGCGAGGTTCTTGATAATATCCCTATGTGTTGTTCTGCAAACCCAGAGGGGTTCAATGCGTATTGTTTGGGAGCCACAAAGCGGACAAAGAACGCCCTGCTCCTCTAGAAAGCTGAGACCGCATCGCACACAAATTCTTATAGGCTTCAGGCACTGTCTCATCTGTTCCTCGGTTTTCGAAGCGCCTTTCAATACGCGAACATAAACCCTAGCGTAATGCTTGTATACATACGATAGTATGGGCTCTATATATCTGTCTATAGAGAAGGCAAGCCTAGCTATGTACGACAACAATATCCTTACAGCAATATCTTTCGACACATGCGATGGTGTGCCGGCAACACCGTACCTTCGCAACAGCTTATTCCTGTACTTACCCTCAAGAACAGCTAAATCTGTTGCTGTAAAAGCAACAACGCCGCCCTTGCTGATGGTATAGATCGCTGCAGTGGCAAATGGTACAGGGCTTCCAAAAGGATCTATATCTATGTAGTTTATACTTGAGCCCGTCCTTCTTAACCTGTAGAGCAGCTCGTTAGCATCGCTCTTTTCAACAGTAACCATATCTTCGACTCCATTTCTAATAACGTTTATTTTCATCAGCTCTACAGCTTCATCAGATATATCCCCCATATAGATCTTGAGGCCCTTGGTTCTACCGACCTCTAAAGCAGTTCTAATACCTCTAATACCTGTAGCAGCAAGCGGATCCACGACAACAAATTCTCTAGTGGTTTCAGTAGCCAGGTAATCTATTAATTCAACGGCTATATCCCTGTTCTCGACCATCCTAGGATTATAGAATACCGGTGCCCAAGAGGGCTCAAAGGTACCGTCTTGCCTTAAAAACTTTTGCGGATCTGGAGCACAGATCCTGGCCAGGCCTTCTAAAACTTCGGTAAAGTTTTCAGGACATACACCCATGTTAGTAACCGTAAAACACTACAATTATTAGATAAACTCCCGCAATATCATGTTAGGAAGAGAATCCCTATTCAGCTCAGTAACGGTATAGACCTTAGCGTTACGCTTACGGAAAATGTCCAAAATGACTTTATCATTGAGGTTTCTGTGAACAACAAGCAATGCTCGCCTTGCTTCTACCAAGCTTCTTGTTATCTCCTCTCTCAGCTTAGGCATAGAGAGTTCCATGGGCCCTATTTCGTCTATTCCGAGAACAGAGTTTTCCTTGGTGCTCACTCGCAGGGCGTTGATACCTATTTGTAATGCTTCCTCTTCTATTACGACATATCTACCAATCCTTTTGCCGTGAGGGTTGTACCCGAGCTGAGTAACTTTGTCTATTGAAAGCGCTAACCAGCCAGCCTTTCCCGTATTTATGTCTACTATCCTAAAACCTATTCTCCTAGCCCCCTCCCGAACTTCCGGGCAATAGAAGCCGTAAAGCGTATATCCATGGGCTTTAAGCGCCTCGGCCACCTTGCTAAATATGGTACTTTTACCTATTCCTGGCCTCCCGGTTATGGCAACAATCAAAATAGTTCACGCTCTAACTTTAGCCCGCCTCTTGTTATTGTCTCGTATTTTAGCGTTGTACCGTAGTTCTCGATCTCCTTCACTAGCTCGCTTGGTACAGAGTCCTTGACTATGTTCGTCGCTATGCCATCAAGAAGCCTCGAAAATGCCCTATTTTCTTTTGCCTTAGTTATGGCTGATTCAGCGTCAATATTGTTATCGATTATTGTCATAAATATCCTGATCCCGTCCTTGTTAACAATTATATCCGATGGCAGGTGGTTGAAGGCTTCCGCCTCAGCACCTTGGCATGACATTGCTTCTAGAAGCTTTTGTTTATCCTCGTCTTCTTTTGGTACTGTCGACCTTCTATGGGTGTGGGGGTCTATTATCCTATCTCTAAATATATCAACCTCCTTGAGAACTTCTTCGAATTCTTCTGCAAAGAGTTCCATGAAACGGTATGCCTTCTCAATACTCATGTCGATCAGCCCTTCTTCGTACATTTGCAGCGCCTTTATTGATGCTCCTACCGTCCTGGCCAGCTCGCGAAGACCATAGCCCTTCCTGATCCTTAAGCCCCTGAGCTTTTCTCCATCGATTTTGACGTAGTACATGCCTTTGTACTCGTAGACGTAGACCTTATCGCCCTTTGTTATCCCATTTAGCGTATCTATCTTAACCACGCCAACTCTATCCCTTATGTGGAGGACGCCATCTAGCATTGGCTCATCGTTGAACTTGTCTGCTATCACAAGAGCGTTTACATTCAAGAAACACGATAGCCTCTTGAGTTCTTTGAATATCGTACCCAAGGTGTTAACGTTTTGTATAGATTTAACGAATGCTACTTCTCTGTCTTTCCTAGCAATGTAGTCTAGCAACTTCTTTCCATGCCTAGGGTAGCCTACCTTGTGGAGTATCTCAGCATTTAGAGCCTTCAGCTTGCTTTCTATAGATTGTGTAAGATCGTTTTCGGTCTTCATGCATTGATATGCCCTGGGCTCCTTAGATACATACCCTGGGTTTATCTGTATTTGCCCCCATGTACAAAACTAAATCATGTAGTACAAAATAAGTTTTGCGGTTCCTACCACCAGCATAACAATGTGCGTATTGAGCTACCTACGTTTGCTGTATACTGCGTAAACCATCGCGTGGTCTTTATCGAATGGCTCGAGATGTACTACATCTACAATTTCAAATCCTCTGTTCTTCAAAGTGTCCATCTCTCTCTTGTATACCTCGCTAGGTTCAGCTGTAACATCAATGCTCCTAGCCTTGATAGCCAGCAGCAGCCAGCCGCCATCTTTTAGAAACATATCAGCGTTGTCTGCTACAATCGTAGCTTGCTCTGGTTGTGCAACATCAGCGTAAATCCCGTCTACTTCTTCAACTATATGCCTATATTTTCTAGGAACTCTCGCGTCTTCTATGATGGGCACTATGTTAGGTCTCGTGTCGGCCACCACGATTAGTTCCCTCATAACCCTTGGTGCAAACTCGACTGCATATATAACACCATTGAGCCCTATTATGTCTGACATGTGGCTGGCCGTAGTACCCGACCCTGCTCCAAGGTAGAGGATCTTGCTACCTACTTTTACGGGTAGCTCCTTGATTCCCTTGACTAGTGCGGCTGCTAGCTTGCTTCTATATGCATTCCATTCTCTATATTCTCCGTCCTTCCACTTGTACAGATGCTCACCGTAAACCCTCTTGCCTGGGACTAGGTTCTTTGTCGCTATCTTTGTACTCCCATCGTCAAGCTCTACTATATAGACGTTTTTGTATTTATCGTGCTCATATATGTTTACTACCTCTGACATTGCCTAGCTACCCCATGTCATACCTGTTTTCAAAAATTAATAAGCTTAATCTAATTACCTACTCCTCCTCCGCTCTTGGCGCCTACCTCTTCTCTCTCTTTTTTCTTCCCTTCTCTCTTCTCTCTTGGGAGGCTTTGGATACAGCTTCTTTATCTCCTCTATTCTCTCCATAAGCTTCCTCCTCAGCTCATCGCCTACGTAGCGGCCAGTGAAGTAGTCTATTCTAGCGGCTATGGATAGCTTTGTCGCTAGGGCTCTGGCTATTTTTCCTCTTTGCCACTTAGGAGCTTTTCTTATCTCGGGAAACTGGAATATTATACCATGTTTTGGTGGTTTGCCTCCGGTTCTAAGAGCTCTAAATAGCGCCTTCTCAGCTCCTAGGACTTGGACCGTGCTTGCAGGAAGCTTTGCAAGTTCTTCAAGGCTTCCTGCAAGGCTTAGCAGGCGTGCACCTAGCAGAGGGCCTACCAAGGCGGTTAGGTTAGGTGCTACTTCCTTCATTACCTGGGCTATGTAGTCTGTGAGCCTGTCTCTTAAGTCTCTAAGCTGTAGCCATATCTGGGCAAACTCGCGTATTTTGTTTAGATCCATTTCAGAGAGATCTGCACCAATACTCTGTTTGGCTGCCTCGGCTATTCTCTTGGCCTTGCCTTCGGGAATTCCCAGCTTGGTCAAGGAGTCTACGTCCATACCATCTCTATAGCCTATTTCTGCAACTATCTTCACGTACTCTTCATGATCTCTCGATATGTCGTCTAGTTCAGGGAAGTGCACGCTATACCATTCTCTAAGCCTTACAGCAAACAGATTGAGAGTCTTGTCTATATCGTCTATAGCCCTAATAGCTTGAACAGCAAGCAGATCACGTTTTTGTGCATATCTCCTTAACTTTCTCCTGGTAAGCTCTAGCGAGAGCGTATGTATATAGTCCCTATAGCTTTGTTCATCAGGAAACAACCCGAGCTCTATGACTATTTTAGATATGTTCCTTCGAACCAGTGCTATTGGCGGAGGTGATACCATTGCATCGCATTTAAATCCTCTTTGCGAAAGCTCCCTAGCTATATCCGGATCCTCCGTAACTAGTACATAATCTTCCGAACCCATCTTATTCTTAATGCTTTCAACAAGTTGCAATAATGCTGAGTTAACCCTGCCTTCGGAAAGCGCTAATAGCTCCTCCACAACTGCTCCTACATCCTTTGGATAAACAGCCTTTTCTAGAAGGTTTCCATTCTCATCTACAGCAAATACCCCAACAGCTGTATCAGCTATATATATCCTTTTACTCATCACGTTACACCCAGAGTTCAAAAATTCTCTCGTTCCTAGCATATGGTTTACAAATATATAAGTTGTTTTTAACTACAAAGGTCTTTTATTGCCAGCGCCGCTTTAGGCTCCAGATATCTTGTAAACCATCTTCCTCATCGATAACAGCAACACCTTTGCTGTAAGGTACTACGGAAGTTAAGCTTATAAGGCTTGACAAAGTAGTAAGGTTTAGTTTGTTGTGGCGTTAGTGGTGTAATGCTATGCCTTCGCACGGCTCACTTACAAAAGCTGGCAAGGTCCGAAGCCAAACACCTAAGATCCAGCCTAGACCCAAGAGAAACCTCGTCCCGCGAGTTAGGAACAGGCGCGAGTTCTGGATAAGACAGAGGAAAGCACAGGGACTGCCTGTACCAACAGTAGTTCCGCCATCTTCGGTGCCAACAAAGAAAAAGAGCTCCATTGCAGCTTGATACCAAGTACTCAACAGTTCTAAATAAACATTTTGTTGACTCTATTCTCATTACTATCCATATTTTGAATGTGCTAATGGTTTGCAGTTCCGTGCTTCACGATACTGTTTAGCAAATCGCTAGGCTTCTCATCCCCCATATAGTAATGAAAACACATATCTTAATTTTTGCGGAAACATGTTACATAGTACAAGGTGTAGCAGACAAGCTATGCTGTATGGCGATCAGGCTTGAAGTCTGCATTTCAAGTGCCTAAGGATATCGATTACACATCTGTTGGACTAATGGTAGGACTCGAAATACATCAGCAACTAAACACGGAGAAGAAGTTGTTTTGTAATTGTAGAACTCATCTTGTTAAAGAAACGGAGCTGAAAAACTCTAGCATTGTTGCTAGGTATCTAAGAGCTACGCGCAGCGAGCTAGGGGATATAGATGTAGCTGCAGCTTTTGAAACACAAAGAGGTAGGAAGTACCTCTATCTATCACCAAGTTCTGCATCATGCCTTGTAGAACTAGATGAGGAGCCGCCCCACGAGCTAAACCGCGAAGCGCTGCTGATAACCCTAGCAATAGCAAAGGCCCTCCATGCACATCCTGTAGACGAAGTACATGTTATGCGAAAAATAGTGGTCGACGGATCAAACACTACCGGTTTTCAGAGAACCGCTATTATAGCTCTTGGAGGGTACGTTGCAGATGACGAAGGTGCTGTAGGCATACAGACGCTGGCTCTTGAAGAAGACGCAGCTAGGAAGATATCCGAAGACTCTTCCTCCGTGACCTACTCTCTCGATCGCTTAGGCATACCGCTGATAGAGATATCGACCGCCCCCGATATAAGGTCTCCGCAGCAGGCTAAGCGCGTAGCCGAAAAAATAGGTCTGATGCTTAGGTTGACGGGAAAGGTCAAGAGAGGTATTGGGACGATAAGGCAGGACCTCAATCTCTCGATTAAAGGTAGTCCTAAGATAGAGATTAAAGGGGTTCAGAAGCTCGAGCTCATTCCCAAGGTCATTCAGGAGGAGGTTAGGCGCCTGGTAGGCCTTGCAATGATAAAGGACGCACTCGCTGAGAGAGGTGCAAGAGAAGAAGAAATCTTAGCGCAACACCCTGTAGACATAACCGATTACGTAAGGAGCTGCAAAAACAATGTTATCCAAGGTGGTTTGCGCAAGGGGCACAGGGTCTATGCCATTAAGCTTCCCTACTTCGATGGCCTTCTAGGTGTTGAGCTTCAGTCAAACAGACGTTTTGGTACCGAGCTCGCTGATTACGCCAGGCAGTGGGCAGGCGTTAAAGGTATAATTCATAGCGACGAGCTTCCGGCGTACGGAATTGACGAACAGACCGTTAAAACCATCAGAAGCTTGCTAGGCGTTGGAGAAAAAGATGCCTTCGTAATAGTTGTCGATGCACCAGAGAAAGCATTGAAAGCACTGGAGGTGATTAAGGATAGAGCTTGCAAAGCACTTTACGGTATTCCAAAAGAGACTCGTGGGGCTAACGAGGATGGTACAACAAGGTATCTCCGACCCCAACCTGGAGCAGCGCGGATGTATCCAGAGACCGATGTACCCCCAATAAAGATCGATGAAAAACTGCTTGCCGAAGCAGATAAGTTCGTACCGCCGTCGCTAGAGGCTAAGCTCGAAGAGCTAACAAAGGTCTACGGTCTTAGCACTGAGCTGGCCAGACAAATCCTATTCAGCGAATACCTTAACCTATTTGAAGAGCTTGTAAGATCGTATAGCGTAGAGCCAAAGCTTGTAGCTAGCGTGTTAACAACAATCTTCGGAGAGCTAAAAAGCGAGGGAGTTGAAATCGCTACTCTAAGCGATGAACATCTACACATGATCATAAAGACTATAGAGATACACAAGATATATGATAAAGACGCTATAAAGAACCTCATAACAACAATCATCAAGAATCCGAGCATATCACAGGAAGAACTAAGCCAAGTTGCTTCCAAGCTGCGCACCTCGGAGGACGAGATTCGCCAGATCGTTAAAACCAAGATAGCGGAAAACATTGACGCCGTTAAGGCTAGAGGCGCTAAGGCATTCCAGTTAATAATGGGCAAGGTTATGGACGAGCTCAGGGGCCGCGCCGACGGCAAGCTGGTTGCAACGATAGTTAAAGAGGAGATAGACAGAGTTCTACAAGAAGAAACGGTACAGAAACCATGATGGAAAGGCACTGCAACCTAGTTGACGAAACTCTTTGGAGTAGACGCCGAGAAGAGTTCTACAGAAGGTTTTTAGAAGATGTTGAGATAGGGTATGCCGATAAAGATATCGTTGATTTCATAAACTTGGTCTTTTCAAAGAAAGGCGTTTTTACAACCAGTTCGTGTAGTGGCAGGATAACGCTAGTAGATGCGCTGTATCCCTGGCTTAGAGATGAAGCATATGTAGTATTCAAAAAACACGAGCCTATATCAGTCGAGGAGATTTCGAACCTCCTATCACAGAACCCCATCCACAGGTTTTGGCTCATTTCGAGCGGGCCCATACTACACTTCGTTGCCATAGACCTTGAAAAAGCCCATAAAATCCTTCAAATAGCACGTAATTCTGGATTCAAACACAGCGGCATAATCTCCGTGAGCAACGAGGGTATTGTTGTAGAGATCATAAGCGGGACGTGGACTTCTTTCCTGATAAAAGACAGTTCCAAGCTTATTGTAAACGAACTGGATGACGTTGTTAAGGTGGCTAACGAGGTTCTTATCGAAGGTAAGAAGAGATTAGAAAAACTATATAAGGCATTTAAAGAGGTCGATATATAGCCTTAGACATGTGAGCCAAACGCAGGTGTGGAGATAGTATGGCCGTGTTAGAAAACCTTAGGCCCTTAACACCTGGACAAGAGGAGATGTACAACGCATTAAAGGATAGGACCTATGAAATCCTAGGCTTTTTCGGTCCAACAGGGACGGGCAAGTCGCTATTTAGCCTAGCATATGGTATAGACGGGCTACTCAACAACGAGTACTCACGTTTCATAATCATAAGACCTCTTGTTGATGTGGTAACAGGACAGGAGATAGATGCAGCGAAATCGCCCGAAGCCTTTGCAGAAACTATGAAAAACTATATAAGGGATATAATAGGCAACTACATCGAATGGCATAAGATAGAGTCCCTAATCGCCGATGGAAAGATAGTTTTATCTGATCCTAGATATCTGAGAGGCCGGTCCTTCGACAACGCCATAGTATTCCTAGACGATATACAGCTGATGAAGCCAGAGAGCATAATAGAAGCCGTAATCAGAGTAGGTAAGAACAGCAGGCTTATCGTTGCTGGAGATCCAGTGTTCCAGGCGATTAGAGAGGTCGAGCAAGATCCAGCTGCCGTAATAAGAGAAGTGCTACTCAGCGAGGAAAAGTCCTATGTGGTGGACCTAGGAATAAAAGATATAGTAAGAGAGGGTGCAAAGAGAGGACTCAGATTTTTGCTAGAGTACAAACTTAGATCCAGAAGTCTTTCCGAGGAGGAGAAACGCATATACGATATAGTCAAGGCTAAGTCGCCCGATGCTGACATAATAACGGTCATAGACCTTACAGAAGCTAAGAAGGCCTACGAAATAAGTCAAGACTATGTGCCGGACTCTCTAATAATAGTCAAACAGGGTCATATGGGAAGGCTTGTCGGGAGAGGCGGAGAAAGAATAAACAATGCCGAGAAAGAACTCGGTAAACGTTTGAGGGGAGTAGAACTAAACCTAGACTTCAAAGACATGGTAAGAGCTCTACACCCAACATCGTGGATATGGAAGCACATTACAGAGGTAGATTTCGCGGGACCGAATCTACAGATCAAAGTCTACGAGGATGTTATCGGGCCCGCCGTAGGTCAAAGAGGCTCGTACGTAAGATTTCTAGATACAGTGTTTAGAAGACTTATTGGAGTAGGTGTGAGAATCGTCGCAGTAGAAAGAGAGAAAAAGAAAAGAAAGTAATGCATAGTGCACGTCCACAACCCTAAACATTTTTATATTCGATCTCTTAGCCAGTTTGATCAACTTTGATTAATCTAAGTAGCTCTAGTTTTCACATGTAGGTAGGCAGAGGGCTTAAAGACATGAAGATATTGGTGGAAAACATATCAATATATGGGTATTCGACCCAGAAAAGGTTCATAGACAAAGGCTACCTGTATATTGATAAGGGCGTTGTTGTTGCAGCCGGTGAAGGGGTGCCTCCCCCAGAGCTCGAAATTGCTGACTATATAATTGACGGACGTTACTCGGTGGCTCTACCAGGATTCGTGGTGGGCATAGGGAACATCATAGACTACATATTCCGATTTAAGACTTTGATAGAGAGAAAGAAGGATATTCTATCAACACTATCCTTGAGCGATATCCAGGCGTTATCCTTAGTAACGCTAGCGTCAATTGCTTCTAATGGTGCCACGTCTGTTATTACCTCCGTAAACCCCGCAGATCCCAGAGTACTAACAGGTCTGGCGCTAGCTGCAAGTGAATGCTGGGTTAGGCTCAGAATGGTTATCCCTGTTGACAGTATGTCCCCCCAGGAGGTAGAAGATACTATAAAAAATGTTTTAAGAGGTGTTAAAGATCCTGAGGCCATCAACAAGAAAATAGTTTCCTTTGGTTTCTATGCCAGGAAAAGAATTGATAGAAAGTTTATTGAGATAGCCAGCGCCTTGGACATAAAGATCTACGTTGATGGACATCTCCTGGCTGACGAACTAGCCAAGGAAGGTGCTAGCGATGTCATCGTTTTTACAGATTCTAGTATAGACGAAACGGTAAAAACGAGGAAAGCTGTCTCGACAAAACCAAATATGTGGAGGCCGGGCATGGGTCTCGTGTCTCTCGATCCTTTAGATCTGGTTCCGCGAAACTTCATAGCCTCTATGAGTAGGGTGATTGCAGATCCTAGAGCTATCTTGGACATAATGTGTCACCTTAACCCGGCAAACCTAGACATTGGAGCTAAAAGCATTGAAAGTGGAAACATCGCTGACATAATAATTCTAGATTACTCAAAACCTCCTTCAGGACCCATACCAGTGACAGAAGACAACGTGATCGAAGAAATAGCTACGGGCAACTATACTGTAGAAACATCCCTAGTTGGTGGAGAGATAACCCTCGATCAGGGACTAACACTGAACGTGGGAGAGAAGCACTTCAGAAAAGCACGAGCTGTTCTTGACAGTCTAAAACAGTGACTGTGGCCATACTCGTTATCTATTGCTTAATAAGGCCCACAGAATATATTTTGCTTAGGTACCCTACCTAAACTATAGGGTAAAGCTTGTCACAAAGCAACGATGAAACATACCAGCTTCTTTTCTGTATAGACCACAAATGCGCTGACATGGTACTGAAAGAGCTTGTTGATATATATAAAACAACTCTGTATAGCTATAATACAGCTATTAAACGCTATGGTGTTTATCTGAAACCCGTCCACATAGTGGTAAAGAAGAGTATTAGCGGTGACAAGGTCTATCATTACTACGGCAAGTATTGGTATAAAGTAGTCTATAACAATGGCAAGCTTAAGTGGCTATATGTAGGTAAGGAGAAGCCCCGCCAAGAAATTCCCGATCCACCTATAAACCCGCTTGTAGCTATAAGGATCCTTAACAAAGGAAATGATACATCGTGTATTTACTTAGATAAGGCCTATACGCTAGATAAGCTATACTATTATGTTGTAGAGGCTGCGAAAAAATCGGGGTGTATAGACCTGGCCACCTTTTACAAAAGCGAGTGATAGCATGGAAAAAGCGCTTACTGCTATTCTCAGCAGTACCTCATGTAACGATTTGCTCAGATTCTTGGAGGAGACCCTACAGGAAACAATGCTTGGCAAAATTCTTAGTACGCGAGTAGATTTTGATGAGCTTCTTGAGCTTGTTTTTCATGAATATAGACACGAAGATAGGGGTAAACAGCCTGCCCACGCCTTGCCCGACTATGTATACGTATCGCTAGCCATTCTATCAATAGCGCTAGGCGACATCTACATCCATAGGTTTGCGCTACGGTTCTCAAGAATGTTCCAATTTGATGTGCTGGCAAGCATAGATGATGAAAGCCTTGTGCGTATAGGCTACGGTCTTGGGGTAAGGCTAGAGTATAGCAGAGAAAAGTGCTTTAAAGAGGTCATGAAAAACGTTGGTAGGAATAACGTTGTGGCCACCATTTGCTATAGATTCAGAATACCTATCATTGATTATCTGCGAATAGCCAGAAAGTTGCTAACAGAAATTCCCTGGAAACTTTCTTCTTTTCCGATTAGCAAAGGCTATGTATATATAGACCAAAAAGAGAAAATCGCAAGACTGCTTGCAGAACATATGTACAACATCGTTAGCTCAAAGCTGAAGAATATTAGAGCCGAGTGCGAGAACACGGAAGCTGTCAAGTCCAAGATGCTGGGCATTCTAAAAGAATTTGGCATTCCGCTTGCAGATGCCGTAGAAGATTTTATGAATAGCCTGAAAATACAGCCTCCCCCTAGCGCAACAAAGAGGATAGATGTTGAGAACATCAGTATAAAGATGCTTAAGGAGGTCTCTAGCATATCAAGTGTAGAGGATCTCGTGGCTCTAGCACAGAATCTTTTCCCGCCGTGTATCCGAGAACTAATTGACACGCTTATGCGGGGAGAAAACCTATCACATCACCAGCGCTTTGCCTTAGCAACTTTCCTCATAAATATTGGAGTAGACACAGAGCTTGTGGTCAAACTATTTAGCTATAGCCCAGATTTCAACGAGAAGGTTGCCCGGTACCAGGTCGAGCATCTAGCAGGGCTAAAAGGCTCTAAAAAGAAATACTTGGTGTACAGCTGCAACACTATGAAAACACTAGGTATGTGTAAATCTGATTGTGGCATCAAAAAACCCTCTTCTATACCCGAGGAAAATAGCTACGAAGAAGCGGAATCAAAAGAGCTAAGACAGGTCTTCTGCCGCCTAGATCTTGGCTGCTAGATAGTACAGCGACTTGCCGCCTGCAAACTCTACCGACATGCATAGAGGAGCCTCGGCACCATACTTTAGCTCTGCTATGTTGCCTAAGCCTATGATGTCAACAATCTTGGCTAGGTACTCTCCGTCAAAAGCTGCTGTAACCTCCTTCTTCAGTGTCAAGCTAAGCACGTTTCCCGATGCCGTAGTGAGTCTAAAGGTGCTTTTCTTAGTATCGTAATCAAACAACGTTATCGCATCGTTACTAGCTGTTATACCTACCGTAGCCGCTAAGTCCGATATCTCCTTCAAGGCTGTTTTTAGGGGTGATGCCAGTACAGAGGCCTCAACATCGAATTCCGGCTTGAGCTCGGGAACATCTTCAGATATGACACTTATGTTCCTAAACCTATATCTTCGCGCACCTGATGCTCCCTCTAGAACTATTTCGATTGTATTCCTCGTTAGCTGCAATCACTATTCTATCCCCTTTCTTAAGATTTTTGAGCACTTTCACCAGGTTTGACACGGCTAGGCCTATCGACAGACTCTCATCCACCTTAAACTCCTGAAAAGCCTCTGGGGGTAGATTTACTATGAGCATTGCTATACGGCCTGGGTCAAGGGCCTTAACATGCACACCTCCATCGTCCACTAAAAGGGCCGTTTCGTCGACCATCTCCGACAGCACTTTCAATATCTTTGTGAAGTCTCGTGCACTAGGATATGCAAACAGAACCTTCGGCTCTATGGTGAGAGGTATAACCGTGCTCAAACTTCCACCCTACTACGTATCTAGACTCCTGCTACAAAGACTTATAAGTAGCATCACACATTTATAGCAATACGATTAAAACCTATAAGCCTAGCCAAGAAGTCTGTAGGTTGTTAAAAGAGGTGTGCGGATGGGAGCATGCCAGCCATAGAAGTCGGTAGGATTTGTGTAAAAATAGCTGGCCGTGAAGCCGGCCGTAAATGCGTAATAGTCGATATAATAGATAACAATTATGTTGTTGTCACAGGACCTAAATCCGTTAGCGGTGTAAAGAGGAGAAGGTGTAACATAAACCACATCGAGGTTTTGGACAAAAAGATAAACATTAGCAAGGGAGCCTCCGACAATGAAGTGGCAAAAGCCTTAGAGGAGGCAGGACTGCTAGATTTTATGAAAGAAAGAGTGAAAGTCAAGTTAACACCCATACTGTTGACAAGCTGAAACATATTTGCTACAACCATAGGATACAACAACCGTAAAGAGTTTTTAAACCGTTGTAGTACATGTTCTACTCTAGTCTGCTGAACAACGTGGTGTACCTATAGATGAAAGAGAAGGGTCTGGAGTTCATAAAAATGCTTGATAGCATTGCAAATCTTAAACACGATTACCTGGTCAAAAACGATGACGATACCGACGAGAGGTATGGCTACATACCCTACGAGCGGCCCACAGATCTTTACATCCGTAGCGGTCTAGTAGTCCTTGACAAGCCTCCTGGGCCCACGAGCCACGAGGTAGTGGCTTGGATCAAAAAAATGTTTGGACTAAGCAAGGCTGGTCATGGGGGAACCCTAGAGCTCAGCCCGCTGGTGGGCTGGGCGGGGAAACCCCAGAGTAACTGGAGTACTCCCCATAGCACTAGAGAAGGCTACGAGGGTCATAGGCATTCTTATGCATTCCTACAAAGAGTACGTCGCGCGTTATGGAGGTTCACGAGCCTGTCGACAAGGAGAAGATCATCGAGACCCTGAGGATGTTCGTGGGCAAGATATACCAGAGACCGCCCCTCAGATCATCTGTAAAAAGAGCTCTTAGGATCCGCGAGATTTACGAAATAAATGTCTTAGAAATCGAAGGTAGGCACGTGCTATTCAAGGTCAGGTGCGAATCTGGAACATATGTAAGAAAGCTGTGCCATGATGTCGGCCTCATCCTGGGCGTTGGTGCGCATATGAGGGAACTTAGAAGAACTGCCGTGGCGCATCTAACCGAGGATCTCAACCTCGTTACAATGCAAGAGCTCTCTGAGGCTCTGTATATATGGAATAAATACAGGGATGACACTCTCATTAGAAAGTTCATCCTGCCAATGGAGTACATAGTGGCCCACCTACCGAAGATAATCATAAGAGATTCTGCAGTAGATGCTATAGCACACGGAGCTCAGCTAGCTGTTCCTGGTATAGCGCTTCTTTCCAACCAGATTAAGAAGGGGTCCAGAGTCGCAATAATGACTCTAAAGGGCGAGCTCGTGGCTACAGGAAAAGCCCAGATGGATAGCGACGAAATTATGAGCGCCGAGAAAGGCCTTGCAGTTCGTGTTGAGCGCGTGGTAATGGACCCCAACGTATATCCTAGCGTTTGGAGAAAAGCAAAAGAAACAGCTTAGAGCTACTATATATTCAGCAAAAGGTCTCGCTATGAGCTACGAACACTACTACAAAGAAAGTAAGAGGAAAAGCGTATATAGCCTAATTTCAGACTTCATCAGAGGTGTTAGCGTAGAACTCGAAGTAGCGCCCGGCTTGTTCTCTTACAAGGAGGTTGACGAAGGCACGAAGCTTCTACTAGAGAACGCTGTGATACCCGAAGACGGCACTGTTTTAGATCTCGGCTGCGGTTATGGCGTAATAGGGATAGTAATCGCCAAGCTTAACCCAAAGCTAGAGGTGTATATGGTAGACATAAACAAAAACGCTGTGGATCTGGCAAAAAGAAATGTCATAAGAAACAGGCTTGATCCAAACAGAGTCAAGGTTTTGCACGGAAATCTCTACGAGCCAGTCAAGGATATCACATTTAATGCCATATACAGCAACCCGCCCTTTGCCGCGGGCATGGATATAGTGGAGAAAATAATATTAGACGCACCCCAACACCTCCGCCCAGGAGCTTTTCTCCAAATAGTAGCGAGAAAGGGAGCAGAAAAAGTATACAAACTAATGATGCAGGCCTTTGGATCTGTAGAAAAGATTGCAGCCAAAAAAGGATACAAGGTATTTCTCGCACAGAAACAAAACTTAAAGTTATAAACCATACAGTAAACATAAATGACAGGAAACCGCAAAGACATAAGGTGCCGGGGTGCCCGAGCGGTCTAAGGGGCCGGCCTTGAGAGCCGGTGGGGGAAGATTCCCCGCGCGGGTTCGAATCCCGCCCCCGGCGCCATTTATATGCAAAATGCAAGTAATTTAGATTATGCATAACACCTGTGTCTCGCGTTTCGACTAGGCTATATATGAATGTTTATAAGTTACCTAATAATATTCCAAGAAATAGGATTGAGCCCGAGGCATGCTTCAAGCACTTGAACCTGTCGAAGATCTCGACAAGTAAAAGGTGATAAATAGTACTATTTACTGTTGTTCCGCTATGCATATATGATGATTATTTGGCGCGTTAGTGTATGGATCAATGTTTTGATCCTCCATCGATAGATCCTGGGCCTTCGAAACCTGAGGACTCCAGGCCTAAAATTCCGGCCACTGTGCTTCACCTTCTCCATTAGGGTCAATACTGTATTTAATTGGTCTCCTTGCCCTAAATAGTTGATTTCTGGTTGTAAATAATGTTTATGGTGAAACAGGTATAACGTATGGTCCCTCAGGTATTGCTATAATGTGATTACATGAAGTGCTCTTACAAGCTGTTTCAAATGCTTCCTCGAATGTTGACGCATGTGTGAGGTTCATTTCTTCAAGTACTTCATGCTTGATGTTCCTGGTAACTAATATTACTTTGTTCTTCAATAGTACTTGAGCGAGCTTCTGGGCCTCCCATTGATCCCTAGTAGGCTCGTTTTCTTTTATGTAGCGCAGTATATCCTCAGGGTTTCTACTCATTGATGCTAATTCTCTGAAGGACTCGTGACCAACACCGTCAATGCACTCTGAGAGCATTATTATGTATCCGTTTCTCCTCGTAACTCTCGAAGCTGTAACCATTCCTTTAACAGTTTGGTATAGATCTCTATCTAGTGGGTATCCTCCATTCGTAACTATTGTTAAATCAGCTTCAAATGGCGCGTGTACTTTAACGTATCTATCTAGTATTCGTACACCCTGTTCATGTGCACTATATGGACCCCCAGATACAACCGAGAAAACCCTCTTCTCCTTATCTAATAATACATGAGTAATGAACTTGTAGTTTCTAACTAGTTTAGATGCTTCAACCATGTCTTCGTGAACAGGATTGCCTTCAAGATAACCATAGTCTGCTTTCGGATGTGAGAGCATTCTGTAACCATGGTTTTGGTAAACAGTCTTAGTTGCTGAAACCCCTGGTAAAATGAGCTTCCTCCCACCACTGTACCCTGCAAAGAAGTGCGGTTCTATGAGCCCTACACCTATGACTAAGTCAGCACTGACAACTGATTTGTTAACATAAACTTCTGTACCGTATGCTGTTTTACCCAGGTAAATCATTGAATCATGTTCGTCCGAGTTATGACTGTCGACATTGTACTCATCAGAGGTTTCAGCACCTACGAGCTCCTCTATCTCACTCCTAGTGTGTGGTTTATGGAGCCCCGTTGCAACCAGGACCTCGATGTTATCTTTCTTCACACCAGCTTCTCTGAGTTCGCTTAGTAGAGCCTTGACCAATAGTTTATTCGGTGTAGCCCTGGTTTTATCGGTGATCAATATGACTACTTTCTGTTTACCTGCGGCTAATCGATGTAATGATTGGGTATTAATGGGTTGCTTCAAACTCTTCTCAGCTAAGATCCTTGCTTCATATTCGCTCACTCCTCTGGGAATCGCTGAATATAGTACAGTGGTTTTATCGGGTAAGTCTAGCTCTAAGTATCTTCTACCATATGGGAAAAAATACTCTCATCAACCTCACTCTTCAGGTAGTACTTTATCGGAGTTGATCATGCTGTTTAGGTCTAAGATCACCTTTAATTTCCTCATGGTCTCTATCCATACATTGCCTAGAAACTTCTTCTCTTAATATAACCCGTACTGTGCTCACTAGTTATAACAATCTCCAAGCATGAAGACCGCATCGTATATTTCCTCGTGATCCTGCCACTAGAGTGTCGCTGAAAATGGTGACACGAACTCTTAAGTCCTTGTGATCATAAACTATCTCACGTACTACACTATTCAATTCCAATTACCTATATAACAAACTGCCTTAACAGCAAATTTTAACCTTTTTACTTTCCACAGGCTAAAGTGGAATATTTAAAACAATTTTCCTTGCTTCAAATAGAGTTGATATCCCATATATGCTTTTGTTTCCTGTTTTAATATCAATACCATTACTACTGAAGCAAGACCGCAACAACTAAAGCACCTGGCTTTCTCAACGGTCATTTTGACGTTTATATGAGTACTTCTCATAGTTGCTTTTAATGCTCCATAGACTTCCTTAGCTTCTCTTAAATATCAGGCTGTACCAAAACATATCTGAAATAACGCAGTCTCCAACAAGTTCTAGTCTAAATTGATGGTAAAATGAAGCAATACTAATCACTTCAGATAACGATACATCCAGTTTCCTAGAGATATATTCAAGAGCTGGCCTTGGAAGATATTTTAACTCGCTTTGAATCCTTGAAGCATTGGAATCGATTTGCCTCTGCGCTGCCCATACTTATGGATTAGGGGTTCTATGGACTTCAATACTCAAAAACTTCAATATATCAAACACTGTATCCAAAACTCCAGTTTAACGTACAGGTACGGAGTTTTCTAAGACATAGCTTATATCATCAGCGAAGAGAAGTCACATCACTGTTCAGGAGACCGTCGTATCATCACTAAGTTATCCTTATTAGCTACTCACTCGTATAAGCTTTGCGATGATGATCGATCCCCTTATGGATGATTGGTGATTTAACCTGTCTCAGCTGATTATCGGCTATAAACAGCTGGGAGTTACCTCAAGATAAGTACGCGTTAGGTGAAGAATCAGGCGGGCATTATAATCACTCAGGATTTTTCAAACAGAAACTAGAGGTTACTGCGGAGGTTTTCCGTAGGAGGCGGAGAGCTATTCATTAACTATACTATTATAGAGAGTTAAGGTGCTAAAACTTGACTTTAAGGTAAGTCTTGTCAATATAGGTAGTCAGAGTTCCTGTTGGTTGATTTTCTCGGCTTGGTTGTATATACTTAAGTTGGTTACTATAGTTGGTTGCGTGTTTAGAATATTGTATACTAAGGTTAAAATTCCTCGGATAAATGTGGTTCAATGTTAAAACATCTATGTTGCAAGGATTCAAAGGTACATGCTGCTGAGTCTAGGATCTGGTTGCAACTCTATCCTATTCTGGGACTTAGAAGAGCTCGGATCAGATACACTTATAGGCTTAGGGTAGCGAAGATAGTTTTTAAGCCTAGTATGAGGGATACATTTACGCGTAAAGTGATACTTAATGTGTCAGTAGTGGGTGTGAGGTATTGTCGACCTCAGGATACAGGCATATAGTAAGAATCGCTGAAACCGATATACCAGGAGACTTGTCGCTAGCTTGGGGGCTGACAAAGATCAAAGGAATAGGCTACAATATGGCTATAGCGATATGCAGGACCTTGGGATACGACCCTAGCGCGCTAGTCGGTTTTCTATCGGATGAAGATGTCAAGAGAATAGAGGAGCTTGTGAAAGCTCCTCTCAAGTTTGGCATTCCAAGCTATATGCTAAACAGAAGGAAAGACTATGAAACCGGTCTCGATATGCACTTAGTGAGTTCCGAGCTTATATTCTATGCTAAGCAAGATATAGAGAGAGAAACGAGGATACGGAGCTGGAGAGGTATAAGGCATGCACTAGGCTACAAGGTAAGGGGCCAGAGAACCCATACCACTGGAAGACTTGGTCCAGTGGTTGGTGTTTCGCGCAGGAGATAACACTGAAAGTAGTCTTTTTCGGGTGCTCTAAATGGGTGATCCTAGAAAACCAAAGAAAAAGTGGGAGCCCCCTGGACACCCATGGATAAAGAGCAGGCTTGAGAGCGAGCTTGAGCTTGTCTATAGGTATGGTCTTAGAAACAAGCGAGAGCTCTGGATAGCCCAGTCGATGTTGAGGAATATTAGGCATAGAGCAAGAGCGCTACTGGCATTGCCACCGGAGGAGAGAAAGAAAGCCCTTGAAGCACTGACCAGAAGGCTCTACACCCTAGGCATAATCGATAAACAGGATGTAGAGGTAAACGATATCCTAGCCATAAGTGTCGAGGCTATTCTAGAACGCAGGCTTCAGACAATTGTATGGAAAAAAGGCCTTGCCCAATCGATTTACCATGCGAGGCAGCTGATAACACACGGGCATATAGCTATAAAGGGTAGGAGGGTTACTTCTCCCGGCTATCTTGTTCCAAGAGAGGAGGAAAACTACATAGATTTTCACCCGACATCACCCTATGCATCTAAACAGGTTCCCACTCCTTCAACTGCATGAGGTGATGCTCCTTGTCCATGGCCGAGAGAGAGCTTAAATGGGGTATAGCCCACATCTATGCTTCCTTCAACAACACGATTATTCACATCACCGATATCAGCGGAGCTGAGACTGTTGCAAGAGGATCAGGTGGTATGGTTGTTAGAGCAGATAGAGAGAAGCCGAGCCCTTATGCCGCTATGATGGTCGCCTATAGAGTAGCCCAGGAAGCAATGGACAAAGGCGTGACCGCTATACACATAAAGGTTCGCGCTCCTGGCGGCCACGGACCGAAGATACCTGGTCCCGGTGCCCAAGCAGCTATTAGGGCACTGGCCAGAGCAGGGTTTATTGTTGGAAGAATAGAGGATGTAACGCCCATACCTCACGACACCACTAGGAGGCCCGGGGGCAGACGTGGTAGAAGGGTGTAGCATCTAATGGAGATGTTTTTGAGGGAACGAAGCGAAGACTCTATAGAGCTTGAAGTTAAGGGGGTTCCGCTCGCTTTTCTGAATGTTATAAGAAGGTACGCCCTAGCTAAGGTTCCTACATATGCTATCGATGAAGTAATGATAGTGGTAAACACCTCGTCCATGTTTGATGAAATACTAGCGCATAGACTAGGACTAATACCGCTAAAGATGGAAGACGTAATCGAGAAAGTGAGAGAGCTAGACCCAGAGCTTTGCGAAAAATGCTCTTCTCAACCACTAGAAGGAGTTGATAGCAGGCTTTGTAACGAGTGCTATGTTCACATGACGTTAGAAGCTGAAGCTACAACAAACGAAGCTGTCGTATATTCGGGCGATATAAAGAGCGATGATCCGCGCGTTGTGCCAGCATATAACAATATTCCAATAGTTCTCCTAGCTCCAGGCCAACGTATAGCGTTAGAGCTTAAAGCCAGGCTTGGCAGGGGGCTGGAACACGCCAAGTGGAGCCCAGCATCAATCGCTATTACGAGGTATGTAGCCGATATAAAGATCGACAAAAGTCTTTGCAACATGTGCAAGAAATGCATAGAGGCATGCCCTAGGGGTGTCTTGAAGCTAGAGGGTGGCGAGATAAAGGTAGTCAACATATACGATTGTATTCTATGCAAGCAGTGTGAAGCATCATGTCCCTTAAAGGCTATTGATGTAAACAACGTTGAGGGGGACTATATACTTAGAATAGAGAGTGTAGGCTCCCTGAAACCTGAGACAATAATCCGTGAAGCAGTATACATACTTTTAAACGAGCTCAAAGAGTTTGAAAAGTTCGTAGAGAGCATCGAAAAGGTGCAGTGATATGAGGAGAACCGGGCCCACAAACTATGTGCTAAGAAAAACAATCAGGCTACTGAGAAGCTATGCCAATAAATACAACGCGAGAGTATGGAGATACGTAGCAGAGCTTCTAGCAAGACCGGCAAGAAGAAGGGTTGTTGTTAACCTATCCAAGATAAATAGGCATGCAAAGGATGGCGACACGATCGTGGTGCCAGGGAAGGTTCTAGGCGCCGGAATAATAGATCGTAAAGTAACTGTAGCTGCCGTAGCCTTCTCTCAGCAAGCTGTACTTAAGATAAAGGCTTCAGGTGGTAAGGTTTTGCATGTTTTAGAGCTTGTTAAGGAAAACCCGCATGGAACCAATGTCAAGGTGATAATATGAGCAGGTCGCCCAATACTATTGTTGTTACACTAGAACATCTTGAAAATCTTCAGCTACCCGCTGAAATATCCAAGGAAGTTCTTGTCAGTAAAGAGGTTATTCTAGATGCTGATAACGCTGTTTTAGGCAGACTGGCATCAGTTACAGCAAATCTGGCTAAGCTGGGCTTTAAAGTACACGTGGTTAACGTTGAAAAAGCTGTTGTAACAGGCGACAAGAAGATGGTTGTCGATAGCTACAAGCTTTTATTCGATGTCAAAACCCATAAGAACCCCTATAAACATGCCATACACCGCCCTAGACACCCCATCAACATATTCAAGAGAGCTGTTAGAAACATGCTCTCCAAGGACAGCTGGCTTAGGATCCAACTATTGAAGAGAGTAAAGGCATATCTCGGCATACCAGAGCAGTTTAAGTCGAGACATATCATAAAGATACTGGACTGCGACGCCTCATACCTCGGTAGGAGGAAGGTTGTTTCCGTAGCCACAATAGCTCGAGAACTCGGTTGGAGGGGTGCATAACAATCATGGGCTCGGAAGTACAAAACCAAGCAACTACTGTAAGCGTGGGTGGTGCATACCCATACATTGTTAGCGGTAAGAAGATTGTCATAAGCGTCGGAAAAAGAAAAACCTCTATTGCCAGAGCCCTGATAAAGCCAGGGCTTGGCAGGTTCAGAGTTAACGGTGTACCGGTTGAACTATGGCCTATAGAGCTCGCCAAGCTGAAAATGATGGAGCCATATCTTCTCCTGGCACCAGAGCTGAGAAACTCTATAGATATCGAGGTGAAGGTAGAGGGTGGAGGCTATATGTCGCAGGCATACGCTGTTAGAATAGCTGTTGCCAGAGGCATCGTAGCATATTTCGGCTTGCAGAACCTAAAAGATCTGTTCAAAGAATATGACAGGACGATGCTAACCGGAGATCCTAGGAGAACAGAGCCCGAGAAATGGATGAGATACAGCGCTAGAAGGTTTAGGCAGAAATCGTATAGGTGAAACACAATGATCATACCCGTCAGATGCTTTACCTGTGGCTACCCGATAGCTACAAAGTGGGAAGAGTTCAAGTACCGCGTTTCTAGAGGAGAAGACCCTAAGAAAGTTCTTGACGATCTCGGCATCAAGAGGTACTGCTGCAGGCGCATGCTCTTATCACACGTAGATCTATTTCACGAGGTTATAAGATATAGAAATACAAAGTAGGTGAGATCTTGAGCGAAGAACAGAAAACGTTTAGCCAGCAGGAGCTCCTAATACCCTTAGAGCAATACCTCCAAGCCGGTGTCCACATAGGTACGCATACATGTACTAAGCATATGGAGAAGTTTGTATTTAGAGTTAGACCAGACGGGCTTTACATACTCGATATAAGGAAAACCGACGAGAGGCTCAGGATCGCTGGGAAGTTCCTTAGTAGGTTTGAACGCAGAAAAATACTAGTTGTATCGACGAGACAATACGGGAGACAGGCCGTTACAAAATTTGCAGAACTTGTAGGTGCTGTACCTGTTGTAGGGAGATTTGTCCCCGGCACTTTGACAAATCCCAGGCTCGAGATTTACTACGAGCCCGATGTTGTAATTCTAACTGATCCCCGAGTAGATGAGCAACCACTGGCTGAGGCAATTCAGATGGGTATTCCCGTAGTAGCGTTTGTAAGCACCGATAACAAGCTCATAGGTATAGACTTGGCCATCCCCGGCAATAACAAGGGTAGGAGGTCTATAGCATTACTTTACTGGGTGCTAACAAGGCAGATACTGAGAGAGAGGGGAGAACTAGGAGCAGAGGACAACCTGCCTGTAACAGTTGAACAGTTTGAAACCTCTGTTGGATAATAGCTCAAAAGATAGTAATCATGAATAGAATAGTTTTAACCCGGTCTATAAGCCCTGTAATACCCATTATAGGCATACCCCTTAAAGGATTCAACAATATTTTTATAGCTACAAAAACTAACTGCGGGTGCTTTCTGAGAGCCTCGTACCGCATGGTTAGGTGCTCTAGAACAAGCAACAGACAAATAGAAGACAAGGCAAAGGATGTTACATTCTATATAGGCAATTACTTAAACACGATGCTAAGCGATCTCGCAGACCTATGTGTAGAGGGTTATTCGAGTATAGAGTGCGACTGCCCCGTGCCAGATATAGTAGCTTTTGTGATGGGATCCACGGAAGTTATGATCAATATGCTTCGAGTAAAAAGAATTGAATATGAGGACTATCTCAAAGTCTTTGCGGCACTCGATGGCAAGTTCTGGCAGGTAGAGCCATCCTATATTGCAGCTTTGAGGTGTGCATACATGTTTCAAGAAGCTTGCATCTGCAGAGATGTCGATGATATTGTTAGGCTTGGCAATATCCAAGCTGCTATTAACCCCATAGGGGAAATCCCCTGCTCCACATCAAACACTTGTTTAGAAGTACACAGCCCTTTCGACACTCCCACAACTTCGTATATACTTAAATTTACATCCCACGTAGCGTCCCTAGTCGCTCAGGACATAGTAAACGATAAGCGTATAAGCGAACAGACCTTGAAACATCTGCATCTTCTCTACGGTATAGAGACCACACTAGTGCTGGAGACTCACAATGCCACAGATCTAGAGCTTGGAAACATGCTTAGACTTAAGCCCATTGCTGACATATCTTCCGTCAGGCTCTACACAATTGAAATCCAGTAGATCCAGCAACCAACACCCAGGCGATAAGCATTGGAAACCACCATCCTAAAACTTGGCGGTGCCCTTATCACTAATAAATCAAGACCGTTTGAAGTCAGATATGATGTGTTAAAACAAGTAGCCCAAGAAATTGCAGAGGCGTTTGAAAAATGCTGCCCAAGGCTGGTGGTAATTCACGGTGGCGGTAGTTTTGGTCACTACGTCGTGAAGGAACACGGAACTATATCCAAGAGCGACACCATAGCCCAGACAATATGGTTCATGAGAGAGCTAAACATGATTATTGTAGACGTGCTAATGTCTTACGGTCTCCCAGCTACGGCATTTGATACCCACGCACTTGCGGTAGTAAGGAATGGCAAAATACAGATGAACACCGAGCCCCTGGCACACGCACTAGATCTCGGACTTGTTCCAGTGATGTACGGGGATATAGTGCTTGGTAAGAATGATGCACAGATTGTTTCAGGTGATGAAGTAGCGTGGTATCTCAGTAAGGCATTTACACCTTCAAGACTGCTATTTGCCACAACCATTGACGGTGTATACGATGGTGATCCTTCCAATCCGGCGTCAAAACTCATAAAGAATGTGTATCTCTCGGATATCCAGAGGATAGGATTTGGTGAGCCACAGGGTATCGACGTTACGGGAGGTATGAAGCTAAAGCTAGCCTTAGCTCTAGAATACGCATCCAGAGATATAAAGGAGGTGCTAATATTTAATGGCCTCAGGAAAGGAAACGTATATGGTGCGCTATGTAGAAAGAGTATACGATGCACCAGGGTGCTACTGTATTGAGCATCGAGAACAGAAAGGATGACCATATAGATCTAGCGCTAAAGCCGGAGAGCCAAGGCCCCCTAACTACTTTACTAGAAGAGGTCACTCTAATCCACCAACCGCTTGTAGATTATTCAATCGACGAGATAAACCTTGAAACCTCTTTCCTCGGATTCAAACTCGGAGCACCCCTCATAATCTCTGCTATAACCGGCGGCACCAGGAGAGCCTACGAAATAAACAAGGCCCTGGCTGAAATAGCTCAGCGTTACAGGCTAGGTATAGGTGTCGGTAGTCAACGGGCAATGATAGTAAACAGAGATACCGTGCATACCTATAGGGTGGTCCGCGAAATAGCTCGTGACGTACCTGTCATAGCTAACATCGGTATAGCGCAACTCACTAAACTCGACCTAGCAACTATAGAGTGGCTCGTAGAATCTATAGAGGCTGATGCCTTGGCAATCCACCTAAACGTTCTGCAGGAGCTGGCCCAGCCCGAAGGGGACAGAGACTTTCGCGGCTCCATCGATGCAATAAGAAGGGTTGTCGAAAATATAGATGTGCCTGTCATAGTCAAAGAAGTAGGGAACGGCATCTCAAGAGAGCGTGCAGAGCTACTCTACAGTCTAGGCGTAAAGATAGTTGATGTTGCTGGTGCTGGCGGAACCAACTGGGTCTCGATAGAACTGGCAAGAGCTAGGTCTAATAAACATGTACAAGCGTTTAACATATTTAAGGCATGGGGTCTTCCAACAGCCATATCTATAGTTGAGGTAGCATCGATCAGAGAGCTTACAGTAATCGGAAGCGGTGGCATTAGAAGCGGGCTCGACATAGCCAAGGCGATAGCACTAGGCGCCGACATAACAGGCATGGCCCAGCCATTTCTATACCATATACTAAACAAAACCGCTGAAGATTTCATATACACCGTAGTTACACAGCTAAGGACAGCAATGCTCCTAACAGGTTCAAGAACAATAGAGGATCTGAAGTCCTCGCCAATCGTCATACACGGTAAACTTGCCTCATGGATCTGTGCACGAAGGCTTAGGCTACGAAATACTAATGCTTATATACCTTGTTTGACCCAATAGTGTATCACGTGAAGATTATGAACTTCCTAGAGTACGCTACACGGATATCAGAAAAGGTAGATCAGCTCGTTTTTGATGTTATCAGGGGATCGCCTCCAGAACTGTACGATGCTACACTTCATTATATAAAAGCTGGCGGCAAAAGGCTTCGTCCACTAATAACAGTGCTTGCAAGTAGGATAGCAGGAGGAAGCGAGGATATCGCCATACCCGGTGCGGCAGCTGTAGAGGTTTTGCACACCTTTACACTTATTCACGATGATATAATAGACAAGGATGTCTATAGACGTGGTGTACCTACAGTACACAGACTATGGGGCATAGATATGGCTATAATCGCGGGAGATACACTCCACGCTTATGCCTACAAATGCCTGCTAAGCTCGCTAAAGCTAGGCCTGCCCGAGGAGAGGATACTCAAAGCTGTCCAACACCTAACACAAGTAACCATAACCATTGCCGAAGGGCAGGCTGCTGACATGCTGTTGCCAGCTAGACAGAAGGCGACAATAGATGATTACCTCGATATGATCTCGAAGAAAACAGCCGCACTATTCGCGGCTTCAGCCGCGATCGGTGTTGTACTAGCAGGAGGAGGCGAGGACCGTTGTCAAAAAGACTAAGCGATATAATGATGTATGCCGGCATTCGCTTTTCAGATAAGAGATGATATCCTGGGTCTAGTAGGTGATGAGAAAACCCTTGGAAAACCTGTGTATAGCGATCTTAGAGAGGGCAAGATGACCATACTCGTCATATATGCACTAAACAAAGCAAGCGAAGAACAGCAGAAAAAGATAAGATTTGCTCTAGGCAATAGGGCAGCCACCTTAGACGAGCTTAAAGAAGTAGCCGAGCTGATTAAGAGCTTAGGCGCTGTCGAGTACGCCGATGAACTAGCTGAAGAGTATGCATCCAAAGCAGTAAGTCTCCTAGATACCATACAAACCGCAGATAGTGAAGCTCTATCTATGCTTAAGGATGTTGTTAAGTTTATGGTGAAAAGGAATTACTGAAGAAAACACATTCCGAAGATATGTTTTCCCTGCAATCTATGCTGATGAAGAGTGCATAGAGCAGGTCAAGAATATACGTATTAAATCTATTTATGGTATACCTAGTTCAGACTATAATTTCGATGCCTATGTAAATCGTGCTTGCTTCTTGTATGTCGACGTAAAGCGTAGGCTTTTTTCCTCGACACCTCATGACAATTTCAAAAGATTTGTTGAACTGGTATACGAGCGGGCACCAGACCTCGTATTCGATTTGGAGAAAAAGACTCTGCTCTGCAACTGTATCACCTTAAAACACGGACACGATGAAGCTCTATTTATTGGTAGAGGTTCGCCTATAGAAATCATCGAGATTAAGGGATCAAAAACATTTCCTCTAGTTGATGTAGGATCCTATGTCCATAGGAAGGATAAGATATGCTATGTCGTCACCAGAAAGCAAGAAGTTAGAGTTATAAAAAGCCCAGTCGATGGCATTGTGTTTTATATTGGAGAGGTATTTTCAGAAATTGGACAGGCGCTGTATATCATCATAGTAGGCGAGGATAATGTCATCAAGCTTACCAGAACCCCTTAAGGAACAAGTAAGAAAAACAGCATTAAAACATGCTATAGCTAACAGGCTTAAATATGGACAGGCTAGGATTGAGCCAGTAATAAACAAAGTTTTTGGCGAGTTTAGAAACTTTAGGCAATACTCGAAAGAGATAGCCTCACTAGTACGTGAAGTTGTTCAGCATGTGAACAGCCTATCGACTGAAGAGCTCAGAAATCTCTCTGAGGAAGTAGGGGTTTCGCCAGAAGGTGAAGCCAAGACAGGGGCGCGAACATTACCACCGCTACCAAATACCGAGTCTTGGGGTCGTATAGTAACAAGATTTGCGCCCAATCCTGATTTCGTGATACACCTAGGCAATGCTAGGGTAGCAATAATAAGTTACACGTACGCAACTATATACAAAGGAAAGTTCATATTGAGATTCGAGGACACAGACCCACGAACCAAGAGACCCATACCCGAGGCGTACAGAATCATAAGAGAAGACTTGAAGTGGCTTAGCATATCGTGGGATGAAGAATACATACAAAGCCTACGTATGAACATATACTATGAGTACCTCAGAAAACTTGTAGCCAACGGCCATGCTTATGTAGACCTCTGTAAACCGGAGATCTTCAGAGATCTTAGAAACAAAGGCATAGCCTGCCCCCATAGAAGCGAAGACCCCTCTGTACACATGGATAGATTAGACAAGATATTCGCTGGCGAGTATGGCGAAGGCGAGGCTGTGATACGGCTTAAAACAGATCTAAACTATGCAGACCCTTCGGTAAGGGATTGGGTGCTTTTTAGAATCATCGACACGGCGAGGTATCCCCATCCTATAACAGGCGACAAGTATATCCTATGGCCTACATACAACTTCGCTGCAGCTATAGACGATCATCTTATGGGCGTGAGCCACATACTCAGAGGAAGGGAACACACAGTAAACACGATAAAACAGATGTTCATATACAGCTATCTCGGATGGAGATATCCAGAGGTATTGAACCTAGGTAGAGTGGGTCTCGAGAAATCGATCCTTAGCAAAACATGGATAAAAACACAACTCAAATCCAACCCCGACAAGTTTATGGGCATTGATGATATAAGGTTCGGCACCATATCAGCCCTTAGAAGAAGGGGTATAGCTGCGGAGACTATAAAGCAGATAATACTTGAGCTTGGAGTTAAAGGAGTCGATGCTATAATTAGCTGGGAAAACATTGCTGCGACAAACAGAAAAATTCTTGACCCAGTATCAAAGCGTGTTTTCGTAGTCCCTAACCCTGTGAAGATCGAGATTCTAGGCGTGAAAGAGAAAATATCTGTTGATATACCTTTCCATCCGTCTTCAAATCTAGGCTCCAGACGGTTTACAATAAGCAGCCCAGAGGTCTACATAAGTTCAAGAGATGCCGAAACATTTAGAAAAGTAGGATTCTTGAGGCTTATGGAGTTTGCAAACATCAAGTTTGTTAAGGAAAAAGATGGTAAGATCGTGGCAGAGTTCTTGGGCAGAGATGTCGAAGAAGCAAAGAAGCTGGGTGCGCCGATAGTCCAGTGGGTTCCAGTAGAACACTCAACTAAGGTAATTATACTAAAACCTGAAGGACTAAAGCTTAGAAAGATCAAGTGTGTGGGCGAGGACACAATAAAGGGTATGAGAGAAGGAGAAGTAGTTCAAATGGTTAGGCTCGGATTTGGTCGCATAGACAGGATATCCGGAGATCTAGTCGTAGTTATCCATGCGCACGACTAGAATTTTCAGCATATCTTAAATACTGAGGTATAGTCTTATCCTTGGTAGCAGAAGATAACGCTAAGAAAGGTTGAGAAAATGTCCAAAGCAAAACCGTTTTACGTAAGGTTTGAAGTACCACCAGAAGTCGCAGAAAAAGCATACGAAGCCGTCAAGAAAGCAAGAGAAACAGGTGGAAAAGTTAGAAAAGGAACAAACGAAGTTACAAAAGGCGTTGAGCGAGGACTGTGCAAGCTAGTACTCATAGCCGAAGACGTTGACCCGCCAGAAATAGTAGCACACCTACCTCTCTTGTGCGAAGAAAAGAAGATTCCATACCTCTATGTGCCAAGCAAGAAGAGGCTTGGCGAAGCTGCTGGAATTGAGGTTGCAGCTGCCTCTGTTTGTATTGTTGAAACCGGTGAGGCTAAGGCCGAGGTAGAAGAGCTTATAGCTAAATATCAGGAATTGAGAACAAAAGCTGGTACATAATACCGGTTCTAACGGTTCAACAATATAATAAACCTTTTTTCTTAGGCAGAGGCTTCTTATATTCTCATGACTCTGTTAAATGTTGAAAGCACATCACGCAGAATCTGTGGCGGCTCAAAAACCTTACGTAGTTTATCTTCGCGCCGAGAGCTTCCTAGCTTCTCTCTCTGTCTCTCTGAGTATCACTATATCCCCAATTCTTACAGGTCCCCTGACATTCCTTGTTAATATCCTTCCCTGATCTCTTCCCTCGAGTATTCTAACTCGGACTTGCGTCACCTCGCCTGTTATGCCTGTTCTACCGATTATCTGTACGACTTCTGCTGGAAACCCTATCTTCTCAATCACGTTAATTTCGTAGTCCTTTGACCTATCTTCTACCACAACTTTCGGCATTTTGTGCACCTCAGTCTAGTGCATACCTAACCAGGTTTAGCACTTATAAGCTTTAGCCATGTAGAGTCTACAGTAGATGTAACAAACAAAAGCTGGTGGACAAAAATGGCCGCAAAAAGGACTTGTGGATTTTGTGGTTACGATATAGAGCCTGGTACAGGGCTAATGTATGTAAAAAATGACGGTAGCATAATATGGTTCTGTTCGAGTAAGTGCCTAAAGAACTATAAGCTAGGTCGTGACCCTAAGAAGCTGGCTTGGACGAAGGCGTATACTGCGCATAGGGGCAGATAAAAAGTTGTGCTAAAGCTGCGTTAGGAATGCAGCATACTCAGGCTCTGCCGATGACTTTATCTTTAAGATTTCTCTGAGCACCTCCTTAAGATCTTCGTCTTCGTCCAGCATAGATTTGAACTTCGTAAGTAGCGTCTTCACGTGATAGAGCGGAATGTCTGTGTATAGAATATCTCCTTCTTTAATATGTCTACCAACCATAACATGACCCCGAATCGATACAGCAACCTCTTGACCTTTTCTGGCTTCCTTAACGCTCTTCCCCATATGCTGTATCTGTAGAACTTCGCCTACGCTCTTGCCATCTGCCCTCATTAGTGGCATACCAGGCTTAAGTATTCCGCCAAGAACCTCTACACCGACTATGGCGGGGTCGCTCCTCCTAAAAACGTACCCTGGCAGAATCCTTATCTTGGCTGGTAGTACAAGTGTTTCTAGCTCTCTCTGTGCTTCGAGTCTTTTCTCTTCCTCAACCCATGTTACGTAATCCTCGACTAGCTTGTAGATGATGTTCCCGCTGAATATCTTTATTTTCTCTTTTCTGGCCAGATCCTCGGCGTCGGGTAGCGGCTTTACATTAAACAGGAGCGCTACTCCCAGGTACTTATCCTCTTTCGCAACAATAGACGCTTCTATAACATCCCTCCTAGTGAGAGGCCCTACATCGGCTATTCTTATCGGTATAGATCTGCGTGTCAGCGCTTCTATCAAAGCTTCGAGAGTTCCTAGGGTATCTGCTTTGACTATAACACCTTTGGTATCTCTCTTAATCCTTACAGAAGCTACCTCCTCTGATACAATCTTTTTGTAGTTCTCTACATCACTTTCGCTAGGCACTACATAGAACGGGGATCCCGCTATAGCCTCATCAATGTTTGGAGCTATTACCCGAACCCCTGCTGCAGCCACCACCTCTTCAACTGTCGAGAGCTCCGCCTTGGCAACACGTATATCCGTAAGAGGCTTCGGCATCAGCAGGGCCCTTACCCTCGAAACTATAGGCCCGTTAATCCCGGCTACTACAAACATGTCCTTTTCTCTTAGCACACCATCGTATATTATAATGTCGAGAGCTGTTCCAAAACCTGGCTGTTCCTTGATCTCCAGAACAACGCCCTTTGCCGGACCTTCTGCATACCTAAGTCTCTCGCTCATGAACTTCTGCGTCACGCCCGCTAATATTGCAAGCAACTCCGGTATACCTTCGCCCGTCCTAGCCGATACGGGTACTATGGGTACTGTAGACATGAAGTCTTTGACTCTTTCAAAATACTCAGCATTTACACCATGTTCGGAGAGCTGCCCTACCAAACTATACAATAGCGTCTCGAAACGCTTAACCACGGCTGGGCTCTGTTTTTTGAGGCTTTCTATTATCGGTTTGTCTGGATGCTCTTTCCATCCCGGTATCTTGTCAACTTTGTTGGCGGCTACGATAAACGGTGTATTCCTGGCCTTGAGTATTTCAATGCTTTCTATTGTCTGGGGCTTAACCCCCTCGTTAATGTCTATAACTAGAATAGCTATGTCGGCAACACTTCCACCCCTCTTCCGAAGATTGGTAAAAAGCTCGTGGCCTGGAGTATCGATAAACAGCAGACCCGGTATATCTAGCTTGAACTTTATGAGCTTTCGCAGAGGTGCTGCTATCTTCTCTATGACAGATGCTGGAACTAGGCTTGCCCCCACATGCTGTGTCATTTCGCCAGGTTCTTTTTTGACAACAGCAGTACCCCTTATCTTGTCTAGTAGAGTTGTTTTACCATGATCGACATGTCCTAGGACGACAACTATTGGCTGTCTGAGCTTCTTTCCCTGCGATTGTTTTGGCTCCGTGCCCACCTATACCACCAAATTCAAAAGCATTACCACCTCTTGCTGGGCGAGAACCTCAAAACAAAAATACCCTAGTTTATGAGCCTACTCTAGCTCCTTAAGGATCTCGCTGAGGCGTTGCCTGACCTTGGCAAGCCTATCGCTGAGCGATTCAACAATTTTCTCCTTTTCTTTGAGCTCTTTCTCTAGCTCATCAACTCTTTTTCTGAGCGTGTCCACCTCGCTAGGAGCGTACATAGGTATTGACAGCCTCCCTCCGGAGGATCTCAGAATTTCGTACGATTCTAAAACTAGCTTACCCGCTTCAGTTTTACCCGTTAGGTGGTTCCTTATGGTTGCCTCGCTTCTACCAAGCTCTTCAGCAATCACGCTGACAGGATAACCCGCCTTTTCCCTAGCCAAAGCTGCTGCTGCAACAATTAAGCTGTCTAGCCATGTGATCTTGTCTTCTGCTAACTTAATCTTGTCTATTATGTCAGGTCGCGTCAAGGTTGTTAATATTAGTGCCAACTCCAGCTTTCGCATATCATCTTTTCCTAGAGGCTTAAGCGGAACTTCACTCACTTACTATCCCCCCAGACCTAGTGAACTTAACTACCTTATTAGGATACACTACAATGCCCTTGTCCGTTATATCAAAGGGATGTCTTTTCATATCATGCTTGGTACCCCTCATCTTCCATATTATGATAGATCTGACAAGCTCACCGTTAACCTCGTCCAAATCGAGCCTGACTATTCCATCAGCCGCATGCTCGACTCCTGGTCCTCCAAAACCTCTTTCTGTTACGCTGACCTGCGAAACAAGTATCGCTGTCACGCCCAAACCAGAGAGTACTCTCTTCAGCTGCATGACTACGTTTCTAGCTAGAGAGGGCTTTGCTAAGTATAGCGTTGATACAGAGTCTACCACTGCTCTCTCAGCCTTGATTTCTTTTAAAGCCGTCCTAACTACATCTATAAACTCTCCAATGTCATCGACGCTCCTTACAACATAGCGCTCTCTTTTAGCGGCCTCGCCTATCCCGCCTGTAAAAGCGTCTACTATAGCAAACTTGCCCTCCTCCTCAAACTTCCTTACATCCCATCCAAAAGCATTCATCTCTCTTCTAGCCTGAACTGGGTGCTCTTCCAGCGTTATGAGAACCCCGGGTTCGCCCAAGGTTAGACCGTAGTACAAGAACTGCCAGCCAAATATGGTTTTGCCTGTACCCGGCCCCCCGCTGAGCAAAACTACGTTTCTCCTGGGAATACCACCATTAACTAGTTCATCAAAACCTGGTATACCGCTTTTGACTCTTTCTATGACTGACATAGTTGTACACCCACATACAGTTTTTCTATAGTCTGAGTAAGGTAAAAAACGTTATGTGCGATGCAAAACCAAATCTAGACCTCAAACTCTCTGAGCGTTCCTTGGAGATCGCCGTTGCTAACGCATTGGTTTGAATCAAGATAGTTTTTAAGGGCTTGTCGCTAGAAGATGGGTACGACAAGGGTGCTAGACAGATATGCCAGAGCTTGTCATAGTGGTCTCGGATCCTCGTGTAAAAACCCCACGTGTAGTACCTGTTAGAGTAGTTGGCATAGAGGATCTGGAATACAGCGAAAAACACAAAGAACAGCGTGCTCTTCCAAATGTCAAGGTGAATCCAAGGCTCCTAGAGATCTTAAAGCCACCTCTAGGCATCGTTGTGATTAGAATATGGAAAAAACAAAGCCAACAGAGAGAAGGTATCCCTCGTAGCTAAGGTACTAGAAGACACCGCCATTGATGCCATGACTGTTGGCGTACCACTGGCGTATCTAACAGAGAAAGTTGGGTCAAGCCAAGTCTTAGGAGAGATTTTTGCTGCACCTGCATTTCAGATTAGGGTCTCAGAGGATATAGCGTCTAAGTTTACGGGTCTAAAGATAGGCGATAAAGTAGACGGCAGATTAATAGAATTGCCAAACATAACGCTAGAAATAAGAGGGGGGTCAGATCTTGCAGGATTCCCCATGAGAGCAGATGTCGAGGGTCCTGTTAAAAAGTATCTGTTGCTTTCAACAGGTCCCGGTTATCGTCCTAGGAGAAAAGGAGAAAGACGTAGAAAGCTGGTTAGGGGTAATACTATCTCGCCAGACATCGTCCAGGTAAATGCAGTAATAGTTTAAAGTATGCTGAAAGCACATTTTTGGGTAAGTTTGCATAGTTTCTAACGGGGGTTACGCTACGAGTGAATGGGAACTCATCCCTGAAATGAGTATCGGTATCGTTGGCCACGTTGACCACGGCAAGACTACACTTGTTCAGGCACTTACTGGACAGTGGACTGCACGCCACTCAGAAGAGCTCAAGAGGTCGATGACAATAAAACTTGGATACGCCGACGGCTATCTAGCCAAGTGCGAAGGAATGGAGCCACCACAGTCGTATAGCGTTGACACGCAGTGCCCTGGAGGAGCAAGTCCCTCAATACTCAAAAGTGTTTCATACGTAGATGCCCCTGGCCACGAAATACTCATGGCCACTATGCTATCCGGAGCCTCACTAATGGATGCTGCGATACTTGTTATAGCCGCCAACGAGCCCTGTCCACAGCCCCAGACACGAGAACACCTAATGGCGCTTGACATAATGAATATAGACCAGCTTATAGTAGTCCAAAACAAGATTGATGTTGTCGATAGAGATGAAGCCAAGAAGAACTACCAGCAGATAGTAGACTTTTTATCTAGAACGCGGTATGCTAAGGCCCCTATAATACCCGTTAGCGCTGTACACAAGATAAACATCGACGTGCTTGCAATGGCCATGCTTAAGCTGTTCAAGACCCCTGAAAGGGATCTAAGCCGTCCAGCACATATGTTAGTTGCGCGGAGCTTTGATGTAAATGTCCCAGGAACAACACCAGAGAGACTTACTGGAGGTATTATTGGCGGAGGACTGATAAAAGGTGAAATAAGGCCTGATGACGAAATCGAGATAAAACCAGGTGTAAGAGTTACCGAGAAGGGTACTGCACGCTATATACCTCTTACAGCAAAGGTTACAAGCATCAAATACGGAACTAGGAGTGCTTCCAGAGCTATTCCCGGAGGCCTTGTTGCTATTGGCACAACACTGGATCCCTCCCTAACCAAGGCCGATGCTCTCGTAGGCAATGTTGCTGGCCATAACGTACCAGATCCAATAAATAGCCTACATGTAGAATACAAGCTATTTGAGCGTGCCGTAGGTAGCAGGTCACAGGAAATAGTCGAGCCCATAAAACCGAGGGAGACCCTAATGCTCACAGTAGGAACGGCTGTCCGACTAGGTATAGCAACCCGCGTTACCCGGGATGAGCTTGAGATAGTCCTGAGGGATCCTGTAGTTGTGGTTCCAAAAGTCAATGTGGCTATATCGAGACAGATAAAAGGGAGGTGGCGCTTGATAGGATGGGGTCGTATAAAGATCTAGGTAACGTTTTTGATAAAGCAAGTTGCGTTGTCATTCTAGATACAAGTGCTATACTACTCATATCTCAAAACATTCTAAAATTCGAGGACGTAATATCATTTGTCAAAGGATGCATCCCCGTGATGCCAAGGCAAGTGCTAAACGAACTAGAAAAACATGCAAGCAGGAACGGTATGAAGGGAAGGCTTGCCTCCTGGGCTCTTGAAAATGTGGTGCCCAAGCTACAAACAGTTGAAGTAAACGTTGAGAAGTGCAAACAAGACGAGGGAGACTGTGCTATAGTAGAGCTCTCCAAGGAGCTCAGCAAGAAAGTGAGAACCATAGTTATTACGGCAGATGCTGAGCTCAAAAAAGAGTTGATGAGATTGGGCATAGAAGTCGTTTGGTACAGAAGAGCTAAAAATAAATTAGAGTCTGCTACTCTTTTTAGCTAAGGTATAAGCGCTAAAACCTGGTGAAGCAGGGATCGCGATATGTTTAGACTATACAGACTTGTCGACGTAATCAGAGTAGACCCAGCTAAGCTAGATAAGCCGCTAGAAGAGGTGGCTTTTGAAGAGCTCAGGAAAAGATACGAAGGGCTTAAGGACAAAAACCTTGGCATTATACTTGCTATTACCAACGTTAATGTTGATCCTGAGGGCTACATACCACTAGGCGACGGCGCACCATACCATAGGGTCGAGTTCGAGGTGCTAGCTTATGTACCCATAATAAACGAGGTTGTCGAAGGACCCGTAAACACCATAGGTAGGATGGGTATAACAATGAAAATAGGGCCTCTTGAGGGATTCGTCCACATTTCTCAGATATCAGATGAAGAAGTCAAGTACGATCCTCTCCACAATGTCATAGTACTAACACAGTCCAAGAAATTCATAACGCAAGGGGACATTGTCAGGGCTAGGATAACATCCGTCTCGATTGGCGGTCAGGCAAGGATGCCGAGAATTAACATGACCATGAGACAGCCATACCTAGGCAAATTGGAATGGATCAAAGAAAAAGAGGAGAAGTAAGAAGTCCTCATGTGATGAACCTCGTAAGGCCTGATGCGATGATGTTGACGGGGATTCTGATTTCATGGTGTGGTTTACCAAGCGTGAAATAGCTTATTACATAATCCTCAGGCATGTATTTAGGGATGGCACTTTCAATCTTGGCGAGGCTATTACCGTCCTATCGCTGTTTGGTTCTAAACGAACAGCCAGGAAAGTAATCAAGTTACTTTTGAGTAGGGGGCTCATAGAGAAGGTTGGAGACCTTGTCTATAGGATTAAGGATCTTGAGCCGGCACTTGCTAATAACCTCAGAAACTACATCATACAACGGATGTATAGAAGGCTGAGATCCGTTGGACTTGACGTTTCGCTAAAAGACGAAATCATCAAGCCCAAGGTCGTTATAAGAAACTGTAATGATAATCTAAAGACTGTTCTGTCATCCTTGGACAAGGTTGTAGAATTCGAATGTTTATAGCGTGATGTTGTGTAAAAAAAGATATCGTCATGAGCTATATCTAGTTGTTTGTTGCTTTACTCTTTCTTGGATATTACGATCTCTATTGTCGATACTCTGCTTGTTCTTCCGTCAGCGCTTGTTATAGTCTGGCTTCCTATCGAGATGCCCTTTACATCGACTTTTCCGGGTAGGAACCTGTTTCTTACGATCTCTATAGCGTCAACAGCTTTGCTTATGGCTCGGCCTCTAGCTTTGACTACTATTTCGCCTACACCTTGGTTTATTAGCGTTAGTATTGCTAGCACATAGTTCATTACAGGTTTCTTGCCTACGAGTACGGTGTTTGCTGCTGATGGTGCCTGGGCCATTTCTAGATCCCATATTCTGCTGTTATGCTGTTCTAGTTATAGCTAAGGGCTGGAATAAAAAGTTTGCTGAAATTTGCTATGAGGGGCACAGCTTTTTGGGTAATCTTCCTTACTTAAGTTCTAGTTCTTGGGCAAAGCCAGTGACGCTAGCTATAGTATATCGGCACGGCTGTCCTCGATGTGGAGAGAGCATAAGTAGTCAAGAGCTTGCTTTGAGAGGTTTCTGCACTTCCTGTGCTAGTGCTAGGGATTCCCTAGACATAACGGCGATGGATATACTCAGTAAGGAAGTAGAGAACTTAACAAACTTCTTCATCAATGCCACTGGATGCAGACCTTGGTCTCTGCAGAGATACTGGATAAAGAGGCTCGTGCTGGGAGAGTCCTTCGCCATGATCGCTCCGACGGGCGTTGGAAAGTCAACTCTTCTAGCTGTATACGCTCTATACAGGGCCTATTACTATAGATCCAAGGTATATGTCTTGACCCCTACAAGAGAAATTGCTAAGCAGATGTACAAGAGACTAAGCGAATTCATAGACAAGCTAGGGATAAAAGGCCTTCGTGTAGTATTCTACGATTCGTCGAGCAAAGACGCAAACCACCTCAAAGCCTCTATAAAGAACCACGATTTCGATATACTCATCACCTCAGCCGCATTTTTGACGAGGCACCAAGAATTGCTGGAGGACAAGAGGTTTGATATAGTTATAGCCGACGACCTGGATTCCATAATGAAGAGCTCAAAGAGTATTGACAAGATACTCACACTCCTAGGTTTTAACAACGAAGAGGTAGAGCTAGCCCTTAAGATTGTAAAACTGCGCCAAGCATTAATAGTGGCTAAGGTCACGAGAGGAGAGGATGCTATCGAGAAGATAAAGAGAGAGCTGCTAGAACTTGAGGCGTTGCTCAGGAACAGTATAGCGAAAAAGAGCGCACAACTAGTTGTAGCATCAGCAACAGGAAGATCCCGCGGACTCAAAACACAGGTTTTAAAGCTTCTTCTGGGATTTGATGCTGGAGCTGTTTTCGAGTACTGGCGCAACATCGTGGATGTATACCAGCAACTCGACGAGTCATTCTACAGCACTATAATTCACATAGCCAAGAAACTAAAAAGCGGTATAGTGTTTGTATCATCGCTTTACAAGAGCTTTATTCCTGAACTAATTGATAAGCTTAGAAGAGAAGGTCTTAGGGTAGAGATAGCTAAAAGCGGTAGCAAAGCCGTTGATAAGTTTAGAAGAGGAGATGTTGACATACTCGTAGGATCTACCTCATACTATGGTATACTTGTCCGCGGTCTCGATGAGCCTCTTAGAACAAGGTTCACGATATTCGTGGGTGTTCCAAGTGTTGTTAGAGACCTTAGTGACAGCCTTGACAACCCGCGGTTCCTCTTCATGGTTCTCCGCGAGCTCTGGTTGCGAGGCCACGATGTGGAAGACCTTCTTAGAGAAGTTGCCAACATAATCACAAGCTCTACACCCTCGATGCTATTCCTCTACTCAAAGCTCATGAAACAGAGACAGCCTTCATCACCTGTAAGCCAGGACGTATTGAATAAAGTCAAACAGCTGACAGAAATCAAGACCAGGACCTACGAGATAGCTAAGAGGGTTCTAGATAGCTCCAAGATTCTGGTGGTGAGAAAAAGCTGTTTGCTTGTTAAGCGAGGCAACAGGTACCTAGTCATACGACCCGATCCTTATACGTACATACAGGCTAGTGGTAGATGCTCCAGACTACTACGCGGTATAAAGACCTTCGGCGTCTCTGTGATATTTGACGAGTATCCCGAGCTCATATCAATACTTGAGAACGTTCTCAAGAAATACATACACACTTTTACGGTAAAGAAGTTCGACATATCAGACCTAGATAGGTACGCATATGAAGTTGAGAAGAGCAGGACAAGCCAGGGATCTGGTTCGAATATAAACATAGCAACTGCGCTAATAATCGTAGAGTCGCCGACCAAGGCCAAGACTATTGCGAATATGTTTGGAAAGCCCGCTAAGAGAGTACTTGGAAACGCCATAGTATACGAGACCATGATCCCTGTGACCCAGGCAAAGACACTAGTAGCATCTATAATGTCGTCTCTTGGCCATATAACGGACCTAGTCGTTGATGAAGGTCTGCACGGCGTCGGGATTAGCGGTACAGGGTATAAGCCTATATACGATTTCATTACGCGATGCCGCAACTGTGGGTCTCAGCACGTCGGTATATACGATAGCTGTCCATACTGTGGATCTGTAGAGGTTCTATCTAGCTCCTCGATATACAATGTTATGAAGGCCATAGCCAGCCAGGTAGACGAAGTTTATGTTGCGACGGATCCAGACGCCGAAGGCGAGAAGATAGCTTTTGACATATACAGCTTGTTAGTACCGTACAACAAGTATATATATAGGATAGAGTTTAGGGAAGTAACAAAAAACGCTATACTCGCGGCTTTGCGCAACCCGAGGAATATCGATATGAAGAGGGTTGAAGCACAGATAGCCAGGAGGGTTGCCGATAGGTGGATAGGATTTGATATAAGTATGTGGCTTCAGTTGCGATTCAACAAGCCTTGGCTTGGTGCTGGACGGGTTCAGAGCCCAGTACTCCTGTGGGTTTCGTCTCGGTATACTGAATACAAGGAAAACCTAGGATACTTAGTCATCGCAGATATCGGTGGCTATAGAATCAGGCTGTACGTCGGCAAAGGAGCTGAAGCAAAAGAAGAGGCAAACATGCTCTTAGAAAAGATCCTGAAAGAAGGTCTTGAAGTAGCACGCCTCGAATTCGTCGAAAAAGAGGTCCCTCCGCCACCGCCATTCACCACTGATAGTCTTATTCAAGAAGCCAACATAATGTTTGGATTTACAGCGTCCAAAACGATGGTACTAGCCCAGGCACTATTCGAGCTAGGTCTTATAACCTATCACAGAACCGACACAACAAGAGTCTCGGCACTAGGTATAAGCATAGCCCAGGAAGCTCTTAAGAGAGCCAACTTAGAGAGCCTGTTTACTCCACGCACCTGGGGCGGAGATGGTAAGGAAGGCGCCCACGAAGCTATTAGGCCCACAAACCCGGTAAATGCTGACGAACTTGTAGAGATGGTCATAAGAGGGGATATAGGGCTTCTTACTAGGATTGGTAACGACCATGTTAAACTCTATGACTTAATATATAGGAGATTTATAGCAAGCCAGATGCCGAGTGCAAAAATAAGGTACCTAAGAATCGAGGTAAAGGCAGGCGATAGAAACATAGGCATCGTCGAGGTGCCTATAGAAGTACTCGACCCAGGATTTACACGCCTATACCCTGTGAAGCTCTATACAAACATATTAAAGAACCTAGACATAGAGACGAGACGCATTAAAGTTGAAAAAGCTATAGTAGCTAGGGGCTCTACCACATCCCTCTATCGTGTTGCCGACATCATAAAGATGATGAAGGATAAAGGCATAGGAAGGCCCAGCACCTATGCCAAGGCCATCGATAATAACGTGAAACACGGGTACGTAGTTATGAGCAAACAGAGAAAGTTCTTGATACCGACAAAGCTGGGGCTAGAAGTAGCAGAAGTCATAAACAAGAACTTCCTGGATCTCGTTGGTGAGAACGTGACCAAAGAACTTGAAGAACTACTAGACAACATAGAGATGGGTAAGGTAGACGTTCGAGAGGTACTGGATATCATTAGAGACAGAGTTGATAAAACCGTGAGAATGGCTGAGGTAACAGAAGTACTACATGCCGTCTCCAGCGAGGCTACTACCATCACAACATAACTTAACTCATTCTCTGGATAGCTATCTTTATATAAGAAACCCTGCGGTTCTTAACCAGCAAGCTGCCTATTTCTACATCTTTAACACTAATTCTATCGCCAAGCCTCGAGGATATAGCGTTGCACAGATTCACAGCCCTATAGATGTTTCTACCGCGACCTATAATCTCGATAACATCGGCTTCTCTATTCAAGCTGACTATCGCTTCTACGAGATAGTCTTTGAGAGGTTTGCTACCAAGTAATATCGTCTTTACGTTGCCCTTTGTCTGCGCACTCATAGTAACAACCCCATTTTAAATCTACACCAACTATACAGCATAGCACTATATAAACTCATATAACACCATAAACGCCGGTAGCAGTATACATCGTGTTTAAAGATAAGCTTAATTACTACTCGACCATAATAGACTAGTCAGCGCCGCGGTAGTATAGCCCGGTCAAGTATGCGGGCCTTTCGAGCCCGTGACCCGGGTTCAAATCCCGGCCGCGGCACCAAACAAATACAACATATGATGCACCCACGCATTTCTCTCCCCAGCAAAGTGGCCTGGCCAAAGAAGTCTATACAAACTTTCTGCACAAATCTAAAAGTGCGGGTAAACCGGTTTTCAGGTGCTCGGAGGTAATAGATGGTACTTTGTCTAGCGTATCTTTGTATGTTAAACCTCGAATATCTTAAGCTCTCCGAGGGCTTGCCGGCCTCTGACCTGTCTTCGCTACATTCTCCCTATTGTCCACACCGCTAATCCTCTAGGCGCTTTTCTAATCGTCTAGAGCCTCTATGTTTAGAGCCTGTGCTCTTTGCATATCTGCTAACAACATTCCCACCTCCTGTCCCAGCTCATCACGGAACTCGAACAGCTTTACTGTAAAAGGAGCTCAGGTAATAAGCTGTGCTTTGAGCCTTACACAATATCCTGTCCAAAAGCTTATAACTCCATATCCGGTTATACTATCTCACAGCAATACTACTCTTTGCGTTATTACAAATATTACTATATTTTTGCGGGGTAGAGTGCTATGGAGCGTACAGGTATTTTATTCGACTTCGACGGAACTTTGAGCCCCCTGCACGCCCGGCGAGAACATGCAAGAATTCGAGGCGATGTTGAGGCACTGCTCAAGATGCTGGCCGAGAAGTATGTGCTTGCAGTAGTTAGTAGCAAAGACTGTGTTTTTCTCTTGGAGAGAGCGCCGGGATTTCATAGCTATGTCTGTGTCAACGGCTTGGAGATTCTAACAGATAAGTACTTGCTTATAGACTCTTCGGTACGCAACAAGGATGTGTTAAAGGCAGTTGAAGAAGTGTTACTAGAAGCGAGAAAGCTACGCAACGTTGATATTGAAGAGAAAAAGTCTCTTCTAGGCATTCTGCTAGGCCTTAGCATCGACTGGAGAGGACATGGAAGCCCACCCGAAGGACTAGGGGAGGTGCTTGGCACAGCTGCTGCTCAGGGGCTTTATGTCGTTAGCTATAAGTACAATCCGTTTGCGGACATCTACGTGACCAGAGCAGACAAAGGAGAGGGAGTTAGAGCGCTCAAGCTACTGCTTGAACTAGACAATGTTGTGTACATAGGAGACGGCGAAAACGACATACCAGCATTTAAAATAGCAGACGTAGCTGTACTAGTGCGCCACGAGTCGAATCAAGGCTTCGAAGCAGATGTTGATTACGAGGTCAGATTCGAAGAGCTAGGTAAGTGGCTAGCTAGCCACGTTCTCTCAGGGTCAGTAATCTGAGGGAGTAGAGAATGAAGTTCTTCTCAGTAATGTACCAAACATCAAATAGTAAGGGACAAGAGCTAGTCGCACAGAGAATGGTTAAGTGGGCCCGGAAGCTAGGCTACGAAGCGTGGCTCATTACCAGTGTGTACCACGACGATAACACGGTGATACCGGTAGACAAGGTGTGGAGTAGAGAAGGCTACGTAATACTGGACGATGATCCGAGTACGGGCTTGCCTGTGATTAGAGTTGACAGCTTCAAGGTCTCGTGGCCTCCGAGACGCATAATGTTTAGAGACTTCATCGCAGTACTCAGAAGGATAGACAAAACGCTGGGCGTAGACTTCATAGTGACACACTCAACACTCTGGAACGGGCCAATAGAGACTGCTAGGTGGGTTCTATGGAAGAACATCGTGAAAAGCTTGGGTGGAGCAGCTAAACCTACAATCTACGGTCACATGTCGCACTACCAGCCCCCAGACCCTGTAAGATACAGCCTTATCGAGAGAGCCTACAGAATGGCTTGGAACATATCATCTCTGCCTGCAATACTTAAATCGGCAGACCTAGTGCTGTGCACCACAGGTATTGAAGCTGAAGACATGATGAGCTACTACGGTGCCAGGCCTGAGCAAATCCATATATTCCCCGGAGGGCTGGACGACGACCTAGCNGCACTCATAGACAACGCCAAACCTGATGCATTTTTGGAGAAGTACAACATAGGAAAGGACAAGCTTATCATCGCTTACCTCGGAACTGTAGAAGAGAGAAAGAACCCACTAGCTGTCGTCAAGGTGGCTAAGAAGCTTGAGAAGCTAAGAGATGTAGTATTTGTTATTGCCGGGCGGCCCGGAAGCCAGTGGGAAGATGTTCTCAGAGAAGCCAGAGATCTTGAAAACGTCGTGATCACTGGCGAGCTAAGCACCGAATTGAAAGCATCTCTAATCAAGGCCTCATACCTAAACATAATCATGTCAAAGCTGGAGGCCCTAGGCATAACACAGATAGAGTTCATGTACGGGGGAGTCCCGGTAATAAGTAGCGGAACCTATGGCCAGAAGTGGTTAATAACGCACAACGTTGACGGTATTATCGTAAAAGGCCCCGACGACATTGAAGGCGCTGCTAAAGCCATCGAAGAGCTGGTCAAGAACCCCAACAAGAGGGAGTATCTATCTGCTAATGCCCGCAAAAAGGCTTCGGGTTTCCTCATGTCTAAACTCGTAGAGCAGCTCATGACTAGAGCAAAAAGCTTGTTAATAGAAAAAGAAAAGCAAGCTCACTAGCGATCTGAGCCCCGTCCATCTAGCAAAAGTCTCATAACTTAAAAGCCGAGAGACATGGTGCTGAACTGGCCAAACACAAAACCATGCTAATTACCATGGAAGCACACCAACACTCTTATATTTAGACGTGTCTAAATTTATTTCCTACTCACTATGATAATTCATTCTGTTTTTAAGCGTTAACGGAATAACACCAAGAATGCTTAATCGCTAAGGGCGTGTAAAAGGTCCAGCAACGCCCTCAGGATAAAAATATTGTTATAAAATTTAAAATCACGCTAAATGATCTTCGTACCACACATTTCTGAGGCTTTTATTAGCCTGCAGGCCATACAATACTTGCTGTAAACCTATAGTTCCCCGCATCCGATACAAGCGTGCCCTCTACTGACAAAGCACTAGCAGGAATATGGGGATCGCAGGTCACAGTATTACTAACAGTCGCTGTAGCACCTGGTGCAATAGTAATATTCTGAGAACCGAGGTTGGCAGTAAAGTATGGCGTTATGATCCCACTTACTGTAACATCTTGGTTTCCTATGTTTTTCATGCTTACGATTATAGTTCCATTTACACAACCATTACCATTATCATCCAATTTATTGCATACAAAGGATGCTCCTGTAATTACTAACGCCCCCATTCTGCCTGCTTGAGGTGCAAACCACCAGAACCACGCCATTATCGTTAGCCCAGCAGCTATAACGCCTATCGTGACTATGACTGCTAAAACAGGTGCACTGAGATCTCCTTTTCTTACTGATTTTGTATGCAGTTTCATTCTGTTTCCCGAGCATTTTGTGTTGTGTTTTAGACTTAATGTTCCAGATTTATTCGGCGTCTAGATAACTACATTAAGTAGTTGATCTTGTTTCAAACGCTAGGTATGAGGAGAACAATCCTAAGCTCTGCCCTCGGTCGTTTCGAGAGTGAGACTACATATATCTGATGCGCCTAAGTTATTTTCTGCTGTACTGGGCTGGTTAGAAATGTAGAACCGTGGAGCCATTTACATATTTAAATGATTACAGACTCTACGTAAGTAGCGATAGGGGTTAGCAGTTGTTCGAAGAGCTCAAGGAGGCTGTGAGGGTACATTTGAAGAGCAAGGTTCCTGGAATGTACCAGCTACTCGAGTTTCTAGCTAGTCTAAATTATGGTAAAAGTTGTCTCGATCTCCTCTTCACATCTCCTAGTAAGGTTTATCTGCTTGTTCTCCAGCACTACCAGGGCAACGCTACTACAGCTGATCTTATCTTCCGGATGCTTTTTATAAACCCTATCACGTCCCATCTTAGGAGACCAGAGCTCGAGCATAGACTTCTCGAGCTTGCTAAACTAGGTAACGATACAGCGTTTTTAGAGCTGATAAGGAAAGCTATGATAGACCGGGCTAGTGATCATACCTAAATTAATATGTTGCTTGGAACCCCCGGATCTAGATGTGTATGAACCCCAAAGGTGTGGTCATGGGGTTAGAACTAGAGATAAGACTCCGGCTCCTGAAACCTATACCGGATATCAATTGTGAGGTTACTTACTCTATCGCTAGGAACGGTATTAAGCTATACAACGTATGTATAGGCGGCGGTAAGTATGTTGTTTGGGACTCTATTTTTGAAGACCCTGACTATAGCAAGAAAATCGAGAGTCTTGAGAAGAAGCTCTACGATATTGTGGTGAGTGAANCAGCACTTGTAGACGGCATTAGCAAAATCGGTGACCACAGATTGAGGCACATAGCAGAGAGGCAGTTCTTTGGCTACGGGATCCTCGAGCCGTTCTTTATGGATAGCCATATAATGAATGTTCACGTGCATGCCCACAAACCTATCCAGGTAATTCATAGGGTTGCCGGCAGGCTTAACACAAACTTGGTACTAGATTCTGAAGAAGTCAAGGAGCTTGCTATGAGGCTCGCTACATCCGCGGGAAAGGTACTGTCTGAGGCAACTCCTCTGACAAGTTTTATCGAGCCACGCTACGAAGCTAGGGTCACTATTGTGTATCAGTCCGATATAACTATGAGAAAAGGCATGGCTATAGATATCAGGAAGTCCCCCGAGAACCCCTGGACCATACTAAAGCTCATAAGCCTAGGTTCGCTCAGTATAGAGGAGGCAGCTTTTCTGTGGCTTATGGTTAAGTACAAGGTCCCCATAGTGATAGTTGGTGAGATGCTTACAGGAAAAACAACGCTTGCAACAGCGCTACTTGCACTGATACCCCCCGGTTCAAGAGTTCTAACGATAGAAGATGCCCCAGAGATAAGAATTCCAACACCATACTGGATTAGGACTACCATTAGAGATTTCGGTGAGTACAAGATAACTGTTTTCGACTTGCTTAAGACGGGTGTAAGACTGTCTGTGGACTATATAATCGTGGGCGAAATAAGAGGTGAAGAAGCTAGAGAGTGGGCCCAGTCCATCCTCCTAGGGCACGGCGCTATAACAACTTTTCATGCCGAAAGCCCAGAATCCGCGCTCGTAAGGCTCTTGTCACCTCCTATATCAGTCGATCCTCAGGTCGTTAAGCTTCTGAACGTATTTGTAAAAACAAATGCTATAGAGCGTGAACCCGGAAAAACCGTGTTCAGACATGAGGTCTACGCTAACGAGGAGGGGAGAGTGGTGCCTGTTTTTGTTTACGATGCCCAGTCCGATAGGATTGTTCTGGGGAGAGAAATAAATCACCCCATAGAGGATCTGAAGTTTGTTAACAGAATAACTATGGCACACAGAGTCACTAAGGAAGCTCTGGTCAAAGAGTACGAGATTATGAGGGATANACTAGCAGAGGTCTATGCTAGCTCCGTAAAACAGGATCCAACACTCGAGAGGCCTACCTATACTGAGCTCGCGGAGATACTATATAGCAAGTTGCGCGAGAGGCTTGCTGGTTTGCGGGCAACCTGGCCTACGTAGTGAAAATGGTGTAGTGTTAGCATGCAAAACAAAGATGTAGATAACGAAAAAAGCGGCCGTGGTCTGTTTCTGATACCACTACTGGTATCGGCCATCACTGTGTGCCTCTTTTCGATCATGTATAATGTGTGGATGGTGTATACCGTAATATGCATCGCACCTTCGGCGGTTCTAACTCTAAAAAACAGTACAATATATAAAAAGTTCATAGAGGAGGATATGAAACAAATCCTGAGATCGTTTCTTAGAGCTGGGCGCGGGTTAAGCTCTAGTATAATCAAATTCAAAACCCTTGTCCTCATAACGCTGATGCATTCTTTTTGCTTCTCTTGCTCTTTTCACCATCATGTTTATAGTCCTTTTCCATGGTGATGTGGTTCTAGTTTTCATCCTGGCGATCGTGGGGTTGTCTATAATTGCTATCTATGGCTCGAGCTCCATCTATATCTCGTTCGCTATATCCAGCAGGAAAAACGCTATTAATGTTGAAATCCCCTACTTCCTCACACTAGTCCATGCGCTGTCTTCTACTGCAATACCCTTCTACGAAATACTCTCAATTATAGAAAAGAGCTCGGCTCTAAAAGCCTTTGCTAGGGAGATCTCCCTGGCAAAGAAGATAGCCACCATAAAGAACATATCTCTTCTCACAGCCCTCGACATTCTGTGCCTTTACCACCCATCCGAGCTTATGAGAGAATACGTTAGACGTATCATGATTGCTGCGTCAACAACAGGCGATGTAAGGAAGGCTGTAGAGAGTGCTTTTGAAGCTGTGTTCAACATGTTCGAGTCCAAGATAAATAGGCTTGTTGAGAGGTTTACCATAGTGACCGGTACAGCGCTGTTCGCTTTTCTATTTATTCCAATAATAATTGCAACCCTAGCCCCTATGATGTATGCCAGTATTTATTACCTAGCAGTGCTGACGCTAAGTTTTCAGATGTTTGCACTATTTGTTCTCTATGCTATTGCGTCTTCGTATTTCCCTAGCAGCCTCGAAATCATTCTTACACCAAAAGCACTACTGCTATGCGCACTATCGCTAAGCATACCACTAGTAGCTAGTCTGTATAACACTGTGACTTATCTAGCCCCCTTGCTACCAAGACTCGATGTTTACAGCATGTACGCAATACTCTTAATACCATTAGTACCTGGCATTCTAGCGGCTGAGAAGGCCTATAGACGCGCTATTTTATACGATAAGTTTATGCGCGTAGCTACTGATGCTGCTTCTCTGGCTACAGCAACAGGCGAGAACTATCTCAACGTTCTCGACAGAACCGCTGCACGATACGGCAAGCACATGGTTAGGTTTACCAAAAGAGTCTACTCAAGTTATACCTCCGAACAGCTTAGAAAGAGCTTGATTTACTCAGCTCCAAGCATATTTCATGCATCATTTCTAGAGACTTTAATGTACATACTGCTCTACGGATCTTCGCCGAACATGCTCAAAACCTTCTGCTCTACATACGAAAGAATAATAAATGCGGCAGCACGTGTCAGAAGCTTGGCATTGTCTATAGAGTTCATGTTCATAGGGCTATCTGCTCTAATTGGCGGGTTTCTTACCTACTTAGACCATATATTTAGAGAAATCTCGCAACTCGTTGCAGGAGCTCTAGTCGGGGGAGCAGGCTTATTCCCCGGATATTCATATTCGCCGGAAGCGTATGGTCTGTTAGAATCGCTAACCATGCTCTCGCTAGTACTGGTATCGCTGTTTATAGGTAAGGTTAGAGGGGGAAAGGTGGTCTACGGCATTAGGTCTGGGTTTGCAGCCCTAATGCTCTACATAATCGTCAAGATGGTGTTAAAGCTTTTCCTGGTCTAGGTCGCAACACAATTACTGTTTGCTGATGTCGCCCTTTCTAGGATGTCTAGTACTTGTCTAGTTGTAGTTTTTCGATATAGTAATTGAGGATGTCCTGGTGTTTTTCTGCTATTGTCTGGAACTCGTCTTGTTCGACTATGGTGAATGGTATAACATCTTTTATCGATGGCAATCCGAACAATGTCATTACCAGCCTGTATATACCGATGCCCACACCAGCTGTGGGCGGCATACCATATTCAAGAGCCCTCACGTAGTCTTTGTCTAGCGGGTGGTATTCAAACCCCTCACCGAGTTTACTTGCAAACTTTGCCCGGAGCTCCTCCTCTTTTTTGAAGAAGTAGAACTGTACCAAGGGATTGTTAAGCTCGCTATAGCCGTTGCCAACCTCAAGCCTGTCTATGTATATCTCGAACCTCTCCGCATAATTCGGATCCTCTCTACTGGGCCTCGCAAGAGGAGAAATATCTCTTGGGTATAGAGTAACAAACGTTGGCTGTACCAGCTTTGGCACAACAATCTTATCAAAGATCTTCTCTATAATCTTTCCTCTCCTTACATCGTCAATCTTTATGTTCAGCTCTTTGGCTATCTGCTGAAGCTCGTTGACACTCTTACCCTTTACCTTTAAACCGCCGTACTTTTCTATAGAGTCTTCTAGCGGTATTCTGTTCCATGGGGGCTTGAAGTCTAGCACCAGTTTCTCTCCATTCTTATCGACCTCAACACGATAATCGCCAAAGACTTCTTTGACAGCTGTCGACACCATGTCTTCTACTAGTTTCATCATATCATTCCAGTCGGCAAAAGCCCAGTAGATCTCTATTTGAACAAACTCTGGGTAGTGCTGGGCATCTATATCCTCGTTTCTAAAACAAACAGCTATTTCGTAGACCTTAAACAGGTTGCCGACGACACACCTTTTCAGATATGTCTCTGGGGCTATGCTTAGGTATACTGTTCTATCGAGTGCATACATCTTGGTTGTGAAAGGTCTTGCTAGTGCTCCGCCGTATATAGGCTGGAGCTTGGGTGTGTGTACCTCTATGAAACCACGCGAGTCCAGGAAATCTCTAAAGCTCTTCTCAATTCTGTACATAGATATTATCGCTTTGCGCACTCTTGGATTAAGTATAAAGTCTAGGTATCTCATTCGGTACCTCTTGTCGGCATCCACAAGTCCATGCCATTTCTCCGGGAAGTCCCGCCAGGTTATAGCTAGCAGCTTGAGCTCTTCAACAAGTATTGAAAGCTCGCCGCGCAATGTTCTCATGGGCCTGCCCTTAACTCCTATCAAGTCGCCCACGTTCAATGCTTCAACAATACGCCAAGTATTGTCGTCAAGAGCATCATACCTAAAAACTAGCTGAATAGAGTCAGTAAGGTCGCTGAGAATCGCAAACACTATTTTCCCATGCCTTCTGAGGGTCATAACCCTGCCAGCAATGCTGTATCTCTCGCTAGCTTCCTCACCTTTGCCTAGGTACCCGTACCTCTCCCTCAACGTCTTTACGTCTATATCTACATCATATCTATACTCAGCCAGATAGGGGTCTACCCCCATCTCTACGAATTTCCAAAACCTATGATGAGCGCTAGACATGATCTTTTTCCCATGTCGTGGTCTCTTTATAGTATACTAAGAAATATAAGCGCTATTGCATCTCAAGGCAGGCAGAAAAACATCCTCGACCAACTAGGATCTCGACGACATCACCTGACCTAACAGCAAAGCTACCACGAATATAGACCTCGGACAAGATCTCGACAATATCCCCTCCGTGTGCTGTTTTCTCGGGTCTAACTATATACACAGGAATACACGTCGACTCGCCGATCCTTAGATAAGCTTTCCATGCGTAGCCTCTGCAAAGACCTTCGCCTGCTGGCGGTATAATGAAAACCTGTTTCGCGCTTCGAATAAATGTCTCCATCTTTTCTTTCTCTCCCTCCCAAAGCTTTATATTTAGAGTGCCAGGGTATGGCACTATACCAAGAACCTCTCTGATTACATGAGAATACATTCTTACGTACTTAGCACCTTCACCAAGCCCATCAACAACAATACCGCGTATAATGTAGCAGCTTTTCTCATCCATTGTTTTACCGCCATACATTCTCCTTCTTTTTCAGGGGGACAGCTTTTCATCATTCTACAGCGAAGAGCGCTTTCATCATTTCCAGCCCTAGCAGCGAAGACCTGCACGCCAATACCGAAGTCCGTGCCGTATCTGGGCTCAATACCAAACAGAATAGTATAGAAATGATATAGGGTTATAAGCTATTATTCTACACAATCTCCTCTAGATGATGATGTGGGCAGCAACAGACTACGGCGGTAAACCAGGATGAAGAGCCCTAATGCTCACGCTGATCCCAACAGAGGTATGTGTATAGAGAGTTGCTGTATTCTTGTTGAGGAGCTCTCGCACGTCATAGACACTATCTCAAGGGCTCTAAAACTTGCAGAAACCCTGCCTACATGTCTATCGAATCCAAGGATTTATAGTAAGCTCCAAATGTGCAAGAATCTTTCAATCAATACTCTGGGAAGGTTCACAGCTCTCGTCAATGCTGTCAGGAATGGAATATGGGGTAGCGATCCCGATGCCAACATAAATACTTTGAGCAATCTAGGCAACGGTGTTGTAGAGATAAGAAACATTGTTAGAGAGCTATTAGAAGAGCCAGACACATCTGTCTGTAGAGACATCAAGGAGAGTCTCGAGAAAATGACAGAGACTATCGATTATCTAGGTCTTAAATTATGTATTTTATCGCTATCGTTGCTTAGCAGATTAAATCATATACAGGCTAGCCAGAGCGGGAAAATCGCTTCATCACTTGCATCGCTTTTATTTGCATCGCTTCTCAGCATCCACCAGGACAATGTTAAGAGAGCACTCAATGAATGTCTTGGGTCAAGCCTGTATCAGGGATAGAATGTGGACCTGAACTCTCTACAACCCGCTAGCTACAGTCAACCCCTAGCACTTCTCTATATGTTCTCGGCTTGATACAGACTATGTAGCTGTTAATCGGTCCGATCCCACTGCCTACAAAACTTAGTAAGCACATTCAACGGCAATAAAATCGAGATAACACAAGCAATTCTTTTATCTAATCTTGTGGCTGTTCTCCAGATCCAAAAATCATCTATGTTCTTCCTCTCCTAGCCTTGGCTCCAGCCATCTTCTCTTCTCCGTATCTAATCCTCTCTGCTCTATACCCTATGAAATACCCGACCACAATCCCTACCACTCCAACAACTGTTACGAGAAATGCTACCGTATTTGTTGGAACACCCTCAACTATTGTTGCAAAAGATGTCTGAGTCGTGGTCTGTATTAAAACCCTTGTAACGGTTGTCGTTATCGTTACTGTGGTAGTTGTTCGATTTATCTCTGTAACTGTTGTGGTATTGGCTGGGGCATCTCCTGGCGTAGCAGTAGCAAGATAGTAGTCGTAAGCCTGAAATCCGTTGGCAACCTCACTAGACGCCGCAAACACTATCATGACCAGCACTACTATGGACGCGAACACCATGTTTTTCATGTTTGCCAACACCTAGTCCCTCTTTAACCTAGCAAAGCATTAAGAATAAAAGCGTTGTGTACATAATGTGCTGATTAGAACCGGACATGCCGATGAATATCTCTAAGCTACATGTCGTAAAACCCTTCGATCCGTGGAGATCTCCTCTATGCACGTGCCCGGTCAAATGGGTTGTTCATCCATACACTGGCTGTAGCCATGGTTGCTTATACTGCTATGCCACAAGCTATATTCCGAGGCACAGCATTGTAAGACCTAAGACAAACTTTCTGAGTAGGCTTGCTAAGGATATACCAAAGCTTCCCCGTGGTGCACTGATCGAGCTTTCATCGAGTAGCGATCCCTATCCCCCCGTGGAGAGCCGCTACTGTTTGACCAGAAACGCACTAAGGTTGCTGCTCACCAACGGGTTTAGAGTACTGATAGTGACTAAAGGAAGCGTGGTATTACGGGATATCGACCTACTTACTAGCTATAGAGATAGGGTGGCTGTATCAATTACAATAACCACACCCAGTGATCGCATAGCTTCTTTGATCGAGCCAGGGGCTCCCCCCTCTTCAGAAAGACTAAGAGTTGTGGAGAGACTTGCACATAGTGGTGTCAACGTTGTAGTGAGATTAGATCCTGTGATCCCCTACATAAACGATGACTACGAAGAGCTAAGAAGACTAGTTAAGATGGTCAGTAATGCTGGTGCTAAACAGATAACTACCTCAACATTGAAGGCTAGAGCTGATAGCATAAAGAGGCTATGCATAGCATTCCCACATATAAAAGATAGGCTTTTAGAGCTCTACAGCAAGGATATGTCCGAGTATATTCATGGTTATCGGTATTTAAGACGTGGTATCAGGTTCTACTACATGAAAATGTTGAAGGAGCTTGTCGAGGAAGAGGGGCTTGTTTTTGGAACGTGTAGAGAGGGTTTCCCATACTTAAATACGCCTGGGTTTTCATGTGATGGCTCCACGTTTACATTAGAAGGCTGATTAGAAGGCTGATGCTGGGGTTTTCGAGGCACCTTACCTCCAAGACCTTTTCTCTTTCCAGTCCTCATCAACCTTTTCATTGGATAGAACATGACGTCTACGTGGTATATCAGGTCTGAGACCTCTCTGCAAATTATGTTTACAGTTTTCCTGAGTCTGTGTGCCTCTCCTATGGTTATCCTAGGGTCTAGATATATCTTAATCTTTGCCACGTAGAAAGTGCCCATCTTTCTAAGCTCGACCTCACCAATCTTAACGCCGCTTCTATTAAGTTCGCTAAGCCTTGAAATAAGCAACACCTTGAGCTGGGGGTCTGCTTCAAAACCCAGAATAGATTTTAAAGCATCTTTTGCTAGGTTGCCTAGTGTTTGAATAGCCGCAAAGAGTACAAACAAAACTACTACAAACTCCACTGTCGAATCTCGCGTATATGCCGTTATAACAATCCCTATACTTGCAATAACAGCAACTACCACATCTATAAGGGCGTGTGTCGAGTCGGCTCTCAGTATTTCTGTTCTAAGCCTTTTATATGCCCTTCTCTCAACATAAAACGTGATTAGGGTTAGACTACCACCAAATCCCGTCACAAGGGCTAGGTAAGGATTCGTTGTCGTAGGTCCCAAGGAAGATCCTACGTAGGAGCTCACGTAGTCCACCAACACAGTGATATAGAACGCAAACACTGCAACTACCAGCATCAATATCAACAACGATTCGAGAGCAAAGATGTTCCATTTAATTCTTCTATAAATTTTAGATATTACGTATGCAGTAATCATCACTACAAGCTCTAGGGCACCATCCATAGCCCAGTGAAGAACATCAGTATACAGGATTATCGACGATGACCACAAGGCAAAGAAAAGCTCGACAGACAGTCCTATAAAGGACAATAACACAGCAACCCTTACTACTCTATACGTCTCTCTATATCTATAGACAGCCTCTGAAATACTAACTGGCACTCTGCTCACCCCATAATCAATACATTATTTCATCCAAAGACCCTACACCAAAGATAGTCAAAGATGCAGTGCGCACCCTGGCTTAGCACAACTACAGTTTAAGTAACAAGCGAATTTAGTTTTAAAGCTTACCAGAACCCATTTTGTAACCATCATGGTATTTCATCTATCAAACACTTTACACTTCGTCAACCATTATCAACCTACCATATTGTTACATCTCAACCTCTATTACCCTAAACAAGTCTCTAAGTAAGACATAGACATATCTATAACTGCTCAACATAAACGGGTTCCATTAACGCTAAGGAATTATATTACACAAAATATATGGTGCGGGGGGTGGGATTTGAACCCACGCAGGCCTACGCCATCGGGTCCTAAGCCCGACCCCTTTGACCTGGCTCGGGCACCCCCGCACCTCATTTGCAGTCCATAAGCCTGGTTACTGAGTAGTATCTGCCTAGGTTTATATCCTTTAGTCTGCCTTGGGCGTGCACGCTAGAGTAGCTTGAATTCTATTATGTACACCTCCGGATCCGAGCTAATACGCTTGGCACCGTAAATCTTGGACAGATCCCTAATAAGATGTTCTTTGCTTTGAAAGCCGTCAGATTTCACCTCATCTTCGCTTAATTCACTTAGTCTTTTTTTGTACACGCGTTTTATTACGGCTTTCCCGATTCTAACGTGCCCTACGTATACATCTACAATATTGCCCTCAGCTAGGTCTGTTGAGAGCCTTATTGTCGTGGTTTTTTTCGCCTGCGAGAATCTTACCTGCATAGTCGAGCTTAAACACAAGTTTTTTCATCCTGTCTTTATCCCTCGTCTTTGTGCATCTCGTAAACAGGCTTCACTATTAGATACCCATTGTTGATTATGCCCAGAACATCCCTATAGATTATCCCCTTCACTATTTCCGAAAAGGCATTCAAAGGGTTTTCGGATCTTATCTTCACATCCAGCTTCTTAGCGAGGTTCTTAACCGCACGAGTGCACAAGTCTAGGTTTTTGCACACATTACATTTACAGTTTTCACCCTTAACAAGAACAAGTCCTGTCCCCTCGTCTACAAATCCTCCCTTATCTGGGTGTATGTTTACCCTGATATAGCCATCGTTATCCATCTCCACATCGTATACCAAAAACATTTTTGCGGCTATATAAAACCTCCCATCTTTATGAACAATCATACCGCTCTTCTCCAAAATATTGAGGTGTCTATATATTCCCGTTCTTGAGGTCCCGAGAACGTTAGCTATATCGTTTGCCGAGGTCACTCCTCTCGCTATTAGCGACAATATTACACACCTATCCTCATTATTTACACACCTCATAAACATCCTGTAGTTTATAAGCCGCAGAAGATCCACCTCTTCAGATGCTGCCGATGGAACTACTAGCGTGTTTAACCTCTTCAACGATTCATATAAACTCATCGTCCCCACCTTAAACAGCCTTCCAAAACATTCTGCACCAAACTCCTTATTCTCCTACTTAGATCTCTCTTATTAATTAACATTGCTTATAGCTTTATGTCAAAAACTTCTTTAATCTTTCATAGTTATGGGATACAACTTCGCATACCTCCTCCAATTTCATATTCCTAGCCTCTGCTATTACCTTGATAACATCAAATACATTCCGGGGATGCATCGTTAACCCCCTATACTTGTAGGGTCCGTCGCTTTCGACCAGCACTATATCAAGAGGTGCCAGCGATGCTATTTCCCTATGCTTTTGCTGTATAGCTACGGCAGGGTTTATAGATATGAAAAAACCTCTATCCTTGAGCTTCTTAACAAGCTCTAGAGGGCCAGTATACCAGTGAACTATAGCTGAAGGGACATCGCTTCTTAACAGCATATCGACAATATCGTTCCATGCCCCTGCAGCATGTACATTGAGCACAGCCTTAACGTCTGTTGCCAAAGCTATGAATTCTCTAAAAACTTGTAGTTGGTTTTCGTAGGTTTCCGGCTTAAACTTCTTATCCAGACCCACCTCTCCCAGAACCCGGACTCTGTTCTTAGATCGGTATACCAAGTATTTAATCATATCCACTTCCTTGAGGCTGCCAGCATTTACATTCCATGGATGTATGCCGACAGCGGGTATGACCCACTGGCGCCTATCAGCAATGCTTAGAGTTCTTAGAGAAGATCTATAATCGTCACTTACTGCTATTATTTCTAACCCCAACCCCCCGATAATGCTGACTTCATTATCGGGATAATCATGCAGGTGGCAGTGGACATCGGCGATCCTGCGACGAGTTTTCATACCCCGGAGCCCAATACAAAATCTTTTATCTTATCGAATGGTACGTGTAGAAACTCTGTATACATCTCTAGCGGTATATAGACAAACCTGTCCATCTTATAGGTTGGGCTTATCCCCCCAACAATATTCAGCCTATATCCACAGAATTTACATCGTAGATCCTCTGTTACATTGTGCTCTATTATATCAAAGCCCATTCTCCTTATGACAGGGTTACCACAGCCCGGGCAGTAGGTATGTTCATAGGCATGGCCTGGAACGTTGCCGATGTATACGTGAACCAAGCCCTCGTCTTTTGCTACTTCAACATGTTTCTCAAGTACTTTTACAGGTGTCGAAGGCACGTCAACCAGCTTATAGTCTGGGTGGAACCTCAGGAAGTGGACAGGCGTTTCAGGACCGAGGTTTTCAACAATCCACCGAGCTAGTCTACGAGCTTCATCGATGCTATCCCCGTATCTGGGTATTACCAGGTCTGTTATCTCCACAAAAACCTTCTTACGTTTAAGTTCTAAAACTGCGCTGAAGACTTCTTCTATGTTTGGTACAAGACATAGTTTTTTTGCTAGCTCTGGATTCCCATGCCCTTTGAGGTCCACAGATGCCGCATCGATAAATTTGACTGCTAGATCTATAGCCTCGTCCGTCATGTAGCCATTGGTGACCATGGTATTGAATAGGTTATGCTTTTTAGCGAGCACTCCTACATCATGGGCGTACTCTATGAATACTGTGGGCTCGTTGTAAGTATAGGTTATGCCTTGAACCCCGTAGGCCAATGCAATGTTCACCGCCATTTCCGGCGGGAGCCTCCATCCGGCTATAATCCTTCTTTGCGATATATCCCAGTTTTGGCAGAAGAAGCATCCCCAGCTACACCCTGTTGTAGACATCGAAAACACCATGGATCCCGGGTAGAAGTGGTATAGGGGCTTCTTTTCTATGGGATCTACGGCTACGGCTATGGCAAGACCATACGAAACTAGGTAAAGCTTTCCACCAAAATTCCATCTTATGCCGCAGAAACCATATAGACCGTCCCCTACCTTACACCTCCTAGGGCATGCAATGCATTCAACTATTTTCTTCTCGCTATCTACAACTTTGTATAGTGTAGCCTCTTTAGGCATAGAGGGCCACTTCTTACATGTGTACTACAGTGCTTACAGCATACTTAACCTGTATAGGTTAAACCCCTGCATTTCTTCCTATTAGACTGTTTTAAATCAACGTAATCACTACATACATCAAACATCGGTATAACGTCCTTGCCTCCTATGTCTACAGTACCATCATCGTTTATGGATGTGTCCGGGCCTGCACACGTTATAGCCTTTCTCTTTAACCTGTTACGGTGCTGAACAACATCCTTGTATATAGCTGGGCATAAATGTATAGATATGCCAAGCCCTTCCCTGCTAGCTCTCTCTATTATGTTCAGTGCCACGTCATAGCTTCTCTCGACACTTCTTCCATCCTCCCTAACCCTAAACCCCCTAGCAAAAATTCCTTCAATATTCGTTTCAGAGACCTCTAACTCGTTTAAGTTTACAAACTTCGCTCCTGCCCCATCGGCCTCTACCACTATTCTCCATAACCATTCAGCGTCTGGTATGGCAGGTATTTCAATACCCACATCCATATCAGTCTCCCTTACCGCAAATCGCACAAGATTAAAAACAGAATCGTTAACTACATGAAACCTTATCTCATCTAGTCCTACACTATAGAGCCTTCTTAGTGCAGCCTTTGTAACACCATAGCCCGAGGTATACAAATGAATATGAAACCTGCTCCCAAAAACATCTTTAAGTATGCTAATCAAGTCTACAGTTATATAGTACATTTGAAACGGTTCGCCACCTGTTATGGATGCTCCCTCCGCTCTTATCGCGGCGATTTCATCGATTATGTCCGAAACACCTCTAAACCTCTCCTCGTCAACATAGAAAGCGTCATACCTTCTGCGCTCGAGACTAAGCGGGCAGTAGTAACACGAAACCCCGCAAATACCCGACAAGAATATCACAGCCTTAGACCCCTTCATACAGTATATACAGCCATCTGGAAGCCTACCATACCACGTACCGTAGACGCCCATTTTATAGACCTTGTTATGTGCAGAGTCCATGTCTAGCCACCGCTCGTCTGAAGTACGGGTTTTCTCTACATAGTCTTTGTATGAAATGCTCCAACTCCTCAAACAGCGGTACAGATACATCGATGAATAAGCCTGTGTGCCCTTCCTCTACACGTCTTGACAGTGCGGCAACCCTATCCTTAACCACTTCGAGAGGTACACCTAGCACCCGACTCACATAACCCTCGTTACCTACCACAGGCATCTCTATGTGACCCCTCTCTGTAGGCACTATGAGCATGAGCTTCTTATTAACACCCTTAGACCTCTTATTCGCCAGTATGTCATCTCTAGTTACAAAGCCACTGAACTTGTAATACTCAACCTCAATAGGTTCAAGCTCTGCAAGAGGAATAGACACAGATTGCTCTTCAAAGGGGTCTAGATATATGTATACTTTTGGTGTATGCCTTGGAGTTGGCTGGACTACGCGTATATCATATACGTTAAACCCTCTATCCTCTAGACACGCCCTTACCATACCCACAGAAAGAGGTCTCAAGAACGCTATATCTACATCGCTATCTTTCGTCACGTCTCCTCGGGCAACACTCCCATGTAGAATAGAGTCGCCAAAACCACAGACGCTTAAGACATCAATAATTTTTAGACCCTTAGCTCTTTTCTCGCTTAGAACCAGCCAGTGGTCATGCGTATATATAACCTCTACCGCATAGCTATCCATAGCATTACCTCTTAAACCGAGGGTGCCGAGTTTGAATGACTTAACGCTAGTACTGCTTGCCTTCATGGTTTTTGTAGGTTTTACAACGTTATTAAGTCTTTATACGAAGGGAAAGCAGATATCGATAAAGGGGTTGTTGAGGCTTCAGATGGCTGTCGGAGGCATACTGATATTTATTGGTAGAGGACGCAAAGCCCTTAACCCTAAGCCTCTTGGAAAGGGAGCAAGCATAGGGTTGAGATCTAGCATTGTCGTTGGCATGCTGCTTTTTTATCTATTCTTTGTACCTAACCTCATCAAGTTTGCTGGGTCTTTCTTCAACTATGTTACTCAAAAAGGGGGTCCGGCGCCAACACCTATAGCCATACCCGTACCGCTACTCTTCAAGTTTACTGATTTAGTGCCTTACGCAATAATATCTATAGCAATAGCCGTTGTTGCTCACGAATTAATGCATGCCATTGTAGCTCTAAGAGAGGGTATATCAGTAAAGAGCTGGGGCGTTGGGCTATACTTTTTAATCCCCATAGCTTTCGTCGAACTGGATGAAGAAGAGTTCAACAACGCACCTCCCAGGTCAAAACAGAACGTAATTGCTGCAGGTATTTTTGCAAACGCTTTGGTCTCACTAATAGCCCTGGCAGTGGCTCTATCGATAATCAATTTAGTTCCACAGGTATTTGGAGAGCCGGTAAGGGTCGTTACAATTCAGGAAGTTGACTGCGAATCGATATGCAACACCAGCGTATGTCCAGCAGTTGTTTCGGGACTCGAGGTCAATACTATCATAGAGTCGGTAAACAATACTAAAATTAGGTCGCTCGACCAGCTTGTTGAAGTTTTATCCAATGCTACCTTGGGCTCGAATCTTGTACTAAATATATGCGATTACAACGGCGCGTGCAAAGAAGTCTTTATATCGCTTACTGTCCCTAGAGGCAACACGAGCAGACCCTGTATAGGTATAGGATTTAGCGAGTCTATGGGTTTCGAGAAAAACCCTACACTATATGTAGTGCCCTGGTTCGCCTCTATGATGCTATTCATGGACATGCTCGTAAGCATAAACCTTGGACTTTTTATGCTAAACTCTATACCACTCTACCTAACAGACGGAAGCCTGTTTCTAAAGCATATCCAGACAAAGTACCAAGTTATACACAGGGTTTTCTCGTCGCGAATGATTGACGCAATAAATATTGTGATATTAGTAATAGCTATAACTCTGTCATCATACTTACTTTTGGCCGGCTAGACAATGCTAGTAATTAGACAGGCAAAAATAGAAGATTTAGACCATATATACGAGCTCGAGGTAGCATGTTTTGACGATCCCTATCCCAAGAGACTACTATACATGCTTCTTTCTCTATATCCCGAGCTATTTCTTGTCGTAGAGTTAGATGGTCAGGTGGTAGGCTACGTATCTGGTTTGGTACGGAAAGACGGCTACGGTCACATAGCATCCCTGTGCGTCCACCCAAACTATAGAATGAGAGGTATTGGTACAAAGTTGCTGAAGGCACTGGAGGATGTTTTTAAAAAACAGTTCGGTATATACAAGTACCGCTTAGAGGTCAAAACATCAAACATTAAGGCCATAAACCTTTACGCCAAGCTAGGCTACAAAATCACAGACATCATACCTAACTATTACCCCGACGGTGAAGATGCATACGTAATGATTAAAGATTTCCCCCAAGAGAGCTAGTAGACTTCTAAACGGCACACCAATAGCCTTAGGACATAGATGTTGAAGGAGGGAACTTCTCTCGGGACGTGTTTTGTAAATAACAATGAATGTCTAATTCGGGCATGCTATTTAGTCAGTGACACCATCCTTCTTCATCTATTCTGACAGCTCACCCGTTTCATCATCTAGGTAAGAGTTTTCTATCAACACCAAATAGCTTTGATGTTTACAACCCTATCGTTAATCCCTAGATCTAAGGACGGAGTTAGATTGTGTAATATCCCTTAGAAAATACCGGCCTTAATTATGAGTGTTTGTAGTGCTTAGCTTTGGATTGCGCTTAAAATATCGTTAAAGGTCATAGCTATGACATTCTCAGGCTTTTTAGCAATGTTGCCTAGCCTTACCCCCACGATAAGCTTGACACCCTTGCTTGACGCGACATCCAGAAGCCTCTGCGTGATTATGCCATCAAATATTACGGCGCTTACTCTGCCATATTCCATCTGTTCTATTCTATCCACTAAATCTCTCACTGGGATGCGCTCTACCAGATTCCAGTTGCTGTCAAACAACAACGCTTCCAAGTTGCCTATGATTTTCCTACTTTCGTCTATTACGTTAAGCGGTATCTCCATAGCAACCTCGGCAGGTTTTTCTGCAACAACATGCTTCTGAATCTGTGGCTGAATTGTTTGTACTTGGGGTGCTGTAGCTTCTGTCGGAGAAGCGCTTGTCTTTGTCTCTAACTCAGTTATAGCTTCAGCCGACTTCTTTTCTATCTGTTCCAAGAACAGCTTAGCGGGAACGGCGTTCTTCAACGCTTTGGCGATCTCTTTTGCGGTCAATTCCTCGACTTCCTTACCCGAAGGTGCTCGGGCAACGTAGTCTATATCAGCAACTCTTAGGACCTCACGCGCTATTAGCTCGCCAGCTCTATCGCCATCCACGAAAAGTATTGCTGTCTTTCTAGATGCCAGTCTTACTATTGTCTCTGGAATCTTGGAGCCGTGGGCACCTTCAAGCGCTATAACGTTTCTATAACCATACCTAAGCATATTTATTACGTCGGCCCTGCCCTCAACTATTATGATTGTATCGCTTTTCTCTACGTCAGGACCCGCAGGCAACTTTTCAGGCCCATAGAGTATCAGCTCGGCTGTTCGTATGCTCTCTGACACTTTGTTTATTATCTCCTTTATATCGGGCGCCTTCTCCACGAAATATTTCCTAGCTATTTCCGAAGCTCTTTCTATAATCCTCTTGATTCTCTCAGCTCTCACATCAACTATGTCTAGGACTTGTACCTTTGCTGTGTAAGGCCCTACACGCTCAACGCATTCTATTATGGCTGCGAGGAGCGCTGTTTCAATCCTATCTAAGTTAGATGGTATGAATATCTCTCCCACGGTCTTGCCGTTCTGGGCTTTAAGCTCAACGCTTATCCTCCCTAGTCTGCCCTTGTCCTGGAGTTCCCTCAAATCGAATTCCTCACCGAATATACCCTCTGTATACCCGAATATTGCCCCTATGACGTCAGACTTGTCGACAACACCATCAACTTCAATTTTAGCTCTTATAACATACTTTACCATTGTTTGCAACCTCTTACCTAGTTATGCTTTTCTCTATATCGGATAGTTTTTTCCATAATTCAACCTCTCTTTGAAGCGTATCTTTTATGGGCTTAATAATCTTTATAAGCTCTTCGGCGACGGCATTCTTTAGATCCAAGGGATGAAGTTTGCCACTTGTATAAAGCTCCTCGAGTTCTTTGTACGTGTTTATCTCGATTGCACCTCCGTATTTCGCGGGACGCTCAATCACAAATCTTCTTGGTTCTTCAGCAAATATTATATACCTTGCTATAGCCATGATAGGGTTATCCGCTACTTCTCTAGGCGGACAAAGAGCTGATTTTATCTTCTGCCTGATGACCTCGTCACTGTCTGTTACCAGCAACGCTTCATCGGGTCTAGACTTGCTCATCTTCACCTGGGCAACAACATCGTCTACCTCCATATCACTTGTGATGCTCACCATTTTAGTAGACCCCTTTAACGATGGCAAGAGTGGTGTGTGTATTGCTATGGGTTTTTTCCAGCCAAGTTTCTCTGCTACATCTCTTGCCAGCATATGCGCCTTCCTTTGATCCATCCCGCCCAGGGCTATGTCCAGATCCAACTCAAATATATCCGCTACCTGCATAAACGGGTAGATCAGTTTGGCGAAATCAAGCTCCGCCTCCTCGGCTTGCCTGCCTAGAACGGTTAGTGCTCTTTTAGCTCTGCTAAGGCTGGTCTTCTTGGCTATTCTCAGCACCTTTGCCCAGTATTCTGAGCTGCCTACAACTTCATCAGCATAGACCACCTTAAACCTAGAAGAGTCAACACCTATGGCCTCCAACACCTTGGCGAAATGCCGTGCCGAAAGCTTTATCAGATTAAGATCTCCTCCCAATTTATCGTTGATCCATGCATGCCACGTAGCAGCATATAGAATCATGTCTACACCAGCATCTACTAGATCCCTAAACTTGAACATCCATATGAGATGCCCTATATGGACTATGCCGCTGGGCTCGAAACCTATGTATCCTCGAAGCTTTTTGCCTGTACGGATAGCCTCCTCAAGCTCTCTTTCTGTAACTATCTCAGCCGTATTCCTCTTTATGATTTCGATTTTCCTCTCTAAGTCCATTATCTTTCACCCTACACGGCTAGGCAAGAAAATGACGTGTATTCGACTACAAAAATCTATCTATAGGCTTGGAGAGTTGACGCTAGCAAAACACCAGCTAGTGTCTCTATATCCAGTTCTACCATTGCTATGGGGTACTCTATTCCGATTACCTCGAGCACCTCCGGATGCACTTCGCCTATAACTCCTAACTCACGATCATTATATTTAATACATCCACACCTGCCACCTATAAATGGTCTGCGTATACAGCTTTCCACAGTTACAAGCTTTTCTATTCCAAGCTCTGAAAACAAAGCAAATAAATCCGCATGAACATCTTCAAATCTTATCTCGCTATCCATAACAGCAAACGCTGCTCTGGTCCTGTTCCTCCAGCCGTTGTAGCATTCGCTACACTTCTCAACAACTTCTCCTACCTCGAATATCTTAACAGGCATAGGTATATACTGCGAGTCCCGCAATATTGCTAGTACCGATGGGATTAAGGAGCTTCTTAGAGCATTCAACTCTTTAGATAGCGCATTGATTATCTCAGGGTAAGGTGTATCAGAAGAGATGCTTGCTATCTCAGAGGGAACCAGTGTAAGGGTGTTTATTTCCACATAGCCAAGCCCTACCAGTACATCTCTAACCATTTCCGAGATGCCCCTAGCCGTGATACCACCGCATTTCCTAGTTACAGAAAGAGGTTCGACGTTTTCAATCCCAACTCTATCGTATCCTATCCCCATGACTATGTCCTCTAGTATATCGACCTGATGAAGTATATCACATCTATACATAGGCACTCTTACAACAATCTTAGTGCTATCTATACTATCTACAATGTATCCCATGCGCTGCAGAGCTTTCGGAGAGACCCGAACAAGCTCCCCTACCTCTATCCCAAGCCATGTTGACGCAAAATCTAAGTCGACTACGTATTGCTTAAAGCTGAGGTCGGGAGTCACGAGCAACCTATCTGGATAGTGTACTTCTGCTCCAAGTACCTCCCCACCATAAAATGAAAGAGCGTGTACTATAGCATTAAGAACACTGATAACAGCATTAAGATCCGTTCCAGTAACATCAACAAAGACATCTCTAGACGAAGTCTCCAGCTTCGTTATATCGCTATTTATTACAGGTGGCAACGCTATTATTTCATCACCTGCAATAAGCGCTGGATGCCTATCTCCATTGAGCGATATTTCGCCGTAGTGTTTCCCCTGGTCTGTTGTATTTAGAACCTCCTCAACAGTAATCCTATTGCTGCCAAACAGTGGTATCATCGTTGCTGAGCGGATATCAACTTCTCTATACACTATATCTCCCTTGGGAAGCTTTGCTAGGTCGTGCAGGCCTATGGCCACCTTCCTCCTATTTCTACCATATGATGTGTGTAGCCTTTCCTGAAACTCTATCAATTCTTTTAGGCTATCCTCGTCGAGCTTAACACCAGTTACCGCCGCCACAGCTATAAAGGGTCTCTTCAGCGGTGGATCAACATATACCTTGAATAGAGTCCTTGCGTGTCTTACTCTTGGCTCTTCCAACCCCTCGTAGAGCCTGACCGCGTATGCTATGCCCTCCACTGAAAACATGTCTATTCTATCGCTTTGAACCTCTATAGCCACCGTCCCATCATCTTCTACCTCGGTTTCACACTTGAGGTTGAACAGTACATCTCTTAGCCTCGTAGCATCACTTATCCCTGTTAGAGATGCCAATCTGGCCAAAGTCGTTCTTACCACAGGCAAGGCTACAACACCCTTGAGGCTTTCTTAATAGTTGGAAACCTGCGAATAAACTCTATATCCTTTGAAAACAGCAGGCGAATATCGTCTATACCGTAGACAACCATTGCCAGCCTTTCAACGCCCATGCCCCACGCTCCCACGGGGTGCTTCAAGCCCAGAATCTCCAAAACCTCAGGCCTGAACATACCTGCTCCAAAGATTTCTACCCACCCATAGCCAGGCACAAATCCGTAGCCTTCAACACTGGGCTCGGTAAATGGGAAGTATCCCGGCTTAAATCGGACTTTCTCGATGCCCAGACCCTTCAGTATCTGCGTCAAAAGACCCAGTAGTTTTTTGAAGTTGAAGTTCTGCTCCATTATAACGCCGTCAAAATTCGTAAACTCGGGCGAGTGCCTTGCATCTGGATTGTCTCTTCCTGAAAACCCTAGCTATAGCGTAAAGCCTTGCGGGAGGTTCTTTCCCTATGAGTGCTCTAGCGGTGACTGCTGTCGTATGCGATCTGAGTATTAGCTTGGATGCTTTTTCAATGGCCCAGGTATACCCCCAGCCTTTGCTCCCTGAGCTACCGCCGTGTTCGTGAACATCGCGAACTCGTTTGACTATCTCTTCAAATCCCGATAAGTCGGCCATGCCATCAACGATGAGTATGTCGTGCACGTCTCTAGATGGGTGATCTTGCGCCTGGAACAGTATGTCAAAGTTCCATAGCTCCGGTATGATATAGTCATCTCTTACTTCTTCAAAACCGAGCATCTCCATCAGTTCTCTGATCATGTCTATGAACTCCTTGAAGAAGTGCTTCTTTCCCGCATACCTAACCGGGGGTAGTGCTGTAACATTGTAGGGCTTTATAGGGTGTCTCTTCCAGAGTTTGCTCACGATTACCTCGCGGGTGAGTCTTGATATACCTTCTCCGAATTTTATAATTTCGATTGCTTTCTCGTGGGGGATAGCCAACCTTACTATCTTTTCTTTCTTGCTGCGAACCTCTACAAGTTTTCTGCGTACTAGTTCTTTGAATACTTCGTTTTTCTCTACTTCCTTTGAAATCACCGTCTCGTTTAGAAACATTGCAAGTAGTCTACGATGTTCCTCAAGAGGTTCGTACCTTACATATCTGACAATGCTTTTGCTATCCTGTTTTATAACCTCTATCCATCCCCGTTTCTTGGCCCAGCCTAGAGCTATCGACACCAGTTGTTTTCCCATAATATTTTCGATCGTAGCCATATCCAGTGCTCCACCGCTACCCTGGAGAACCTCCACAAGTCTTTCTTCAGGTAGTTTGTCGATATACATCTTTCCTTCTTCACTGGTCTTCGCAAGCACGATCTCCTGCTCTATTATTTCTACAATACCTCGCTCTCTAAGCAATTCAACCAGAGACGCTGCAGCCGATACCGATATATGCGCTGCTTCAGCGAGATCTTCAAGAGATAGGTCTTTATTCTCCTCTACAAGAACTGATAGTACCTGTATCTCTCCTTTTGATAACGCTTCTACTGTTGAAACAATTACCCATCCCCAGCACAGGCGTTTTGTAAATCCCACAGGGTTTGACAGCTCAGCATAAACTCTAAGGCTCTAAGTTTTATATTTTTTGCTACTAGAATAAATGATAATAAAAATAGAAAGAAGGTTAAAGAGCCTACTACCCTAGCTTATTTCTACCTCCTCCCCAGGTTTTAGTATGAGCACCTTGGTCTCTGGAACTCTCTCTGCAACTATTTTAGCAAACTCTTCGGGACTAGCCTTTATCAAGTCAAAGGTGTTATAGTGTATTGGCACAACATACCTAGGCTTTATGAGCTCTACAGCTTTAGCAGCTTCTCTTATACCCATGGTAAACCATCCGCCAATGGGAAGGAACGCAACAGTTGGGCTATAGAGTTCACCTATAAGCTTCATATCCATAAATACACCAGTATCTCCTGCATGATAAACACTATGACCGCCCGATATTATTACGACACCACTTGGATGGGCTAGCGTGGAGCTATGAAGAGCTTCTGTAAATACAAGGGTTAAATCTTCTATGTTTACTGGACCACCTATGTTTGCCGCAATAGCCCTGTCAACAGAGCCAGCCTTTCTAGCTATTTCTTCGGCTAGTTCGTAAAGAGCCGCTACTTTAGCACTCTTATATACCTTAAGAAGTTCGATAGTTTCTCCAATGTGATCACCGTGATCATGTGTGACGACTATGAGATCTACATCCTTATAGTCCTTGATGAATCCCTCTACACTCCTGTAAGGTGATAATGGGTTCGTTATCCAGGGGTCTAAAACTATTGTTTTGCCGCTTAGCTCGACGACAAGAGCTGCATGACCTAGCCATCTGAGCTTGAGCATACTCCTAACCCATAAGTATATTTCTTCTAGTCTATCCTAGTTAAAATTGCTTCTGCTGTCAGAACCCATGGAACCCCAAATATAATATCTTCACCATTTCTATAATTAGCGAATTTGCCGAGGATAAACGAAGATTAAATTCTGGAAAGGTGGTAGATGTAGCATGGGGACAGCTCGTGAGCATGCTAACGGAAGCTGATATCGAATACTATATCCGTGCAGGCAGGATAGCATGTACCGTTAGAAAAGAGGTAGAGAACTACATATCGGCAGGAACCAGGTTGCTAGATATTGCAGAGTTTATTGAAAAAAGGATACTAGAACTTGGCGGAGAACCCGCTTTCCCAACAAACATATCTATTAACAATATAGCTGCACACTATACTCCCACACCTGGCGATCAGCTTACGGTACCCGAAAATGCTGTCGTTAAGATTGATATAGGGGTTCACGTAGAGGGCTATATAGCCGATACCGCCACTACTGTATCTCTAGCAGAGAAGTATAGAGCTCTTGTAGAGGCAGCTAAGGAAGCTCTCGAAAAAGCTTTGACATTTGTACTTCCTGGCAGGAGATTCTCAGACGTAGGCTCGGTTATCGAAAACACTATAAAGACAAGGGGTTTCAAGCCCATATATAATCTGAGCGGCCATAGTATAGATAGGTATTCAATACACGCAGGTGAAACCATCCCCAATTACAGGGACAGATTAAACCTTGGCAAGTTCAGGCAAGGCAAAGTCTATGCTCTAGAGCCCTTTGCCACAAACGGCTCGGGTTTTGTCGTAGACACCCCTACCATAACTATCTATGCGTTAAGGTACAATCCGAAGAAAATCCGCTACCTGAGCAAAGATGTGCGCGACCTGTACTCCTATATTTACGATAGAAGAAGGGGGTTGCCATTTGCTAAGCGGTGGCTCCTGGAAACTTTTGACGGTGATGTTATAGAGAAGGCTCTCAAAGAGTTCGAGTCGAATGGGTTACTAATAACCTATCCCGTATTGATCGAAAAATCTAGTGGTACTGTTACACAATTCGAACACACGGTGGTGATAGACAAGAGTGGCCAGGTTATAATAACGACAGATTGTTAGCAAACATAAGAACTGGGTTTTAGCATACGTGAGCTCTAACCATATGCGATGCCTCTAACTATTTGGTGCTGAGCTTCTGGATTGATTTGCTGAAAAACCTAATAGAGATTTTAATGCTCTGCAGAGTTTAGGTGTCTGCAAGCAGGTGTCAAGCTATAATGTATGCGATACTACAGCAGTTTGGCGATTGGCAATCACTACTATCTCTACTTTTATGGGTAATATTCTTCCTATACTTCTTCACAGATCTTCCACAAAAAGCACAGCTCTATAGATATGAGAGAGGTGTGGCCACAAGGCTGGCAATGCTGGAGGGGCTGGTAAGCGAAAGCGTAAGTAAAGTTAGGTCTTATATGAGTAGGCTCGGCGTGAAAGACTATGACCGTTTCATAAACACAGCTCTTGAGAACTACTTTGTCATAGAGCCCGTGTCGATAGAGCCTATAGACATCATAAGAAGGCTTGACCATCTTATAACATCGAACGAGCTGAAGTTCAAGCAAGATCTAGAAAAGCTTACTCCGGATCTGAGCCTGCACACAAGAAACAATGTAGCGACGTCGCTCGCCATAGCCTCATCGCTATATACGGTGTATAAAGTTATTCGCCACTACTATCTGCTGGGCAAGAAATACGAAAACTGGGTTTTGCTAATGCAACTATATCTACTAATGCCCCAGCTACTAAAAGAGCTAACACCATATGCAAAAGCTATAGATGGCATGATAAAAGGTGTGCCCATAGGCGATAGCGTGGGTCCCATGGTTGCTTTCAAACTTGCTGGAATAGCCCCTAGGATAGATATAGAGGAGGATACAGTTTATTCAGAAGTAGATATAGACGGTAGAAAGGTCTACGTCATCAAAGCAAAAGGACCTGGCGCAACTGTTGGAAGACCTGGAAAAGCTGTTGCAAAAATAGCCGAAAAACTATCGTATAAAGTAGCTAGGATAATAACCATAGATGCTGCACTAAAACTAGAAGGAGAAAGAACAGGTACTGTAGCAGAGGGCACGGGTGCGGCTATAGGCGACCTAGGTCCAGAAAAGATAGAGATAGAGAGAACAGCCGTAAAGTGTAGTGCACCTCTAGACGCTATAATAGTTAAGATGAGCAATGACGAGGCTATAAAGCCCATAAAGAAGGAGATTGTCGATGGTGTAGAGAAGGCCTATCAACTAGTTTTGAACATAATAAAAAGTAAGACAAACCCCGGAGATAATGTGATTGTTGTGGGGATAGGAAACAGCATAGGTGTATACTAATATGCCCGAGGATCAGTTTCAAATACTTCTGGTCGTACTAGCAGTAGTATTACTAGTACTCACAATGTCTCTGTATTTCAAGTGGAGATCGGGATTCTCAAAAGGACAACACGAATTCAATAGATACGGCGAGGAAGTACAGAGGTACATAACTTTGATCAAGTGTACCTCAGGTGATCACACCGAAGAAAGAGAGCTACAGGAAGGTGATTTCATAGGAAAAGTTGTTGGTGAATGTCCAAAGTGTAAAAATAAGCTTGTCATAGATACTATATACGCACAGTATGCCCACAAGAAGTGAGTGGCCGTACCCAGACAATTCAAGGAATCGACAACCATGCTGCAACTAAGCTTAAAAGTCTCGCCATGTGTATAAGGTTGATGGCGGTCCGACCCGGCCATAGCGGCCGGGCAACACCCGGACTCGTCAGATCCCGGAAGTTAAGCCGGCCGCGTTGGGCGAGGCTGTGGCTTCCGAAAGGGGCCGCAGCCCGCCCAA